>JAABUO010008200.1_pt1 | contig 11846 bp, 22 predicted proteins | sample 5559291 | NCBI WGS metagenome assembly JAABUO01 (sample SAMN10711878, study PRJNA513372) | rock metagenome | isolation source: Antarctica rocks | place: Antarctica: Victoria Land, Finger Mt sud | reverse complement strand
GGCCGGCGAGGCCGCGGCCGTGCTGGCCGTGGCCGCGCCGGGCCTGGGGCCGCTGCGCTTCCGGCTGCGCCTGGCGGCCGGGCCCGCGCCGCCGCTGCGCGCGCTGTCTTTCAGCGCGGCGCTGGGCTCCGCTGAAACACAGGCGAGGCCGTGCGCCCGCCTGCTGTGTGCACCGCAGCGCGTGGCCGGCTGCGCCTGGGGGAGCCTGCAGGCGACCACTTGCGCTGTTTGCAGGCAGTGGACTTGCCTGGCATGTGCCGCATGCGCGTGGGGAATGTGGTCTCAGGTTACTGCTGTAATTATGGGAGATCGCGCATAACGCGCTGGCGCATGCCATGCGAGCGCCTGCAGAGCTGCCGCCTTCCTCGCAAGCATGTGTGCACACACGTTACCCTACCCTAACCCTACCCTACGCACCCCGCCCCAGGTGCTGCGCTTCCTGCACTGGGCGCCAGAGAAGGCCGAGTTCCATGCGTCGTTCCGCAGCGGGGCGGGCGGCGCGTTCGCGTGCCCGGCGGTCGTGGCCGCGCCCTCCGCCGGGCCGGCCGGGCGCGCTGTCGAGGTGGAAGTCGTGTTCGAGCCGACGGCCGTTGGCGAGGACATCTGCGACAGGCTTGTCCTCGCGTCGCCGATCGCCGGTGCGCTCCTGGGGCGTGCCCGCCCTGCACCTCAAGAAACGCCTCGCGCCTTCATGCACCATGGCAGCAGCAGCGCGCAGCCCAAGGCTGAGTGCAGCCCCACGGCTGACAGATATAGCGCCCGCATCCCTGCCGGGTACGCGCGGCCTTCAGGACACCCGGGCAGCCGGCTCATGACACCTGGGCGCGGCGCGAGCCATGATTCCAGGGGCACGGGCGCATGCGCAAAGGGGCGCGCGCGCGCGCGCGGCAGGCGTGTACGAGTGCCCGCTCACCGCGCGCGGCCTGCCGCCACGGCCGCAGGGGCCGTTCGACGTCGCGCGCGGCGCCGGCAGCGTGCCGTTCCGGAACGTGTTCCACGTGGCGGCCGACTTTTGCTACGCGCTCGACAACCCGGCCTTCTCGGTGCGCGCCGGCGAGGCGCTGCCTGCCAAGAAGAGCACCGCGATCGCAGTGGGCTTCAAGGACGCCGGCGGCGCGGCCGTGCGCACGGCGCGGCTGACGGTCACCTGCCCGGCCCGCACGCCGACGCCTTGGGTCTCCTACCTGCGCGCTGTGTGAGGAGAAGCTGCTTGTTTTCCCTGGAGCTACTGCTAGCATGCGTGGGTGATATCAGAAATAGGTTGACATTACCAACATCGGAAATGAGGCATTCTGGGCGGCCTTATGTTGCATAACCATCTCCAGCTCGCTCGAAGATGCAGAGCTTTGTCTGTGACCATGCTGCAGGCAGCAGCCGGACAGCGGTGGTAAGCACGCTGTGTAACTTACACTGGACCACTGCTTGAGACGTGCAACAAAACGCCTCACAACATGTCTTGACACCACACGCCCACCAGCATGTACGCAACAACATGCGCACTAGCAGATAACAGGCGCTGCTCGTGGTGTTCCTGTCCCTTGACAGCCGCTAATATGCGGACACGGGCTTGTCTGGCAACCAGGCGTGCAATCACGCACGCCCTGTAACCCGGATGTGCTGCTTGTGCAGGAGTGTCATGCAAAGGCAATGTTTGCAATGTGTAAATATGCAAACATGGGCCGCAAACCACGCCAAAACTCGCGCGCCGACACTTGGCGGCAACAATTCCTCTGCCTGTCGGTCCGGGCGGCTGAGCTGCCGCCGGCCATCCGCTTGCGCTGCAGATGCCTTGTGCATCCTCGCGACGAGGCAGGCAGCGTCGTGCATGCATTTTGAGTATTCCCGCAAGGCAGGGTGTTTTTGTCAAGAATGAGATACCCGGAGTTGACAGTGTTGTACACCGATGCGACGCCAAAAGTGCAGTCCCGGCGGCAAACCATCCTCAAAACTCCAGCCGGGCAGGCGCAGCCCGCCCGCCGGCACAGGTATACCGCATGCGCGGCAGGGTGCTCTGGGACAGGGAGCTTCTTGGGAGACCTTGCTGGGGCTCCAGTTGCGGCAAAAGCCGCGATCCATAAACCTGTCATATCAGTCTCGGGCTGGGGCTCAGGTCGTGGCAAAATGCGCGTCTGCAGCCTCCATACGCAGCGAGGGCGGCGTTAGCAGGCGCGCGCGGTCGGCGAAGCTGGGCGCGCGCGGCGCCGCGCGCACGCCGCGCAGCGCGCCGCCCGGGCCGTAGAAGTCGGGCGTGTCCACGAACTCGACTGCGGGGCGCGCGGCGCTGGCCCCCTCAGCGCATGGTCAGCGGCAACGGGTGCGCTCACGATTGCGCGCGGCACCACACCCCCCTCAAAGGCACATATGATGGAGCCAAGTGCATGCGCAATCTCAGGTGCACATCAAACGCGGGCCCAAACACTTGCACCTGTGCCTGCTTGCTCGCCGTGCCTATAAATAGCTTGGACGCTTGATTCCCCAGTCAGACACGTGTGGAGAGGGCCAGGCAAGCTCAGGGTAAGCTTATGCTTACGGCTCACCCGCAGGCATGCCGGCATGCTTGGGGAGGGGGCATGCATGGAGAGGGGGCGCGCGCCTGTCGCGTCCTCGGGCGCGTGCTCCACCTCCAGCAGGATGACCTCATTCTTGCCGGCGCGCAGGACAGGGCCCGGCACGTACTTTGCGCGGGCGCGCGCAAGAGAGTTCACACCGCCGCAGCTGGGCTGCCCAACACTGCACCGCCGCTGCCACCACCGCCAGAGCCCGGGCTGCCGACAGCATGCCCTCCCGCAAAGCATTCCTGCAATCCAGGCACAAGCCGTGCTGCCGAGCCCAGGCATAAGCCGTGCTGCAGAGCCCCGCTCGCAGCTGGCAGTACAGCCCATCCTGAGAATGGGCAGGTACCGTGAGCACGCGAGAACGCCCAGCCTGTGCCCGGCCTCATTGCGCACAGCGCAAGCGCGCTGGGCGGGCGGCGCGCGCACATGGTGTTCGCCGGCCCGCGCGCCGGCCAGTACCAGCCCAGGTTGAAGCCGTTGACCCAGGCCAGGCCCATGGTCCAGCCGCGCACGGACAGGTACGCGTCGGCCACGGCGCCGTCGCCGTCCACGGCGCCCTCGGGGACCTCCAGCTCGCCCCTGCGCGCGGTCGCGCGCGCCGCCATCAGGCGCACGCTCTCTGGCGCCCCGCAGGCAGCGCGCCGCAACCTGGCAGGCCGGAAATGGATGGGCCATGTAGATTCACAGGCTGCCTCGCAGATTCACAGGCTGCCATGAGTGCGGCTCTGCCTGCCAGCACAGCCTGCATGGCCTGCCCGGAATGGACACCTGGACGGACATCTGCCACTGCTCTGAACCTTTGATGGCACTGCCGCAAGCGCATCAGACAAGTAAAATCAGACAAGTGAAATCAGACAAGAGAAAAGCCAGCGAGCGAGGCGCGCCGGAAGAAGGTGGGGCCGCTGTTCCCGGGCTCCTCCTCATCCCTGGACTTGGCACAGTCGACCTGGCGGAGGTCGTCCAGCGGGAGCGGGAACACACGCCAGTCCTCCAGCTGCTCACCTGCGCCGCGCCGGTCAGCCGGTCGGCTGCCCATGCACACCGTGTGCAGGGCCGTCCCAGGTTCACGCTGCTCCTGTTGTGAGGCTCAGCACACTGCACATACTGTGTCGCTTGCCACACACAGGCCAGTGAACGGTGCTGACCTGGTCTCTCTGTCCGTGCCTGACTCCTGCTCTCGCAGCAGCGGAATCTGCCCAACAACGCCCAGCGTGCAAGGGCACCGAGCACTCTCCCCTGCTGCAACCTGTGCGCAACGAGGCGGCGCGCGCGCGCACCGTCCAGGTACACCGCGGGCGACGAGAGGCCCTTGGTGTCAAACAGCCAGCCCTGGTTGCTGCGGCCCACCGCGGCGACGACGACGTCCAGCGTCACGGCGCCGTCGCGCGCGGCGAAGCCGGGCGCGGTGCGGTTGGCAGCCGGCGGCGGCAGCAGCAGGTTGCGCACGCCGTTGCGGTCCAGCAGGCCCGCCGCCCAGCCGTCCACCAGCACCTGCGTGGGATTAGGTTGGCGGATTACGGCAGGGTCCGTGCGGCTGAGCGCGGCCGGCTGAGCCGCGCGCTTGCAGGGGGCGCACATGGGCGCGCCGTTTGCATGCGCCCTCACGCAGCGGGGCCCCGGGCAGGACCAGACTGCCTACATACGGTCTCGAGGTCGCGAGCTCGCCAAAGGCCACACGGACATCCTCCGCAGCACAGGGCTGGGCAGGCCATGAACAGCTTGCGAGCACCGCCGCAGCCTGCGCCTCACCGTGGCCACGTCGTTTACGGAGCCGCCAAAGGTCAGCTCGCTGTTCTGCTCCATCGCTTCCACGGGCACGAACGTGCGGTACACGATGAAGCCGCTCCTGCGCAGAGCACGCTCCCACTATGACAGCTAGACGCCCACACACAGCGCACGGTGCGCCGCACGCGACCTGGGCAGCACGACACACTGCAGCACGGTCCACTAGCAGGCCTTATGCTGGGCCCCATGGCTGACTGCGCTTCTGCATATCGCTTTGCAGCTGCACCTGCGCATGCCACAGGGTCGGGGGCAGCAGTCAGAATGTCCCAGCATGGCTGGCAAATAGCCAGCGCATCACATGGGCCGGGGCCGCACGGCTGGCCATACTCCTCCATGACGCGCGGCAGGCGCGACTGCACGCCGTCGCCCGGGTACAGGCGCGGCAGCTGGCTCAGCAGCGTGGCGCGCGCGGACAACCCCACCGTGCCGTACGCCTCGATGCGCGGCGGCGGCGGCGGCGTGGGCAGCCGCTCGCCGATGTGCGCCTCGATCGAGCGGCGGATGGCCTGCCGTTGCGTGGCCGCCATCAGCTCCCCAGCCATACCTTGCTGCCACATAGCGCGTGTGCGCCTGGGTTGCTAGACATGTGCGTCACACACCTCTGTTGCTGCGCACGGCTGTATGAAACTGATATGCAGGCCAGGGCATGGCTGGCACATGCAGGGTTTGTGCCTACAGGGTTTGCGCCGCGGCAGGAGTAGCTGCACTGGCCGTGCCCGCGCACCTCGAACTTGTTGGGGCCGCCGATGCCGGGCTGGCCGTAGTCGCCGGCCTCGCTGATGGGCGCGTCGTAGTCATAGCTGGTGATGCACGCCCAGTACACGCCGTTGTCCACGCTGCCGCCTGCGCCGGCGGCCTGGCGGCCTCAGGCGGCTTTTGATGGGCAGGGCCAACACTTTGCACACATGCACCTCAAGGGCATGGTACTATTGCGACAGACCAATTTATAGAGTCCGGTGTAACAGCTGGTTTTATGCAGGAGCGCCATGTGCCTTTATATGCTGCTTGCTTTGTAAGCACTGTGCTGCCCTAGCCCAGCAAGACTCCACACGTTACCTTGAGCTTTCATTCCTTCTACTACTGATACAGCACATCAAGCACGCCTGCGGTGTAGCCGAAGTTGGTGCCGCCGTGCGCCATGTACAGGTTCACGGAGCCGGAGCCGTTGTTGAAGGCCAGGATGCCGTCCAGCGCCTTGGTGAAGTCCGCCAGCGACGTGTTGGCCATCGGCTCGCCCCAGCGCGTCAGCCAGCCCGTGCTGCGCGCGGCGCCCGCGTCGGCACGGCGCCCAGGGGCATCGCTCGGAAGCGTGCGCCCGTGCGGGTGGGCAGTGCAGGCATGCGGGGCACAGCATGTCGGGAGCGCGCGTGTCGGATACGCACGCTGTAGGGATCGGCAACTGCCGGGCGCGCGCAGATGGGCGGCCGCTCTCAGTGCGTGGCACACACGGGGAGGTGGGACGCGGGCGGGGGCGCACTAGAACTCGCTGCACATGGCCGGCGACTTCCCGGGCGCGTTCATCGCGCGCTGCATCCCAAACGCCTGGTTCAGGTCGAACCAGCCGGCGCCGAAGTCGACCACCCTGCCGCGCCGGCCCGGCCACGCCTCAGCGCTGGGGAGCGCGAGCGCCGCAGGCGTCCCAAAGGCCGCCACAAAGGCGCATCCGACCGCCTGCAGTCTCGCGCAGCACGGCGCGGCGCATGCGCGCGCGGCAGCCGCGGCCAGCGGCCGCGCGCCCGGGCGCCGGCCTGCACGGAGAGGGCGGCGGGGCGGGCGCGCACGAGTAGACCTCGGCGCCCGGCAGCGTGCCCTTGGCTAGGTTGGGCGGCGGGTCGGTGGTGTAGATCACCACGTCGTCGCCCAGGCTCGCGCGCGCCGAGGCCAGCAGGTGGCGCAGGTAGGGCTGGTTCGGGCCGAGGAAGCCAAACTCGTTCTCGATCTGGCGCGGGCCGCGCCCCAGGCAGCCGTCAGCCGGTGCGCCATGCACGGCACCGCCAGGACACATTCACAAACCCGCAGGCGCGACTTAGCGCGCGCTGCAGAGATACTGTTATCGTTAGCGGAACGCCCAGGCCTGAGCGCAGAGCAGCCGCATGCACATAGTGACAGCGGGGTGCCAGCCTGCTGTCTGCAGAGGCGCGCGTGCTGTAAGCAGGCCAACATGGGCAGGCTCTCGACCAGGCTAAAGCGTGCCGAGCGGCGCGCCTGGACCATGAGGACGTTGCCTCCGCGGATGTACAGGTGGCGCGCGATGCGCGGCAGCAGCACCGCCCACCAGCGGTCCACGAGCGCGAGGTAGCTCGGGTCCTCCGTGCGCAGCCGCAGCGCGCCGCCGCCGGCCACCTGAGCCCCCTCGCGCCTCAAGCTCCGCGCGGTGGGAGGCTAACGCAGTGCTCACGACCCTCTCATACGGGTTGCAAGAGCGACAGCACTCAGGTCTGTGAATGCCTTGACAAGAAAGCGGGGGGTACGCAGGGGCCTCTGGGGCGCGCGCCTGCGAGGACGCCAGCCACCAGGGGAAGCCTCCAAAGTCCCACTGCGCGGAGGGCGCCCAGCAGCGACCGTGAGGCGGTGCTTCAAAAACTCCCATAATACCACAGCAAGCTCACAAGTTGGGTGTGCCGCGTGTACGCACCTCGGCGCAGATGTACGGGCCGGGCCGCAGCAGCACTTGCAGCTCGTGCTGCTTGGCAAGCGTCAGGAAGCGGTCCAGGTCTGCAAAGCCCGTCCACTCAAACTGTCCCGGCCGGGGCTCGTGCAGGTTCCACGGCACGTACACCTGCCCCCACCGTGCGGACACTTGGTCACCTGCTGCTGCTGGCACACCCCCCATGCCACCTGCTAGCACCACCAAGAGGCAAGCATAGGTAGGGTGTTGCGGCGCACCGAGAGGGTGTTCATGCCTAGAGCGCGCACGCGTAGCATGCGGTCCTCCCACTGAGCAGGGTGTATGCGGTGGTAGTGCAAGCTGCGCCACACAAAGCGCTGTTATACGTCAGCCGCAGAGTAAGCACTGCCGGCCGTCACACCCGGCGCCAGCAGTCTTGCGCAGTCTTCAAACTCTCCAGCAGCGCACTGGACACACAGCAAGCTCGACGCCGCAGCAGCCGCACGCAGCTCGGCCTGGGAACGCACAGCCAGCGCGCATGGCTGCTGGCCGCACGACTAGCTTGTGGCTCACTGGCAAGGTGCAGGCAGGCATACAGTCACGGGCTCGCAAACCCACCTTCCTGACAGAATCTGGAAGGGCTTCCCATCCTTGATAAACCTGTCGTCCTCGATCGTGAACGTTGGCGCGCTGGCGGCAGCTGCGCACAAGCCGACCAAGCACAGCAGGAGGAGTCGCATCATATCTACTACCATCAAAACGTTCCAAGTTCTTACAAGTAAAACAGCGAGGCAAAGGTGGGTCCTCTCCTAAAACTCGTGCTGCATTCGCATGCAACTCTGTGGGACCACGGAGGCGCACAATGCCGCAGCAGCTCCAGCTGGCTGAGCAGGGCGAAAACATCATCATCGTCATCACCACCACGAGGGCTTCTGCTCTTTGCATGTGATAGCAGAGTGCCGTCTGCGAAACGCATGCATCGTCAGCAGCTCTTACATATGCTCCACTGTGAAGTCAAACACACTTGCAAAGCATAAGCGCTGATGGCGCAAGCCTGGCGCCTTCCCAACGCCACCCGTCGTCTGGTGGGTGCATGGAAAACAAAGTAATGTCGTACAGGAACTGTGCACGCGTATGCATCCAAATCTACCACGCCCCAAGGCAAGGATGCATCAAGTGGTTTCACAACATGTCTCTTCTCAGACTCTTGCCGCAGAAAACATTGTGACAGCGTAAACAGAAATAACATCCATGCAAACATGCAGCTAACACAACCCCTGACACCAGCAAAAGCAAGCAAGCAGCTCCTTCCCTGCCAGTGAGCGTCGCTCGCCATACAACCAGGCTCAGGAGTCAGGTGACCGAAACCGAAGGGGCCTTCCAAATTCTTGCAACAGCTGCGAGGCGGGTGTGGGCCTGAGTAGGGTGAGCAGGACCACTGTAGGGCCGGACTTATAGTCATACATCATACACTTGGCGTCAGCCTGCACACCGCTGCGCAGTATTTGGCTTGCGGCCCGCTTCAAATGCAGATAGTTGACACCCAGGGCCCTGCACGTGGCAAGCGCTCAGTCGGCCCGGCGTTTCTGGAGTGAGAGCACGAGAGAAGAAGTGCCAACGCGCGCAGGAGGGCGCGCCTGGCCTGCGGTGCGGCAAGCCCAGGTGCGGCTTGTTTGCCACAAACCGCAACCCGGACTCCGCGTGAAGGCTGAAGCGCTTGTGCAGGCTGCGCTGCATTCCCAGCTCCAGCTTTGGGTGCCCTGCGCCAGCCATCCGCTGTAGCGCCGATCTTTGCCTCTGTTTGCGTTGCCATAGGGCCGCCCGACTTCTACCTGTATCTGCTTCCGACCCACCCCGCAAAGCAAGAGGTAGGCAAGCCTGAGTGTCAGAGTAGTGCAGCCAGCGGCCTCACCTGCCAAGGTGCAGGGGGTCTGGCGCAGCAGGGATGCCAGGTCAACCTCTGCAGCAAGCTCATCCACAGCGCCCGCCTCTTGCTGCGGGGAGGAGCTCTCGGTCGCCACAGCCTCATGCGCAGCCCGCGGGCTCTGCGCCTGGCGCCCCTGCGTGCAGCATGGCCATGCGATGTTTGGTGCTGTTTTTTTTGGTACTATAGAGCCTGACAAAGCCCTTGCACTTGACCGCTCAGCAAGGGCGTCTGCAGCTGGTCAGCAGCTCACGCTGTGGGATGCGCAATGCAAGAATAACCCTGCATATGCGCTTGCTCGTACCTGCAGGCACCGTGCCAGACGCCTGAGCAGCAAGAAACCGCTGGGAACCAGCAGCAGCAGGCCCAGGGCGCGCAGGTCCACCAAGTTCACAAAAATCAGCAGATTCCTTGCACTCCCCTTCGCCAAAGCCGTTTGGTGCTTGCCGGCCATGTTGTTCTGCGGGCCTGGCCAGGCACCGTGCCTCGCGGTGTGGCAGGCAATATGTTGTGGGTCTGGGCAGAAACCATGTGCAGAATGGTGCCGAATGTGCGCCTACCCCCTGAAATGTATGTGTCTGAGGGGTCCACAGGCGTAGGGTTAGGGACACATTTAGAGTACAGCAGCTCACATGCGCATGGAAGTGCACAACCTGCTCAGGCATCCGGGAAGCATACAGGCCCCTGGAAGAGCAGCTCCACTCTGCAATGCAGTAAGAGGGTGGCTTCAACATGTGGCAGGACGGTGCGGCATGGCTGCCGTATGGAGTGGCGCTATCCCTGGTGGCACTGAGCTTCATCTTCTTGTATTGGTGCGACTCATCTGAGGGCTGGCTGTGGTGCCTGGTCGCCTGGGTGTGGTGCATGTTACCTTGTCGCCCTGCAGCAACATGATGTGCAGGCCCAGCTTGTTTATACGTGGTATGCCACTGCTGTTCAAAGCAGTGCACCGACTCTTGACTTGTGACACAAGCCCTCACACAGCTGACAGTGAGGCTTGCCAGGTAGTGTGCACAGGCTCACCTTGTAGCAAGCTGCCGTGTGGTGCACAAGTGCCGACGGTGCTGGTGTGAGCTGGCATGTCACTGGTTGTGCTTGGTCTTCTGCCTCCTGGGTAGAAGACCACCTGCCAGACTGCAGGCACTCGACCTTGTCAATAGAGCCATATACGACGCCATGTGTGGCGAGGTTTTCGGCACAAGTCCGGCCATAGAGGCGCACTGGCAGCGTCGGGCCTTGCGTCTTGCAGCCCCTGCTGTGACGCGTTCACCTCGCACGCAGGAGCCCACGCAACGAGCCGCCGGTGGCGCCCGTCCTGCCGTTCTGGGGCAGCACGAGCGCGCTGAAGACACAAGGCATGGAGGTAGGAACCCGCCCCATGGCGCAGTGATAGCTTCTATGCCGCCCTCAAGCGCCCAGCACTCACGAAGCTTTGCTGGAGCAGTTCGCGTCACCGCTGCACGCGCGCCTGGGACCGATATTCACAACATGGATACTGGGAGACCGCACTGTCGTGGTCGGCAGCTTGGACCTTGTTCGCAAGCTCTTTGCCAGCGAGCACGAGCTCGTTGAGGGTGCGCGCGGACGGCCCATGAGGCGAAGGCCCATGCGGCATCTCTTTCACAGCGCAGCTCAAACCAGACATCGCTCTGGCTTTAGCAGTGGTTGCCAGCCAGCTGCCTGCCATGCACTGCTTGTCTGCTGCGCGGTGCTTTGTGCACTGCATGCAGTGGTGCTGCTGCAGGCCACATGCAAAACACCGGCCTCGCAGGCGACTGGCCCAAGTCGACGTACCTGCTGCTGGGCACGGACTCTGTCAGCGGCACGAAGGGCGAGGCGCACATGCGCCTTCGCAAGGTGTGCGCCTCTGCACTACATGCAGAGGAATCAGCGCCTGCCTGCCAGTTGCTCACTGCCGCGCCCAGCAGGCAAAGCTGTCATGCTTGTGAGCCTCTCCTGACGGGCGGGCCTGGGCGCAGATCCTCAACCCGGCCTTCACGGCCAAGGCCGTGGCGGTGTTTGTACCGCAGATCGTGGACATCGCGCAGCGCTGCTGCGCGTCCTGGCTGCAGCAGGGCCGCGTGAGCGGCTTCGACAAGTCCAAGGAGTACACGTTCCTGGTGGCGCCCAGGGCTTGGCGGGACCGTGCTCCGAGGGTTTGCGCTCCGAGGGTTTTGTGCATGGGCCGGCGCTGAAGCGGCGCGGCGCGGCGGGCAGGTCGCCCTGGAGGTCATCCTGGGCTTTAAGAAGGACGCGATCGATGATGCGCTGCTGACGCGCTGCCGCGAGGCGTTCCGCGTCTGGCTGCTGGGCCTGTTCAGCGTGCCCCTCGACCTGCCGGGCTTCTGTGCGCCCTGCGCTGCCGGCAGCCGTGCTGGCTGGCTGCAGCAGATGCTGCCGCCTCGCGCATCCCCGTGCTGCGCTGCGGCCGTGTTTGCACTCTGCGGGGCCGGGCCGCCTGCACGGACGCAGGAGACTGAGTCCGTGCGGCCGGCGGTGCGCAGCGTTCCACCGGGCGCGCAAGGCAGACAGGCTGCTGCGCGGCATCCTGCACAGCAACCTCCAGCACCTGAAGGACGAGGCGGAGCACCCCGAGTGCGCACCCCGGCCCATCCACCCCCGCTCTGCTGCGCGCCTTGCACTGCTCAATCACCAGAGCATTGCTGCTCGACGTCCCAGTTTATACCTTGCCGTGTCATCCCTGCACACTGGCCAACCGAGCGCTGCCCTGCCTGTTCGGCTGCGCCGGTCCGGGCGCACTTGCATGTCCCGCAGCGCTTTCGGCTATCGTGCTCAAGCCAAAGCCAAAGCGTCCAACGCATGGTGAAGGGCGCTGGAAACGACCAGCGCATGCTGCCCAAAAGGCTGAGGCTGAGGCTTCGCCCAGCGGCGCCGCTCCGCGCGCAGGGCGGGCGGCGCGGCCGGCGGCGCGGCGCGGCCGCGCACCTGTGCGCAGAACCTGCTCGACGTCCGC
>JAABUO010008196.1_pt1 | contig 11849 bp, 9 predicted proteins | sample 5559291 | NCBI WGS metagenome assembly JAABUO01 (sample SAMN10711878, study PRJNA513372) | rock metagenome | isolation source: Antarctica rocks | place: Antarctica: Victoria Land, Finger Mt sud | reverse complement strand
AGGTTGACGACCACTTTGCTGTGGCTCGCCGAGGCCGGACTGTTCGAGGTGCTGTGGTCGGACGCGATCCTCGACGAAGTCGAACGGAACCTGCCAAAGGTGGGGATCAGCAGCGAGCAAGCGGCCCCCTACCGAAGAAGCGTTCGCCTCCTATGTCCTGCTACGCGCGGTCTCGCCTCGCGGCTGGGTCACCCCCACCGCCGGCCGACCCCCGCCGGATCAGGGCACCGTTCACCGGGCGCTGGCCCTGCTCGTCGACCAGCCCGCGCAGGCCGGGATGAACCCCGTCGAGGATGAGGTCGTCCTCGGTGAGCTGCGGGGCATCACCGGCCGGGACGCCGGGCCGGCCGAGCTGCTCACCCTGTCCGCCGCCGCGGCCCTGTACCGCGCGACGAGTGAGCAAGCAGGCCGGCCATGACCAACCGACAGCGGCAGGCCGCCGATCCGGCCGCCGGCGACGCGCAGCAACACCACTGCGAACACCCCCGGGCTCAGCACCAGCACGGCACCGACCGCGCCTACCGGGCCGACGACTGCCGATGCGCGGCCTGCATCCACGCCCACCGGGCCACGGCGCGGCGGCGGACCCGCGCCAAAGCCCTCGGACTCTGGCAGCCCTACCAGCCGGCCGAGCCGGTGCGGCGGCACGTGGAACGACTCCGCGCGGCCGGACTGGGCATCGACCAGATCGCGCTCCTAGCCGGCATTGCCGGCAGCAGCCTGCGCTTCATCGTCTACGGCCGGCCCAGCGATCAGATCAAGACCAACACCGCAGCCAAAATTCTCGGCATCGCAGTGACCGATCAAATCCGGGCCCGGCGCAGCACCCTCGATGCTGCCATCACCCGCCTGCACCTGCGTGATCTGCTGGCCGCCGGCTGGACCTACCCGGACCTGGCCACCCAGTTGGGCCGCAGCACCGCCAACCTGCGGCGCACAGCCAAACGGTCCACCGTCACCGTATCCACCGCCACCGCCATCGCGGCCCTGCACCGGCAGCTCCTCCGCAGCAACAAAACTGCCGGGAGCCGCGCCAGCGATCCCACCCTGCCCGCACCGCACCGGATGAGCGCATGAAAAACCTCGCCGCCGCGGTCGCGGTACCCGTCGGCGCGGTCCTCACTCTGGGCATCGCGCCCCTGTTCGCCTTCGCGGCCTGCCAGGCGACGCAAACCCCCATCACCGTGCCGGTCGCGCTGACCGGCAATGTCGACGGATTCGGCCCACTCAACACCACCAGCATCCCCAATCAGGCGTGGGTGCCATGGCTGGAAAGAGCCGGCACGCTGTGCCCACAGATACCCGCCGCGCTGCTCGCCGCGCAGATCGAGCAAGAGTCCAGCTGGAATCCCAACGCCCAATCGGCGACCATCGCCGGGCTGCAAACCGGCGGCGCCGAGGGCCTGAGCCAGTTCATGCCCGCCACCTGGGCCACCATTGGCCGCAACGACGCCGGTGACGGCAACATCTCGCCGTTCAACCCGATCGACGCGATCATGGCCCAAGGACGGTACATGTGCCAGCTCGCCGCCTCCATCCAATCCGACCCGGCGCTGACCCGCGGCGACGTCGTCGCACTCGCGCTGGCCGCCTACAACGCCGGCCTGGACGCCGTGCAGAAATACGGCGGCATCCCCCCGTACAAAGAAACCCAGGCCTACATACCCTCCATCGCCCAGCTCGCTACGACGAAATACTCCATCGCCGGGTCAACAGCCGGGACACCGGCCGGCGGGGCGCCCGTCCCGGTCGGCCCGGCCGGGCCGATCAACGCCGCGATCCTATCGGTGGCCGAAGCTGAGATTGGGCTGCCCTACGTCTACGGCGGCGGCTCCCTCACCGGCCCCGATGGCATCGATCCGATCGATGGCCGCGGACCCGGATTCGACTGCTCCGGGCTGGTCAGATACGCCGTCTACCAAGGAACCGCCGGGAAAGTCGAACTCCCTCGCGTCTCACGCGACCAGGGCCAACCCGGACCGGACATCACCCAGGTCACCCCCGCGCAGACCCAACCCGGAGATCTCGTCGCCTTCCAATTCGATGGCAACAACGGCGGCGGCCCCACCGACTGGACCCACATCGGCATCGTCTCCGCCGTCGGCCCCGGCGGCCCGACCCAGATGTTCAACGCCCCCGAAAGCACCAAAAACCTCGGCTACGCCGACCTGACCCGACCGTTCTACGCCGACGTGCGGCACGCCTACTTCCGGGTCCACCTGTGAACGCGGCCAAGGCAGCCACTGCTGCCATCCTCATCGTCAGCCTTGCCGCCTGTAGTAGCACCACTGGGCCGGCGGCCGGGGTCACGCCGCCCGGTTCTCGCGCCGCTGACCACGCCCAGACGACGGCTGCGATGCCTTCGCCGACTGCAGCCGCAGCTACGACCGACCAGCGACCGGTCATCACTGACGCCGGCCGGCCGGCCGTTCCCGGCAACGTCAACAACGCAGATCCGAACTCGGTAGCCCGGGCAGTCGTCATCACCACCAACCAGTTCGACACCCGAACCGACACATCCAGCCTCGACGCGCTCCGCCGCGCCGGCCGGTGGCTCACCCCCGCGCTGCTCGCAGGATCTCTGGCAGTCCCTCAACGCACAGACGCAGCCTGGACGACGCTGGTCACCCACCGCGGGTACACCACCGTCGACCACATCGAACTGGCCAACGAATACGGCCAACCACCCAACACCGCTACCACGCAGTACATCCAGATCTCCTACCAAGTGCACGATCTGGGCCGCGACAGCTGCCGCGGCAGCGACACCGGTCCACAACTTGCCCGGCTACAGCTGATCAAACAAGACAACTCATGGAAGGTGAAGGCATTTGACTAGCACCCAGACTACCTGCCGAAACCGATTGCAACCGGCAGCCAGGCGCGGGAGCGGGCGAAGGAGAAGCCATATAGAAAGAACAGCCGATCACGGCGCGGCGCTGGAAAATCCCAGTGCGACGTGGGGCCCACGACACACCCGGGCTAGCCCACCTCCCACGTTCAGCTCACCGCTTCCGGCAGAATTCGGGGTCGTTAGGTCGTGGCTAGCTCAAGGGAAGGAAACCTGTGATGGCACGGAAGCCTCGCCGGGCATCTGCACAGCTCAACATCCGCATGAAACCAGAGGACGCCGCCATCATCCGGGCGGCGATACCGAAAGGTGCGCTGACGCCGCTGGCGGTTCGGCTCCTACTCGAGGAGGCCCGTGCTCGACTCGTCCAGCACCCCTCATCGGATCTGGACGTCGAGGGGAGGCAGCCCGCGGCGTAGCTCACCGACCCCAGATACAGCGAAAGCCGGGCGGACACCCGGCTTCACGCTTTAACGGCTCATACGACTGAGAACGCAGTCCCCGACTAAAGGAACAACTCCCCAACTAAAGGAGCAACTCCCATGGTACCGGACGCCCGGCGTACAAGCACGCCCTCGTTTGGCTTAATTAGTGGTGTGTCGTGACTACCACGGGTTCGCGGTTGACGCGCCCCTGGACTGCGGCACCCGTTTTGCCCTCACACACCGCAGTCTCATCTGAACACGACCAAGCCGCCGCGGGGTGGGCCCTCACCGGCCGTGTCTCGCCGCGTGATGTGGTGCGCGTCGCTGTGGCCGACGGCGCTGGTCGCCCGCAGAACCTTTATCCGTTGCTGGCCCCGATCGACGGTCCGGCGCCGCAGCTCCCGTGGGCTGTGCCGCTGACCGATCGGCACGGCCAGTTCCATCTGATCGCTTTCGACCTGGACCTCAGTCACGGTGACGGCAACGTCATCAGGGACACCCAGCAGCTCACCGCCTGGCTGAACCAGCTCCACATTGAGCACAGTGTGGCCCAATCAGGACCGTCCGGTGGTCGGCACGTCTGGCTCTCCCTCACTGTGCCCGCCGCCGCCGAATTGGTCAGCAACCTGGCCGAGTACGCCGCCGCGGCCCTTCCCACCCTTGACCTGTCCGCGTTGAAAAACGCCGCGTGGGGGTCGATGCGCCCACCAGGGGCGCCGCACCGCTCGGGCGGCCACTCCATCATCCTCAGCAGTACAAACGAGCCGCTGAGCCCCGTGGTCACGCTTGGGCAGCTGACGCGGCTCACCGCGTTGATCGCTGCGGTGGGTGCGGCACACCAGCCCCGATGTGAGCCGCAGATCAGCACCACACCGCTGCCCGTCGACGTCGACGGTCACCGGCACCTTCCCGGCCAACGCAGGACACTCCCGCCGGGCAGCGCACGCGCCCTACAAGCTGAACCCGCCGATGCCAGTGCGGCTGCGTTCACCATCTTGCTGGGAGCCGTCCGCGCCCACTGGCACCTGGCCGACATCGTCGCCGTCATCGACCAACCCGGCCTCGAACACATCCGTTCTGAACGCCGGCCAGGTGGGCGCGACCTACGCAGCCCACGCGAACGGCAACGACTCCTGGCCAGACAGTGGGAAAAAGCCGTCGATGCCGTGCAGCGGACGCCACAGAATGCCCCGGCCATCACTGACGATCCAACATTCGCCGGCCGCGCCGCGGCCATCACCGGCCAGATCCAAACCGTTCAGATTCGGGCCGACGCCGCTCCCGGACGGTGGAGCACACGCACCGGTCCGGCAGCGCGCCGAGTCCTGGACGCACTGTGCGTGCTGGCCCTGGCCGCCGTCTCCGCATCCGTCGAGGCCGACATCCGACGGCTGTCCAAGATCACCGGACTTGGCCGGGAAACTGTCCGCCTCCGCCTTCGCCAGCTCGCCGGCGACGGCTGGATCTCCCTTACCAGGGCCGCCGGCGGCCGGCGTGGCCATGTCTGGATCATCAACCAAATGCCCAGCCCACCAGGTCAAACCAGTTATCCACAGGCATCACAACTAGCGCGGTCACAAGGCGTCCCGCCGCCACCACCGCTCCGCAGTTCGTGGCAGATTAAACTTCAAAACCGCCTCGATGACCAAGCACATGACGTGTTCACCCCCGTCGGGCTCGGGCACGCCGCGGGACAGTTGTACGCAGCAATGACGACCAGCGCGATGGACACAGAAGAACTGTCGGCGCGCCTACATCGAACAGCGGAACAAACCACTGCACTGCTGAACGACTTGCTGGCCGTGAACCTCGTCGTGCGCAACGTGCACGGATGGCGGCGAACTGACAAGGATCGACGGACCCCCGTTGCTCGCCATCTTGGCGTGCTCGGCACACTGGCCAACAGGCAGGGACGGTACGAGCAGGAACGAACCCTGTGGGCCTGGTGGTGCGATGAGTTGGACTGGATGCGACTCCCCCGCAACGATCCCGGTAAGCGTCGCCGCGGCCGGCTGGCGGTAGGTCAGTTGACGATTGATGGAAGCAGATGCCATGGCCGCTATCCGCGTGATGCTCGCGGCCGTGGTGATCACCGAGCAGCAGCCACCCTCGCTGCATAGGTCTTTGCAACGCTCGGCGGCCCCGACATCACACGAAGTGAAGCGAGGTCGATCAGCGTTGCGGCCGCGCAGGGTGGGGTAACAAAGGTCGATCGTCGAGCACAGCTCGGTCTACTTGGCACCGTTGTTGGCCACGCTGGCTGGAGGTGCGGGAGTCCCGCAACGGTGGCGGGTCGTATCGCGGTGGGTGGAGGCGGTCGTTCGCCTCGCATGTGCCGGGGTCGGTGCTGGCGGCGGTGCCGATCTACAGCAACGCCGGCGATACCTGCCTTCTGGTGGTGGATTTGGACGTGAAGCTCGGCGGCCGCGAACAGGTGCTGACCGACGCGGCAGCGGTTGCAGCGTTGATTCACCGCTGCGGTGGTGAACTGATCAGCGACGAGTCACCGTCAGGCGGCATTCACCTCTACATTCCGTTGGCCCGGCCGGTTGCTTTCGACGCTGCGCGGGAGGTGGCGCGGGCTTTGGCGTCGCGGACGCCGAGCATGGTCCGGAATCCAAGATCGGCGGGGCAACGGGCCGGCTGCGGGCGGGGCCGCCGACGTGAAGAGCGTCGGCGGCCCGCAATCGTTCACACCGTCTGCGGGGTCGGCTCGTCGGACGGCGCGGCGTGGCGCGGCCGGGTCGCTGCCGATGGTGCCGGCGACGGCCGCCCCGACCAGGGCTGCCCCACCGGCGATGAGCACGCCGGTGTCTTGGACGCCGGCGGTGCTGCCGCCGCCGGCGTCGACTCCGCCGACCGGGATCGGCATGTCCCCGAAATCGGGGGCCGGGGTGTTGTCGCCGGGGTTGTAGTAGCCGCCGTGCGGGGTGCCCAGATACGGAAAGGTCGGCAGGTAGTGCACGGTGTTCCCGGCGGTCACGTCGGTGTTGCTGGAGGTGATGCCCTGGGTGACCGCGCCGGCCGCCTTGTCCGGGGTGTGGCTCTTGTCGACCAGCGCGTAGGTGGCGCCGGCCAGCGCGCGCAGCTCGATGGTCGTGACGTCGTCGAAGATCCGGCGGCCGTTGGGGAATCCGGCCGGGAACAATCAGTACCCAAATCGTTACAGAACGCAACACCACCAGCCGCCCTGTCGAAATGATGCCCGAGGGCTCACATCGCGAAGTGTTTCGATGAGTTCGCAACTGGGCCGCAATGAACTTCGCGGGTCGGCGGATCGCGACGAACGGGCCCCGGCCCTAACCAAGGCGGCCCTGCCCACCCGATTCGGCCGAGCTCCTGGTCGTCCCGCAATGGTAGAGATGCAGCCGAACTAATCCTGGGACAAGGCAACTGCGGAGGACCTCCACCTCTCGCGCAGCACCGACCAACCACCGAAGAGCACCTATGCCCCCGATGACATGGCCGACACGCCAACACGGGAGCTTACCGAACGCCCCGTCCCCGAGTTCTGAAGCTTGCTCCACCATCGCCCCGGGGGGCCCAGCCGGCGATCAGAACGTCCAAGTAGCTGACCTCACTGTTGCTTTCCAGGCGGTCGATTACGACAGTGTGGTCGAGCGGGTGCTTTGCCGTGCTGACTGGCGTCGCTGCGGGAATCCGCGCAGCGGCTGGCGCCTTTGCAGCGGGAATCGATCGTGCTGGCCTACTACGCATGCATGAGCCCGGCGCAGATCTCTGAGCAGCTCAACGCCAACTTCCGGCTGGGCTTGTTTACCTGCATCCACCTGGCGAAGTCCGGCAGATCAATGCGGTTCTCCCGTTCTGCCAATGCCACTGCAACTGTCCGTCCGCCGCGTTTGTTGGTGAGGTTGCGGGAATTGCGGATGAGCCGTTGCAACAGCCTCAACGCCCACCCGCCGGGTGCGGGTGGGCGTTTCGGGGGGCTGTGGGACTGCCGGGTAGTTAGTTCACTGTGTAGGAGTAGGGCAGGTTGGCCAGGATGTCGCCGGTGCTGTAGAACAAACCGGCGATCACGGTGGGTGTGGTGACTAGGTGCAGCACACCGCGGACGGTGCTACCCGCCGCAGCGGTGGGGGTGATGGTGACGATGATCGTCACGGACTTTCCGGGGTTGACGACGACAGCCGTCCCCGGGTCCGCGGTCGGGTCGACCGCGGGGAGGAAGGGATCACCGGTAGAGCTGGTGACCGCCGGATCGAACTGTGCGGTGGTGGCCACTGCGGTCACGGTGGTTTCCGCTGCCGGCGCCCCGCCGTCGCCGAAGGGACCGATCTCCTGGACATAGGTGCTCCAGTAGCCCTGGCCGACTTTCGCCGGTGACCGCTCGGCGACGGTGGCGGTGGAAACGGTGCTGCCGTTTTTGGCTGCCTGCAGATCGCCGAGCAGATCAATACCGCCGGCTGGGCTGGACAGCTCGACCTGGGCTGGAACGGAGGAGCTCGCGGACAGTGAGACGTTGGAGGTGTCCGGCGGTACCAGGTAGGCCGGTACCTCGGACAACTTTTCGACGTTCAGCGGGAGCGAGAAGGTGGAACCGGCGAATTGCGGGGCCAGTTGCACCTGGGTTGCTGTCGCGGTGCGGGCGTCGGTCTGGACGGCCAACGGGAGCGGACCGGTGTTGGTGACGACCAGACGAACCTGATGGGCCTTACCCGCTTTGAGGGCTCCCCGGGCGGGAAGGGACCCGGAGACCTTCACTTTGTTGAACGTGACCACGCCGACGAAGGGTTCGGTCAGTTCGTTGCCGGACACCGGGTTGGCCAGGGCGATAACGTATCGCCATCGTCCGGGGATGGGTGCCGCGACCACGTTGACCAAGTTCGCCGACAGCGCGCCGGTGGGGGTCACGTTTCCCTGTTCCGAGGGCGTCTCACCGTTGGGGTCGATCAGCACCCCCTGGAGCAGGTCGCCGGTGTGGGCCAGGTGTACAGCGACGTCCAGATCCTTCTTTCCCGCCGGGACGTCGAAGGCGTAGCTGAAGGTCTGGGTGAAGGTGGTGGCCCGCGCGTTCCCGCCGGTGATAGTGCCGGCGAAGACGCCGGTTCCGGACCCGGTGGGTACCAGCGCACGCATGATCACCGGGAGAGCGGTCTGATGACCACCGGAGCTACCCAGGGACAGGGTGTAGGAGGTGTCCCCACCCAGAGTCGGCATCGGCAGGGTCAAGGTCACCGTGCGGGCGGCGCCGGGCGGCACCGTGAACAGCGACGGCGACACCGCACCGACCGGAACGGCCCGTTGGGCCTGAGCATCCAGGGTGACAGTGCCGGTGAAACCGGTGCTGGCCGGCGTGTACAGGATGGCGGTCCAGGTCCCTGCCACCGGGCGCCGGACAAGGACGTCACCGTAGTTCGCCGGGTTCGGGCCGCCTTGGGGCCGGGTGTTACCGACATACGCTCCGGTGGGATCAATCAGCGTCAACCGGACCGCCGGGCCGGTCCCGCCGATGGGGGCGCCGCTTCTCCACAGGATCGCGGTGTTCAGCACATCCGCGCCCGACGGGACGGGGAAGGTGGCTTTTCGGTACACCCAGGGCGCCGCGTTCGTCGGATACGGCGTCGTCTGGGTGCTGGCCGCCGAGATCGCCACCGCCTGGCGGGAATCGGCCAGTTGCACATACCGGCGGGTGGACGGAATGACGGTCAGTGGTTTGCTGCCGACGTTTCGCACCCGGACGCTGGCGGTCTTGGTGGTGCCCGGGGCGCCGGTGATGGTCAGCTGGTCGGTGGACAACGCGATGTTCGACGAAACTCCGGAAGCTGCCGGTGCCGTCGAGCCGGGATAGGTCAGCGCCGCTTCAACCGCAGCTTTGGCATCCAGTAGGCCGGTACCCTGATCCTGACCCGGAAATCCGAGATCCCTTGTGGTACTGGTGATCAGCTGTTTGACCAGTGCCGGCGCCGGTGAGATCCCGCTGTGCGCCTTGCGGTAGGCCTGAATGACCAAAGCTGCCACACCGGCGGTGAACGGCGAAGACTGGCTGGTGCCGCCGAACAGCTGAATGGGCGACAGGGTCCGCTGGAAGGAGGTGCAGCCGGTGAAATTGCCGCCAGCGTCGCAAACAGCCCAGTCTGTTTCACCCGGCGCCGAAAGGTCGATGGTCCGACCGGTCTGGGTGATGCCGGCCGAAGACAGCGACGAAATCTCATTGTCCCGCCACGTCCCATTGCTGAACTGAGGCGCCAGGGCGTACCCGGTCTGCTCGTACGCCCGGGAGTCGGTGCTCGCGCCGGCGGAGATGACCAACGGATCGGTGGCCGGACTGCCGATGGTGCTGGTAGGGCCGGCGTCCCCGGACGACGTGGACACCGTGGTACCCGCAGCCACCGCCTGGTCGTTGAACACCTGGATGGTGTTGCGGGTGCTGGAGGAATCGGCGATCAGGTTGCCGCCGAAGGACTCGTTGAGAACATCGACGTGGTCGACTGTGACCGCATAGTCAATCGCCTGGACGATCGCGGAGTTGGGCAACAAATCCGATCCGGCCTTGAGAGCCACGACGCTGGCTCCCGGTGCAACACCAACGACGCGGATGTAGCAGTGCCCACCGGGAAAGCTGACGACCCTCGGATTGGCGAAGCCGGCGATATCGTAGACGGTGTTGCCCTGCGCCGCGATGGCCGAGGCATCACCGAACGCTTCCGCCCCGCTGGTAACCGCATTCGGGCCGTCACCGTAGAAGTCCTGATAGTCGACGATGGCCGACGTACCGTCCTTGCGGCGGAAGCCGGCATTGAGCGGGTTGATGCCGTCCGCGATGAACGCAACCTTGACGCCGCTGCCGTCGATGCCCAACGCCGCCGCAGTCGCGGCCGAGGCGTTGTCGGAGCGGGCGTTGATCGTGCTCAGCGCCTCCGGCTCCAGCCGCGGCCTGTTCGGGTCGGTCGAACACGCCGCAGCCGGGACGACCGCAGCGGCGGTAGCCGGAGGGGCAGCGGCAGCAGCAACCGCAGGCGCCGGGGTCACCGGCACCAGGACGTCGGGGGACACGCTCAACACGGCCGGGTCGGCGGCCAGCGCCGCAGCCTGCGCCGTCGTGACCGTAGCCGAGAACGCGTTGCCCAACGTATAGTGCTTGAGCTTCTTCGGCGCCGTACCAGGCAGGCGGGACAACACCTGATCCTGAGTGGCGGTCGCGGCCGCGCGGCGCGCCGCGACGTGGCTGCGGGTGGCCGGCTTGTCGGGCAGCTGATCCCGCAACACCACCACGACAGCATCCGGAGTCGAACTTCCGGCCGCGGCCCCCGTCGGTGCAGCGGCGAGGACCGCCCTGGACGAAGGCGCAGCCGCCACACTGCCAGCGGCCAACAAGCTGCCCACAGCAACCGCCGCGGCCAAAAATACCGGCGGCCACAGATGGCGTCGATCTGAATTCACTGGATCTCCCAACCCTATTCAACAATGAAACGCTGCCAACGCGATGATCCTCACCCCTGGCCGCAACTCGCGCAAGACCACCGAACGGGAAGAACCTGCCCGAGCGCGGAGCCGTTAGTCCTCAGAAAGCGGGTTCGTCCTCCGACATACGGCTCTCCGGCATGCGGAGGTCGGTGCCCATCGACCCACCATTGATAGGACAGGGGATGGGGAAAACAGCAGGGCTGGTGGCGCCGAGCCCAAAGGGGAGACAGTGGAGACAAGGTTCGGCGTGGTTGCCCTCTACACCCGCTGAATGCTCAAGGCGATTCGTGGACGACCTGGTCCCTGGGGGACCGCGCTGCGACACCGCCGTCGGCGCTGCCCCGCCGCGGGTCTGTCGGTGGCGGCTGCGGTTCGGGCGCCCCCCAGGAGCGCATCAGCAACACGAGCGCGACCGTGGAGATGAGAAACAGCACGCAGCAGGACATCGGCGGCATGCCGCCGCCGGCGACGGCGCTCAGCTGTGTCACGGTGACCGGGTCCGCGGTCGGAACCTGGAACTCGACGGCCGGCAGGCCCATGGCCATTGACGTGGACGCGGCGGGTGTGCTGGCACCGGCTGAGGTCATCGCCATTGGTCGATGATCACCGCTGGAGTCGGCGGCGCTCAGGGTGTGCATGGCTAGAACTCCGGCGATCACCGCGCCGAGCAGCAACCATCGGGCACCCAGCCGCCGCCAGCTGTTGCGGGCCGGAACTGACCCGGCGCGCCGGTTCGCCGTGGCGGTCATTGGCCGGCCGGTCCCATTTCGGGGGCCTGCTGTTGCAGTTGGTGAAGCACAGCGGGGTCCTGGATGTTCATCCAGGCGATCAGGTCGCGGAAGGACACGCGACATCTGCCGCCCCCCCACGAGTTATGCCACGGCAAGACGTACCCCGCAGCCTGAACAGCTCACCCCGCTCGGACGGTGACGGCCACTGAAACGGCACCCAGCCCACCCAGAGCCTCGACACTGTCCGCAGAACCGGCAGCCACCGAGGCCGTCGGCCACAACCAGCCAGAATCAGTCGCGGTAGGGACGGCCCTTCACCTTGCAGCTTCGGGTCGCCCCCCGCACAGATCCCAGCGAGCGGGACTACCGCACTGGGCTCCTGCCTCGGGTGATGGCGGCGAAGCGGACCTCCGGGTA
>JAABUO010008195.1_pt1 | contig 11851 bp, 6 predicted proteins | sample 5559291 | NCBI WGS metagenome assembly JAABUO01 (sample SAMN10711878, study PRJNA513372) | rock metagenome | isolation source: Antarctica rocks | place: Antarctica: Victoria Land, Finger Mt sud | reverse complement strand
GTGACGTTTATGATGAAATCTGACGTGAGAAGTAAAAGTATTAAAAAATAAAGTAATACGACATTTCGAACAAAGCAATAAAGAAATTCTCGAATAATACGATAAAAAAGACAAAGAAATACACTCAGCTGCATCTTGCGTGTGTAATGACGAGTTATTATTTCAGAAATTAATACAAATTCGTCGTCATTATATATGTATATATATATGAGTTAATATTCATTATGTTACAGATCTTGCGTCCCGACTTCGTATAATCGTTACCTCGTTAGCTTGCTCGCTATGTGTAAACATGTCGCGTCTCGTGTGCATAACGTATAATGTTATGAACTTAACGTTAATTAATATATATGACGTGCGACGATCGAATACGAGCGATAATAATGTTAAAACAGCGTTGTTACGTGCGCGATGTATGTCTTATTAATGTTATTGCGACGTTAAAGAAAACCTGAAGTGTAAAATTTCGAGTCTCAGTAATCATGTGTTTAAAGAATCACGTGATCGAATCGAGGCCTTAATCGTACGAGGTTTTACGATGACGTAAGACGATTATTTTACGTTTATATAAATAAAACTAATATCTTTATTAGAATTCAGCTTAAAATACTACATTAATAGCATTAATGACGTTAAAAGATTCAGATAAGTCTAAGAAAATCGATGCTGAAGTGTATAACGTTAAATCTTCTGAGCATGCAGTGATCGTTCAACTTTTAAAGAATTTTTAAGCATTATTAAAGTCAGAGATTAACACCGATAACAATTCAGTAATACTAAAAAACTTTTAAGAAGAAAAGAAAGATAATTTTAAAGAAAGCATCTTCGTACGAATGACTCGTTACAGTAAGCTTTTCACTGTATATTATTAATTCATTGAAGGCAGCCCGAGAAAGGAAAGAAATCTGTTTTTATTTACTGAGACACTTGCTTTAGTATCTTACGCGTTGTTATGTTTGTTTAAGCGATGATTTTAAAAGAGGAGCCACGTACGAAACAGCGAACGTGATTCTTATTATCTTATTAAAAACGAAACCTCTTTAAATTTCCGTGTATAACGAAGAATTCAGTGAGATCCCCTCTCATAACATATGATTATAAAATAAAACAAACTTCAGAACTTCAGAACGCCTGACAAAGAAAAAAACAAAGGAAACCGCCCTTATCGTACAAATTACCCCTGCCTATTTATTCCTTCAGAATTAAGCAAATCGCTGACGAGCGCTTAACTCCGACGGTTTAAGATTAGCTATCGTCTTATTCTCATCTTTCTTCTTTCGAGATAATGAATTTTGTAATTTTAAAGTCAGAAAAGAAAAGCGAGAACGACGAAGATTAATTAAGATTAACGAGCGCGTACGTCTGACACGACGTACAGAAAGTCGCTTAACTAATATTAACTCGTCATCGTGCTAACGAGTAAACGCACGAGTTTCTCGACGTTATTCAGCTATAACGTTAAATGTACTTTTTACAGAGAACATTACGCCTTCGAAAGGTATCGGTTCACTGTGTAACGAATTTAAAGAAAAAGTGAGCTTAGAATAATCATTAATTAAAGCCGTACGACTTACGAAACGAACATTTAATTACATTATGTTTATAAAGACAGTCGTTACAAGCGTCGTTACTTATCTGATCACGAGTCTTACATCGCGCAAAGACGAGATTCGAGATCTCATCTCCGCTAACGCTCTGACAGCATCGCGCACAGAGCTGCTGAGTTATACGATCGTAAGCCTGTTCGTTCGTACGAATTAATTCTCAGCTCTGCGTTAGTTCTACCTCACTTATTATCTGTACAAACAACGCTTAAGCCTGTTAAGGATGAGTAATGTTAAGATTACTCATCTCTAGCCGCTCACTGCGGGCTAGAAGAATGAACCTCTCGAGAGTAGAAAGATTAAGCTTCTCTCTGTCGACACGAAATAGGCGAGCGAAAAGCTATCACTTATCAGCTCAGTTAATTATCACTTATTTAGAAGAAACTTATAAGATTAGAATAAACGATTAATCTATTACGATTATTATCAGTGATATTAACGATAATTATAGTCAGCTTCGAATCGTCTTTCATCGCGTTATAATGATGTAACAAGAAAAAGATTAAAGAAGCGAAGTTAACGAGAAGTACGTACGGAAACCTTCATTCACTACGAAACTTGTTATTCTCACTTTAATAAATAATTTTAAACCTTTTACTTTTTTATTCACTATGTGATTCGTTTTCGATGAGAAAGAGTATAGAATTTCGGGTCTCGATAGGCATGTGCCTGCAGAATCACGTGATCGAACTGAGATCTCGATCGTACGTTTATTTAGATAAAACTAGTCTCTTTATTAGAATTTAGCTTAAAATACTATAAACGTTTAAAGAAAAGAAGTAAAGCGATTAATGTTATATTATACGAGCATGCTCATCACCGATCGCATTAAAAAACATGATACTATTTTGTATAAACATTTCCATCGAGAACTGAACACAGTAGGATATGTTTCGTGTGCGCGCGCATTCTTACCTCACCGAGCACGTAGTATTTCTTTGTACGAGCATCTTCATCGAGGAAACATCGTAAATTTTAAGTATTCTCGTCGTCGCATTCGAAAACATGATACTATTGCGTGTAAGCATTTTCGTCTTATGGCGCTGAAGCTCGTTTCTGCGCGCGCGACACTTCTTAATCCCGATTGCGCGCCCAAACCAGCTTCGATTCTCGTGATTTTTGCAGCGTTAAAATGCGCTCGTCGAGCTCGACAAGTATGCCGTTAAAAGTTAAGCACGATATCGCATCGTTAATTGCGCGCAGATAAGTAATTTTCGCGAGTCTCGCGGGTCTGATTTCGCGAGCGCGCAGTTAAACCCGTTCACATCCTTAACCTCGTTTGCGGAGTCAGATCTTCATCTTTTTTAATGATTTTTAAAGCGTTAAAGTCGCCTCGATCCGCTTAACAATTAATATCATACAAAGTATAAAGCTTAAGAGCGTTTAACAGAAGTTTAATCTATATGACGAATTAATCGAGGGACATATGACGAATCGACGATACCCGCCCCTAAGTTCTACGGGTTTTGTATGCGTCATATGACATCTGACGATCGCGAATAAGAGATAGAACGTTATCGCGTGCGCGATACGTGTGTTATTACTGATGTTGCGACGTTAAATAAGACATGACGTTAAAAGAAAGACGAAGTTAAATTCATTTAAATCAGATAAGATAAATAAGATAGCGAAGAAGAAACTACGAGCGGGCGCGCGCAGAACATGAAAACTATGCGTGCGTGATCGATTTTCTATATTATTTTAATTCGTAACGCACGCACGAAGTAAATTAAATTAATGTAACAGCGTTGCGATCGTCATCGTGTAACGTATTACTTTATCGTATAAAATTCTTTCGTTCGAACGTGATTCGTTGCATCGTAAAAAAGAGTCGCTAGAGCGCTACGAGGCGGAAAACTTCGTCATTTTCGCGCGTCGTAATAATCCCCATCCTCGATCACGGCATCGAATCTTCCTGCTTTTAAATGATTCTTGCAGCGTTGAAATCGTCTCGATCAGGGCTACGATTATGTCTCGCGAAGGATGTGCGATAATTAATGCGCAGAGATTTATCCGCGCGGAGGAAGATGCGCAGGCAGCGGAGTAATCGATCAGCTACATCCGTTCATATTCTTAACCTCATTAATTAACTTGAACCTTCGTCTTTTTCAATCTTTTTTGCAGCGTTGGGCCCGCCTCGGTTCGCTTAATAATTTACGTCATAAAAAGTATCGAGCCCGAGGCCATTTAGCAGACGTTCGGGCCAGATGCACGATGAACCGGAGGTCAGGTGCAGATCGACAGCTTCCCGCCCCTAAGCCCTATCGGTTTCGGGTGTGCACCTGACAGATGCACGTCGAGAATAAGAGATAGTATTAATATATTTAATATTATTTAATATAAGCATCTTTATTAATAATTATATTAAAGAATATGATATTATTTTATATAAACATTCTCGTCGAGAACATAGTACTATTTAATATAAGCATTTTCATCGATCGCGTTAGAAAACATCGTTAATTATTTATGTAAGCATTTTTATCGATCGCATTGAAAAACATAGTACTATATTGTAAAATTATATACAAGTTGACTGCAGTAAACTCACAGCGCGATTTATTTAAAAATTAAGATAAATAAGTCTTAAAATACGTCACGTTAACGAAATAACATTAAACGATTATATGTTAGAAATTTCTTTTAAATTAATATATTAATTATACGTAGAATTTAAATAAATATTCACTATTAATTCATTTAAGAAGATTAATATATAAACATTTCTTTAATTTAAAACTTTCTTCTTCTTTACATACTTCGATACTTCTTTAAGATTCCGACGGAAAACTTTAATCTATTATAACTTCTGATCATATCTTCATATTAAATAACATCGGCGATATCGATAAATTTTTAAACAGCGTGTCATTTAATCTTGCCTCTTTCGAAGCTCTTAAAGACATGATGCGTTAATGAAAAGAAGAATATTTTATCGCTCAAAAACAAAAGGCAGCACTTGTGAAGAAGTATTAAATACTTAATAAAAAGACAAGCGATTATCAAGATCAGCTTAACAATCGTGAACATTGTAACATTCTTTCATTATTTTTTACTAATTTTTTAATCTTACTGACAAAATATTCACAGTGTTAAGTCTTTTTAATTCAATTCTGATGGCGGAAATGAAGAAAAAGTTAAAGAAATGAATTCAGAAGAATCAGGAGAAATGAAAGCGCAGCCATGCTGATGAGATTAAGAATTCTCTTAATGATTCAACATAGGGAAACTCAGATAAGGATTTAAACATTTAAATTAAATTTTGTAATTAATAAAACTTTAACTAAATCGGAGCCACGAAATCGCACACTTTATACGTAGCAGCGTAATTACAGTAATGTGATTAAGTTAACTAGATCATGTTACTATCGTGATAAACTAATGAAGTAAATAATTTGCAGTGTAAAATACTTCGAGTTATTCAAGGGCACCAAATTGCTTTGAGAGTATTTAATAGTCGTTGCGTTTATTTTGTCGTTAATGTTAATAATTATGAAAATTATTCATAAATTATGTTAAAATTTAGTATTCGTTACTTAATTTAGATTGTTTATTAAGAAAGGGTTAGGGACTGTCTCAGAGTTAGAACCGCAGTTAATAAATTTTTTAATAAAAACATGATTATATTTTATCGTAGTCATTTATTAGCAGTTTATTACAGTGAACTGCTTCGTTATTAACGAAGTAAGCCGTTTTCAATTAACTGCAATTAATTCGAAGTGTTAACGTTTAATTTAAAAAAAATGATATAAAGATTACAAAGAGATCATACTTTCTGAACAATTCCCTATCTTATTATTCGATTTATTAATCAATAGGGTTAAATGCACAAATATTAATATAAGCTGCGCAGCGGTTTTGTTACTGACTAAATTCATAAGTTCGTTTTTATATAAACGAGGAACAGAAATCACGTGCGTGTTTAATTTACTACATTCGAAAGACGCGATAACTTAATGATTCATAAACAAGCACTGAGCATAATATCTAAACGATGTAATTAATTCGACGCTATGAATAAAATCGATTATTTAAATATTTATTTCTCTAATCGAATAAACGTCGGCGGAAGAGAACAACATAAGATCATACTTAACTCTGATCTTTACATTTTCATTAAAGAAAGCGACGTTGCTCTGAAAATTAACGATTAGATTAAATCGAGATGATTAAAACAGTTTAACGGTCTTTCTTCGAGCCCGATCTCTCTTATTCAGAATTAAGTGAAGCGTCGAATAAATCAGAAGAACTATTTAATGAGTTTAATTTAGATTTTAGTAAAATTATATTTAACTGATTAACGAGCGACACGGAATATATTAAAGTCGAATTAATACTATTAATTAACTATAATAAATCAGAAGACAGCGATTCGCTTAATGAGAATGAAGAATTCATTCTCATGAAAGAATCAGTGTCGCTATTATTTGAAAAAGACATTAGTTACATATTCTGACGCTGTTAAACCTGAAAAGGATTTATTCTTATCCATAAGCTTAACGCTTCGTAGGGCGTATCGTGATTTCCCTGAATCAGTGATTAAAGTAATTTACATTAATGAAATAATTTACTTAACTGAGATGATTTACTTAAGATCATTTCTAGCTCGAAATGTAATCTCGGTGAGAAGATTATTCTTAATAATGAAATCGTATGCGTCATCCCGACAGCAGAGGCGGGTGCGATTATTAGTAAGAGACGAAATGATGCTTCGAGCTTAAAGTTACTTAGCGTATTAACATCGTTAAGGCCGTCGCCGTTTTTCTCAGGCTCATGTCGTCGATTAATACCCTTCTGCGGAGAAAAGACTTAGTTATTAAAGTTAGCCAGACGGCTCTCTGCATCTGTTAAACGAAAAGTTTAACTTCGTTAACTACAGGTTAACTGAAGTTAATCTGTAATGACTTCGTGTAATTTAACTCGTTAACTAGAATATTTCACATAATGAAAGCTTCGGGGTTTAAATTAAGGAACTAACAGAAGTCTTCGTAAAAGAGAAAGATTACGAAAACTCGATTAATGACCTACTATAACGAATTATTAATGAAGTAAATGAAGAATTAAAAATTATGAAAATCGTGAAAATCGTATTAATTTAATGAGTGTATTTATAATTATGAAAATCTCGAGAACAGTTAATCAGTCCGCTAATATATTATCAAGTCTTAAAATAATCCTGATTGAATACTAGTCTAATGAAAGACAAGCTGAGCATATTAAGTCATGTTAAAGAATGAAACTCAAGTTATTAATTGATAACTTGAATATCATGAACTCGAAGAAATAATGAAAACGCTTAAATGCTTATGATTTAATGTGTGTTTCATTAATATTATCGATACTATCGAGATTATCTGATTATTAAGCCATAACATATAGCTGAATTAAGGTTTACGTGAACGAAGATTGCGCTTAAACGAAGCAGTTATTTAAGCAGAGTCGGTTTGTATCGTCGTTAAACTTAAACTCTTCAGATTAGCATCGAGCGTAAACGATTCAGATGTTAATGCTAATGTTGTAATTAAGTCTAGCTTTAAGCGAATCGCGATCATCTTAAACTTCTGATCTTATGCTAAAAAATCACGTTAGCATGATTAACATGACCTTAATGAAGCATTCTTACCTGACACTTCTTTCTTTTCAGTCTCGGCCTGATCTGTTAACATCATGAATGAAGCTAATCACGAATTAGCGATTATGATTAATTATAATAAACTCGCATTCGTCTTATCGAGCGAGAAAATGTGTTTTTAAAATGATAACATCACTGTCATGAGATTTTAAGAAGAGAAGTCGATCGTCATCACTGTGTCGATAACAGTTGCATCGGCAGTCTTCAGACTGAGAAAAGTAAATGTGAGAGAGATTAAAGATGCGAAAGTCACTGCGCAAGAAGTTAACTGTATGAGTTAATTACAGTTAACTCGCGTTCTTTTTATTATGCGAACGAGCATGCTTATCGATAAATTTATCTGATACGAGCGTCGAATGCTGAGTATTAGTATTATTATTTAAATGCTTTAACGTGAAGAAAGCTTGTGTCAGATTACTGAATTTCTTTAGCTTCATGAGAGCGAAGTGACTACCCTTGTTTTTTTACTTGCCGTCGATCTTGCCTGTGCGAGCCTTATTTCGTTAAGTGCGACCCATTAATGCGGCAGCTACAGTACTTGTTAGTTAACAGATGTTTCTTAACTATGCGCGAGATCTTCACTTACCTGCTCGAGTCTTCTGAGGCGAGGGACTTAAAAGATTAATGAATCTCGGGTTAATCTTAGTGCACTGACTTCTCAGAATGTCTTTAATCTTCATGTCGTAAGCGTTTATTCATTCATGACGAGACGTGCATTGCTTAAGGCATGCGACGTACATAATAATCGCCTTAAACTTTCGAATGCTGATAAGCTCGTTCTCGCGAAGCGATTAACTGTCAGACTCTTCTTTAATCTTTTTAAGTCACGCGGCTTCATCTTCTGAGCTTAATTCATATTCTGACGTTTCACTAATGTTGAACATCATCTTAAGTGCATAACGAGCTTGCAGCACTTAATCATAAATATATTCGAGTGCTAATATTTAAACACGGATGATATTTTGCTGATTAAAACGATAAATGCGTCCCAACGCTTAAAGAAGAATATTATCGTTTATTAAAATGTTCAGAAACATTACATTAAAATAAGAGCGCTGCAAGTTTACACTGACAGAGATGATTCTTAGCGAACATAAAAGAATCTTCATTAACGAGCCTAAGTCATTAAACGTATTACAAGCGACAGTCCGTTCTTCTGTACTATGCACTGATTAAATGATTATAATGTTAAACTCGATGTTCATCAGAAAAGCTTTAATTAGTCACAACGTGATCAATCAGTCTATAAAGATTAATAACTTCTTCCCTTTCTCTTTACATACCTGCCAGCAAATCTTCGCAAGAAATGAAAGCTTCGCGGATGATGTCGTCATATGATAACTCATAAAGAGCCGATCGACGTATACGAGCGAGTAATCATTATTTCTTGTTCGTCTGAAAAAGATTAACGCATTATAATCATTCTTTCTGAATTCGAATCACTTCTTAATCGTTAAGACGTTATTCTTTATTAAAGTAAAGCGATTCAGCTTCGAATTCAGCACTGCATGACAGAGACATTTAAGCGTGACACGATTAATACGATCTTAATTCGATTAAGAATTCTTTTCAGCAGTCAGATTAAAGCGCTGAGCATAGTGAACTTTTTAATAAAGCCTGATTTATAGCTTACTCATTTAAAGATCAACAGTTGTGATGCGGTACGATGAGATCTTAACTTTAATGTGAATAGCTTATTCACGAACTCAGACGAAATCTGACATAATTCGTTTAAGTTGTATTAGGCGTAGAATCGGGGAAAGTACATAGTGAGCGTTAAATGTTAACATTTACTTCCCGAAGCTCGGGTTAGTTAAACGGCGAAACTTTATATAATTAAGAATATGCAAGAATTGCTCTAAGATCACCGTAATGAACTCGCTCACATTTTTTAAAACGTCAGAGACTTTAATATATAACGTTAACTTCGAATCATCTTCGTCGTCGTCGTTATTATTCTTCTTGCTTACATCGTTCTTGCGTTAATCATTTTAAAAGAGCAGTTTAAGTAAATTAATTAAATCTTTAAAGCGATTCATCATTAAGATCGCCGTAAGCAGGTAAACGTGTTCGACCCCGATTAATTAAAGACTCAGGCTAATTAATGTATTAAAAGTCTTAATCTTGTGGGCCTCGTTCAAGATCACGATGTTAAACAAGTTTTTAACTTAACTATTTCACGTTCGTGCTTCTTTCTCTGTTATCTCTTTTTCTTCGTCTTTCGACGCGTCGTCGTTTAAGTTAACATTCATCACGAATGTGATCTTCTTTTTATTCTTTCTAGAAATCTTTGTGATGTCATTTATACTGTTGTTATAAAGAATGCGTATCGCTCATATCGAATACGAGATCAGTACAACGATGTAGTCGATGCTCTTTTCACTTTCGTTCAGACTGTTAAGAAACGTTACGAGATTTTCCGCACTCGGTTCGAGAATCGCGTCTTTAATTTAAGAGGTCGCCTTACTAAAATTATCAGTGTAATACTTAAGAATTAGATACGGGAAATGAAGTTTAATCTTCTTTATTTACATCTTAAGCGCAGATGTCGAAACTATAATTAACGTGAGACGAAATGTTCAATCTTCAGCATCTCGAATGTAAATACGAAGGCCGTAAACAACGACTGTCAGCGTCGTAATGATCTTGTTTAGTCTCATGTTATTCGTTAATAGGCCTTCGCCTAGTTAATTACTTCGCATAGCTAGAAGTTAAGCCGCTGCTTTAATTTATCATGAATGAAGTAACACATCGTTCATAATTAAGACCTTTTTTAATCACTCAGTATCTTTGTTAACTGATTTAACGACGGGATTCAATGTTAGTTAACTGAAGTTAACTGAAGCCTGAGCTAATGTGAGTTCACTGCGATTAATTAATACTGTTTTAACGACGAGATTCGATGTTAGTTAACTAAAATTAATTAACACCTGAGCTAATGTAAGTTCACTGCAGTTAACTGAAACTGTTTTAACAGAATGACATATCGCTAGTTTAATTTCGTGTTAAGCGACATCTTCGAGAGAATATTAAATTATTAATAGCTTAGAATTAAGCCCGAGAAGTTCACATGCGGCTTCATAAGACGATGAGTTAGCTGAGACCTTATTCATTACTTGTTGCAATTTTCAGAATTTGCGCTTTATCGTCTGTTTCTCATCATCATCTTTCGCGATCCCCTTGCTCTTTTTCATCTTAAAATTATTCTTCGTTTTTTCTATCTTTTGTATAATTCGATGCATGACATGAGCCTCAAAGTTAACGAGTGTAATCTCATCTTCGCTCGAATCGTGAAAGAGCTAATTCTCAAAAAGTCATGTGAACTTCACCTTCGAGAATATTAATTCGCAGAAGTCTTTCTGCACATTCTTCGTCATTAACTTACGAAAACTCGTTTTATCGAGTTCTCTCAGATATCTGAGTACGCGCCGTAACTCGATATTTAAAGCGGTCTCGAGATTCTTCATTAAGATGAGTTTTTCAGAAGTCTTTTCGATTTCATTAAATGAATTTAATAAATCTTTTTTTTCTTCGCTCTCGGATTCCTGATCGTCTTGCTTAACTTGCTTTTTAAACACTTGCATGCTTAAGTTAACTGCAGTTAACTCTTCTTGCGTTAACAGTGCATCGTTCTGTTCGTCATTCTTCATGAAAATTAATTTCTCCGCCGACTTTGTCTATTCATGCTCAGAAACTTTAGCTGCTTCTTCGCCGTAATCTAAATAAATTCTCTTTTTATAATAATAATCGACGAAGCTTCAGGCACGATAAAAATTCTTCAGACTTTAATCGTGAAAGGCATTAATTAGCTCATGTTAAGCGATTAAAGAAAATCACTCAGGTTTTTACTTCATGAGCTGTTAAAGAGTTATTAAGTAATTAAGATGCACACGACGTAGCTTAAGAGACGGATATCGATTTTTCGGCAGCGACAGCTCTTATTTCAATTTCTGTATTATAAAGATATTCAGTGAATTTAGCAAGTACGATTAAAGCTGTTTAATCGTTATCGTGCGTTATCGCTTCTCATCATCATCGAGAACTTTAAAGTTAATCGCTTTACTCTGAATTCACTTCTGTATTAATGTAAACGAAGAGTTCGTTATGACGTCTTTTCTTAAAGCTTCGATGTCTTTCATTCTCAGATATTCCGTTAGTTACGGGCTTTCGTTCTTTAAATTTATTCAATAAATTCGAACTTCTTGTGAGAGCTTAAAACGGAGCGAGCATGCGAGTTTAACCTGTTCTGATGTAATATTATTAACTTTCTTATTTATTCCTTTCTTAAGTTTTTTAGCCGAGGGACTTTAAGCTGCCGAGCTCGACGATGCTGCGCGTTTTTTAGTGCTTTAAGACTGAGAAGCATTACTCATGTCTTAATTCGAGAAGGCGAACGTCATGATGAGATGATTTAATTAAAGTCTAGGTTAACTGAAGTGATCTTTAAGTTAAAGTGTTAACTTAAAAAGTCTTTACTGTACAGATTCACTGAAGTAATCTTAATTTATTAAATAAATCATAGAGCTCTGAAATTCACTAACGGTGCTGAAATTTGAACAATAAGGGCGCTGAATTAGAATTTAAGGTTGTTAATATGCTTCGTAGAATGTGAGAA
>JAABUO010008193.1_pt1 | contig 11852 bp, 8 predicted proteins | sample 5559291 | NCBI WGS metagenome assembly JAABUO01 (sample SAMN10711878, study PRJNA513372) | rock metagenome | isolation source: Antarctica rocks | place: Antarctica: Victoria Land, Finger Mt sud | reverse complement strand
CCTTGGGCTGAACGTTGTGCGTTATGACATTCCTGGCGGAGAGAACCCCATGTATAACTTTGTCGACCTGCGGGCCACCATCCCCAGCTACGAACCCGAGCTGGGCAACTTCACCTGGAGCGTGGATGCCGCCCAGCTGTGGTTCCTGCGCGCTGCCATCTCACGTGGCGTCCAGTTCAAGGAGGCCTTCACCAACTCCCCGCCCTACTGGATGACGTACAGCGGGTCCGCCACCGGAAATCACGAGGGTTACGAGAACCTGGACGTGCGTTTCTACGGGCACTTTGTGGACTACATGGTCACCTCCGTGCAGCACTTTCGAGACAACTTCAATATTTCCTTCCAGACGCTCGAGCTCTTCAATGAGCCCTTGGCGAATTACTGGCATTTTGGAGGGACGCAGGAGGGCTGTCGTATTTCGCTCAGTACGCAGCAGACCATTGTGCCCATGCTGGCCCAAGCCCTGCTCGATAAGAAGCTCAACACCACCATCACTGCCTCGGACGATGAGACGGTCAACCAGACCTTCTACACCACGCAGGCCTTCAACCAGACGGGTGTCATCAGCAATATTTCGAAAATTAACACGCACACCTACTCCGGATCCATGAGGACAGAACTCTACAATCTCACCACTACCCTCAACAAGACGCTCTGGATGTCAGAATACGGGGACGGCGACCCCGCCGGCCTCAACACGACACATGAAATCATGGAAGCGGCCCTCCGCGTGGTGCTACTGGCAGGCTGTAGACACGATTTCCTCCGGCTGGGGCTTCATTTCCGCAAATGTAAACACGTTGGGCAACTACACGTACGTGATCCAGCCAAAATACTACGTGATGGCTCAATTCACGAAATTCTTGCGCCCAGGATTCACGTTTGTCAATACAACCGATACGGCGGTCGTAGCAGCCGTGCAGGCGAATACGCTGGTCATCGTCTCCTCAAAGTGCGGTGCCAATACCTTCAACGTCTCCAGCTTCGGCCCGGCCCCGCGTACCGTGCAATTCTTCCACACCGTCCCCTGGCAAGGCATCTACTACCAGCCGGCTGGAAACGCGTCGGTCGTTAATGGTATGCTTACCTTCAATGTGACTGTGGGCGGTCTTGCATCCATTGAGCTGATGCGTATGTCATAGTCTACAATCGTAGCCAAAATATTGATGTCATTGATTCATGGAGAGGACGTCGCATCCGTATAGCGACGAATGGCATTGTGTTACGCTCTACATACCCATCCATGCCACGACAAAGCTACAAAAATCAGCTCAATCTGAGAGAATCCCGCCTCATGCAGTAGGGCCTCCTCGCGCTGCGGAGAAATGGTCGACGCGAGCTTCTCCACCATGCTCAAGCCTTGTTCTATCTCCGTCTCCGAGGCTCCAGAGTCTTGCGCAAACTGGGCATAGCGCATCGTCTGCTTGTCCTTGATATCGCTATCGTGGAAATCAAAGCTGGAGTCTGCAATGATAAACGGCGCTCCAGGCTTCAATCGGCTGCGAATCTCTTTGAGAGTCTCCAATTTGATTCCATAGTCCGCAATCGCGTGCAGTGTAAATAGACAGCTCCCGCCATCACAATTTTTGGCAGGGGCATCCGCAATGTACCCTTCGACCCACTTAACGCGATGCCCACGCTCACCGAGCTGCGTCTTGGCCATGTCCAGCATAGCGGCAGAGGGGTCGATGCCGATAAAAGTCCACTTTGGTCGCAGTCTGCAAAACAGATCCAACTCAAGTCCGCCTCCAGCTCCAAGCACAAGCACAATCCGTCGTCGGCCACCTGTTCGGAGAGCAGCTGCGTAGTCAGTCGCTGCATGAGAGTGTACCCAGGGATGAATTGCTGCACCCGCCGGCTATCCGCGCTTGCAAACCCATTGTTGTTGAAGACCTCGTCGAAGCTTTCCTGTGAAGTCATCCTACAAGCATACACGCCGAATGGTTGCTGCAATTTATACGGCCGTCGGCGGTGTTTTGTGGTGGGCCGAACCCGCCGACGGCTTTCCACTTCCCCACCGAGCCGACCCCATGTCAGACTACTAGCAACGCGCTACAAGCATATTAGGAATTCATGGCTGTAAGAGGTAAATTGGCAATCATACATTCCCGTACTCCCGCCTCATGGCTTTCCACTAGGTCTACCTTGAGCCCTGCACATCCAACCACGCCAAGCTAGTGCAGCCCAAAAGCGCTCAATGTTGACGAGCCCCGCCTCCTGTAACAGCGCTTCCTCGCGATACCCGGGAAGACGTATGATTCCAGTTGCTCCAACCCTTCCGGTGCAGCAATCGGCGACGTTGAAGCAAATTGCAGATATCATTTGGGTGAATTTCACTTGTAGCACCTTCCGCTCCGGACTTGCCCGGTCGAGGTAAAGATCGACGACCGGGAATGGAGACCCCGGTTTCAGTCGCTCGCGGACGCTTCTAAGCGCCCTCAGTTTCGACCTATCATTGAGATGAGGTGGAGTGTGAGCAGACTGGTTGCACCATGGCATAATACAGCCGGTGCGTCCGCAATCGTGCCTTCGAAATCAATGCACGCGGCTGGCATGCCCGCCCACTTGCGTCTGGGCTTGCTCGAGCATCTTTAAACCGAGTAAGGTGGCTGATTTGGCGGCGCCGGCTCGTTGAAGTGTGACTTTTGGCTCGACAGGCTGATAAGGCGACGTTCCTCGAGTTGCTTGTACTCCTACCTTCACCAATTTGAGCGGAGGCATGCGTCGCTTGTGGACGGGTTGTTACGGACTTGGGGCTCAATAAATACAGACGTTGATTAAATCGAATGTACACAGCTACTTTAGCTACCTTTACGGAGAGTTCACATTATTCGATTCGTTCTGGATTCAAACTCTTCCCGGATTTGAGAGGCAAATTCAGTGTCAGTGAGATACTGGGCACCGGTCATGGCCAGCACCTTCGCCTGTTTGACGGTTTCCTCGTAAGCAGAGTCCAGCCCCGCTTGAGCGGTAAATCCGGCATTGTGGTTGTTATCGACTCCTCCAATCTGGTACATTGGATGAATAGCAGGTACCACCCACGATACATTCCCCTGGTCTGTAGATCCAGAGTGCAATCCACTGTCAGGTCCAAGCACCGGAACCTTGACATGTAGACGAGTATTCGCGATGTTTGAGAAAGCTGTATCCAAAATGTTGCTGGAAACGAGGTTGAAATAATTACACTGCCACGTAAGCTCTAGCTTCGTTCCGGAAGCTAGAGCTGCAGCCTCAAAGCATGGGACCACCTGATTCTTCAGCTCCTCTAGTCGTTCGCGCGAGACTGACCGAAACGACCATTCCGAACGCGTATAATCGGGGATGATGTTGGGGGCCATTCCGCCGTGGGTGATGATCCCGTGAATCCTGTCGCTAGGGAGAATTTGCTGACGAAGCGCCGCAATGTTGGTGTACGCCAAGACAAATGCATCTAAAGCATTTTTCCCCTCGTGTGGCGAGCCAGCAGCATGTGAGCTCTTGCCATGAAACTCTACTACAAAACGGTAGTGTGCGAGCGTTGGGGCTCCCGTATACTGGCGGTCTCTCGAGGGATGAACCATCATGGAGATGTCCACATCTTTGTATGCACCGCCGTCAATCATTCGTTGCTTCCCACCGCCACCCTCTTCGGCAGGCGTACCATAAAGAACGACTTTCCCCGAAGCCTGGCCAGACTCAAGAGCATTCTTGAGCGCGTTGGCGGCAGCCAAGGAAGCTGTGCAAATCAGATTGTGACCGCATGCATGTCCAATGCCTGGCAAAGCATCATATTCTGCATTGTATGAGACAGTACGGCCTTTTCCTTTGGCATAAGATGCCTCAAATGAGGTATCCACACCGAATGCCTTTTTCTTAACCACCCAATTATTCTCCTCCAGCCAGGCAGTCAGGAAGTCATGGGCTTTGAACTCCTTGTACTTGATCTCTGGGTTTTCATAAATCTGCCGGTTGATCTTCTTCCATTCGGCGTCTCTGCGCTCAATGTAATTTTTAATGTCTCCGTAGATAGCCTCCATGGGTCTGTCTCACGTCCGAGAGTTTTGTGGGTGCGATCTTTAGCGAGCGTTGATTGGTGGGCTTATATCCGCTATCTATGGCAACCACCAAGCGCATTCCTCCGATTGGTCAAAAGTAACGGACGGAACACAACTTACAAGCTGAAGAAACACGAATGGAAACCTTTCATGATGAGACGAATGAAAGTGAGGCTGGTACGTAGCTGCGGTGGCGGTATGTACTGTACGTCGTGAAATGATTAGTGAGCTAGTAATTGAATATGGTCACGGCGGATTCATATTTCCAAAGGCAAATGCACTATTATCACGGCAACAATCTTTGAAGCAACACGTTCTCATTTCTGGCTGTATGCACTCTTCTCATTATCCTCCATCGTAGTCAAATCTTGTTGGGGTTCATTCTTGGGCATGACCCATACGGACGACTCACAATACTTCTGATTGGGTCAGGATCATGCGAACACAGTACTTCGCATGCTTTCTTCCAATTAAAGTTCGCATTTTTATCATAAGTCAAGGGTATGTCAATGCAGTTGTCCAGGCAATTCATCTCGTCAGTGGGATAGCAGCTTTGGCAGTAACAGCCTTCCCAGTCGCAATATGCTCCACACCCATACCCTTCGTGCTCCTTGCCGTCAAGGCATACTTCGACTTCCAAATCTAAGTCTGCATCGGAGACCCTATGCTTCAGACCGCAGCAGTATGGTGCTGTGAGGTAGCCTTGGACAAGAATGATGTAAACCAATATGGCCAGCATGTAAAGACGAAGTAAAGACGAATAGATGAATTAATGCGAGCTTTTTAATCACAACTACCAAGAACTTGTACACGAACACCTCTGCGGCACTTGGCCGTAGAGTATGCGGATACGGTTGTGATGATCATCAAGTCGCGAGAATGCTATCTAAAGCCCCACGGTAAAAGCGCAGACAAACGTCGGAAACGCATCGTGACAGATGCGCTGACGTTCATGGTCTCTACAAAGAAGGAATTTTTAGGTCGACCCAAGAATAGGCAATAATGCAAAATGTATTTTAGGGTTCGAGTGGTTATGCTGAACGTTACTAAGATTCGTATACATTCGGATTACATTGGCACGACTTAATGCACGCGATCAGATGTGTGATTTGCTCAACGTAAGAGCCACAGCTCCCCTTGAAATTGTGCGTGATGTATTCTATTGCCCTACTTGACCTTTCTTGTATCAGAAGAGAGAAAGATTTCAATCCTTGATCTTTATCAAAAGTCACTTCCCTCACTTTGCATGTCTGATTCTCCTCCTCCATCGCATTTGAACACTCTCTTTCCTAAATTGGATAATTCAAAAGGATTGGAATGTGGTTGGGGTTTCATGAAACCGAGGCTCGACGAGCACAGACCAAAGCAAATATGGCTAGACGCAATCATGATTCCTGATACTGTCTTTCATGGCTATCTTGTACGCGTCTTCATAAAGCTTGTCGGTATTGTGTCACCATTGTCGGTTCTCTTTGTCTATTACTGCCTAGCGTCTCCCAATGTACCCCAAAGTACGCTTCGAGACCTCCTCTTTCTGGCATGTTTGGCCGAGACTCTCTTTTGGGGATGGTTCTACGTCAAGCAGCTCCGTGCACCGGCTTATCCTCGAAACACCCCATCGGCTGCTATGCGCGCCAAGTTGAAGAGAGATACTCTCGAGACCATTGGACTAGAAGAAGGGGCATGGCGACACTTTCTCAGCGGCTGGTTCACAAAGGGAGACCAAGTGGTCCCTGTGGAGGACATCTGCAAGGATAATATGGCCGAATGGTGCGTCACTGAGATCTTTGCTGACATAGGATCGCGTGGGCCTTCTTTGCTAGTTCATTGCAGGACATTGAGAGAAACGTGGCCTGGAAGAAGGAGCTGGAGGAAACTGTTGGCGTTCTGTGTGAGCAGGCGCAGAAGTACGTCCCGGGCCTAGTGATCCGGGATGGACGAAACCCGAATGTGGAGTGTATTAAACTGACATTGGATCCCATACGATCTGAACATCGGCCGCTTGCATTTTATGCGGTATGTCTTGGTAGTGGAGACAGACTAATTCAGGTTGTCTATCTACTGCAATCGGGTGCTTCCCTGTCCTTCCGGCATCATGGCTACACCTACTACCCCGGCCGGCACTCGAGTCGACCGGTGCTGGGCTATTGGTATAGACGTCAGACTGTGCCGTCATCTGATCCACCCTTGGTAATCATCCATGGCATCGGCTCGGTGATCACACTCACAGGCTTCATCTCTCTGATTGCAAAGATCGCTCCTACTCGAGACATTTTTGTATTGGAGATGCGGCACATCAGCATGCGTCTCCCTCGTCCCACTTCCTTTGCGTCCCCAGAGGAAAGTGTCGCCCACATATGCAACATCATCGACCGGCATGCACGAACAAAAGGCGCAAAGGCTGTCTTCTTTAGTCACTCATTCGGTTCGATATATACTGTGTGGATGCTCCAATATGCACCTCAGCGTGTCGTGAAACTGGTTTTGTGCGATCCAATAAGTATGCTCCTGCAGTATCCTGACGTGGCATATAACTTTGTTTATCGACGGACGCGCTCTGCTGCGCATACTTTCTTTCGGTGGATTGCTCGCGAACCAGGCGTGGCTTTGACTCTCGCCCGTCACTTCCACTGGTTCGAAAATGTCTTTCCAATACTCTCATACGAAGCGGAATCGCTTGCGCTTCGATACTTTCTCCCTCATGTCTCGGCGTCAATCTATCTATCTAAGAGAGATTGCATTGTACCGTCCGCACGCATTGCTGAGTTTCTTGGAGAGGGAAGGCAGGGCAACATGAATGTGGAAGTTATGGAAGGGTTAGATCATGGGGCCTTCTTGCTTGACGACTATTGGCTGCACCGAATTGCTAATGATTTTATAACAATCTCAAACACACAGACTTGAGCGTATGGCGTTTGTCTCTAATTTCACGGTGTTAGTGGATGACCAAATGGACGCAAAGCTACTTGCTCAGCACGCGACACACTCTCATGTGCGAGAGAATGCGGAGCTGTGTCACAAAGTCGCACTGTACTTGAAGACAGGCTTATGGAAGAGTTTCGCAGAAAATAGATCTAGACACAATGTACTCACGAGCGCTTGAACAATAAGAAATATCAATTATACCGCCTAAACACCTATTCTGCCTGAAGGATCGCTCGCTCAGGAACTCCCTCCACGACAATCCCCCCTCGCTTCACCCATCCCGAATCCGCGAATGGAATCTCCCATCCTCCTTCCTGATCTGGTGTGGCCAGCCACAGACGCATCAAGTGGCGTCGTGGACCCTTGATGGGGTCAATGTAGGCGGTGCGAGCATGAAGAACATGCGTGTTTGCCAAGATCTGAATATCACCCGCCTCCAAAACCATATGCAAAGCCTCGCGAAGACAGGTTGCCTCGAGCACTTGGATCGCCTCCAACTGATCTGCGGACAAGGCCGGAATGATGCCTGCCATAGAGAGACGCTCCAGGGAACGCACGTAGTATGGGTCCCACTTGGTGTAGATGCGCGATGGGTCATTTCCTTGCCAATGCATCACTCGTGCTTTGATGTATTCCTCCTGACCAGGTGAGATCTCTCCCTTGCGATCAACATACCAGTCGACATCAATCAGCGTCTTGAGCACATCAGGACGCTCGCGACGAAGCACATTGTAGATGTGGTGCGAGGAGACAATATCCGACTCGCCGCCCTTGGCAGCGCGATGCAAGCACAAGAGTCCAACCACATCCGAATCGTCTGTGTGGAAGAACTGGCGCGCGTTGGTGCGATAGATGCGGACTTTGTCCGTCTGCGCAGAGTCCTCGCCCAGGTCCTGCACATGGCCAAGCAGGTGTCCGCGGGAGTTTTGCGAGACGACATGTCCAAAGTAGCTTCCGAGGCCAAGGTAGACGGTGGCTACTGTTGCCTTGTCCCAGCGGTCGACGGGGAGGCCCTTGAAGAGAATGAAGCCGCGTCCAAAGAGCACCTGCCGGCGGATCTCCGATAGTGCGTCTGCAAGCAGGACAAGGGGGAAATTGCGTGGAGAAATCGCCTCCAGCGGCGTCCCCGACAGGCGAAAGGCCTGCACGGCGCGCTCGAGCTCGTCGACTTCCTCGTCGGAGAAGTAGTAGCGCCATTCATCTGCGTCGAGAGCCTCCTTGGTCCATACGGTCTGCCCTTCGATCTGCTGAGGGTAGTGGTCGTAGCCCACAAGCCTGTCCAGCAACGGGCCCTGCTGGCCCGAGGTGGCCGGGCTGCTTTGCTTGTATGCTTGCAATGGGGCTGCGTGTGCTGGGTGGGTGGATGGTGCGAGAGTTGCCATGCCTTTTCCTCCGTCCCTCCATCCCTGTCACAGAAGGCTGGGAATTAGGCCTTGCGAGATTAGGCCTAATCTCACGGGAAAAATACGAGTCTCGCTAAGCGATGATCGCTTCCGTATCAGGCAACCTGTCTTGGGATTTCACGTGCCAACGCTCAACTGCCGATCGCGTAACGGCCTACCTCCGATTGCATCATTTCCATATCAGATCATCAGGGTAGTGTACGGTTGTTTCCTCATACGGACACGGGACTGAGATATACAATGTGCCTCTGCAACCACCATGATGCCATATTCATGCCACTTTTTCCAGCTGCACCACCTCTCCCGACCATCCTTGCCCTTGAAACAACAAATGGCCTGATGGCCGGATCGAATAGCACATGCTAACCCGTTGAGAAGGTGTGATTGAAACAAAGCACTAGTGTTATGGGCCAAATATTGAATTCAGTCGCCGTGTGGTGCTTTCCTGACAAGCCATCTCTGTAAACTATGATCCCAGCATGGGAGCTCCCCTCTCCTACTTTTGCTCGAATTTCCTCGGGGAGCTCGGGGAATCCGGAGAATAGCTGAGAGATGAGTAAATCCGTGTCCTGGAGTCCATTATGAATCTACCGGTAGGATACAAATTGCGGCGCTTGCAACGCGAAGACTACAACCGAGGATTCCTAAGACTGCAGGAAAGCTTGACACGGGTAGGGGACATATCGGAAGCAGACTTCAATGAGCGCTTTGACCTACTCTACGAAAAGCACGCCGATATCTTTCACACTCTGGTCATTGAACACGAAGGTGTAATCATAGCCTGTGGGACTGTTGTCCTTGAGTTCAAATTTCTATTCCACCGCGGGATTGTGGGCCATATCGAGGACGTGGCGGTGCTTGACGTCGAGAGAGGCCACAACTTTGGTCGGTCCATCATTACCGCACTCGATGAACTCGGACGGTCGCTTGGAGCATACAAGAACTCACTTGCGTGTAGCGAAGCAAACCGGCCTTTCTACGAGAAATGTAAGCTTGATTGTATTGCACTGACATTAGGTGGCTATTCTGGCGGATCCGTTGAAATGAATCACTACTTCAATGATGATGCTGCAAGCATACATGTGTAGTGGGACAGCGTGTGCAAGAGCCTCAGCTTCATGTATTATCTACCGCAAAAGCACGCAGTCCAAGTCAACGCCTGAGAAGTAGATTATATTGTGCTTTATGTTTCCTGAGGGACAATCCCTGCCGACGAATGTGTGGCTTCAAATGATCGTAGCTCTCGTGTGCTTCTTCCTTTCAGTCGATGGCATTCTTACAGCGTACGGTATATAGTACCAGGTGCGTGTATTTTGCCAGGGGCCAATGAAACCCTTGAGTCCGACCGCTTAAGAATTCCATTGGACCCTGCTAAACGGTGTGACGGCGGAATATTAATTTAGTGCGACGGTGACATTAACTTAGTGGGAACATATTCTAAAACCGTGCAGATGTCTGACCTCGAGGCTATTGGATGGAAACCTCATGCTACAAAGGAAGGTGTGTACATGCGCCCTACAGAGGGTATCGAACGCCTTGTCACTTTCCTGGTGGGTGTCGGTGCTCCCCCAATCCTGTCGAGCGTAGTTTCTGTGAAGGCTTCCATACTTGACCTTGAAGCAGTGCTAAAGAGAGCCTGGGTGAAATTGCGTAATGCAAACCCATCCTTGGCAAGCTATGTGAATGGGAGGACGGAGACGAATACCTCTGGTATGATGCGAATGATACCAAAGAATGGCTGGAAGAGACCTTTTTTGTCCAGCAGCAAATGACGCCTGAGCAGGTGTACTGCAATACGACCCCATTCAAGCGCACGCAGCTCCATTGGTTGCAGCACGATCATCACCAAGAGTTCTACATCAGATCGATCCATGAAAGCGCCGACGGACTTGGAATTGTGTACTTGATGAATCAGTTCCTCGAGCTTGTCGTTGCTAGCGAAAGGGAGGAGGCACTGCAGAAAGATGATTTACTCAAATTGGCACCTCCCTTGAGGATAGCTGCCAACCTTGGTCCAGAGAGCTATGCTGAAGAAGCTAGAAAGGTCCTTCAACAATATAACGCTGACGTCAAAGTAAGTGCAGTTTTCTTGCGAGGAAAAGTCTCAACTTCTGATGCCGCCCAACCTGCCAGACTGGACATGGACATGTCAACTAATGTTACCACATCAATACTGAAAGCATGCAAGGAAAACGGAATAACAATTACGCATGCTTTCCACGCTGCACTGGCTCTGTCCATGATGAAACTCAACCCACCCCCCAAGGGCCGTAGTGTCTATCCTTTCGACCTCTCAATAAATATCAGAGACACTTTGCAGGCACCCTACCGTGGCTCAAAGCAACCAGCGGCGCTGTACAGCACCAGTCACTTCACATCTATACCGATGCCTGAACATCGAGTGAATCTAAAGGAAATCTTTCTTCCTCTAGCTCGTGATTTCAGGGACAGTTATACTAAAGTTCGAGAGGACCCACATCTGATTGCTATGCAAAAGACCATTTTTGATACAATAATACGATCTGCGCAGACTCAGACGGAAGGTCAAGGAGCTGCTCCAGAAATAATCCCTGGCCCCAGCAACTATGGCAACCTAGATAAGGCCTTGAAGACAAAGTATCATGAGAACCTTGTGGTAGAGAGGTTTTTTTATGGCGTGCAAATGCGTGGGTCCTCTCAAATGGCCATATGGACGTACCAAGGGCAATTTCACATGGCGTTTTGCTTTGATCACGGAGACCTTGACGAAACCATTCTCAAAGAGCTCATGGCGGTTACAGTGGAGACTTTACTTTCTAGTCTGGGCGTTGCAAGATGACAAACAAGCGGTCTAATACTACAGTAATTGATTGGGTGTCTAAGGCAGATGAATATGCAGAATACAAACCAGAAGTGGGCTTTTCCGAGGAAGCTTATGGTGGATACAAGAGAGACCTTGTCTACTGGGCGAAGCGTGCGAGATGACGAATAAGCAGGAAGTGTAAATTAGTTGTATGTACGTAGAGTGCGTCGGCGAATCGGACGAATTGGTCTTCCGCCGGCATGTCAGGCACGATTCACGTGCACGGGATGGCCAATCAGAGGAGATTAGTTACGTAAGCCAATCAGGATGTCTGATATTGGAGCACTAGGATGGAAGGCTCACGCTGCAGAGGATGGTGTGTATATACGCCCAACGGAGGGCGTTGAGGATCTTGTCAGTTTTCTCGACAGCCGGGGTTCGTCCACGATTGTATCGAGTGCCGTTTCCGTCAAGACTTCCATCAATAATTTTGAAGCAGTGCTCAGGAGAGCGTGGGTGAGGTTGCGCAACGCCAATCCGTCCTTGGCAGTCTCTGTGCTTCGGGAGAATAATGAGGGTTTCCTTCGCTATGATGCGAATGACACGAAGGAATGGCTGGAGGAGACCTTTTTTGTTCATCAGCAAATGACACCAGAGCAGATGTACTGCAATACAACCCCATTCAAGCGCACGGAGCTTCATTGGTTC
>JAABUO010008192.1_pt1 | contig 11852 bp, 15 predicted proteins | sample 5559291 | NCBI WGS metagenome assembly JAABUO01 (sample SAMN10711878, study PRJNA513372) | rock metagenome | isolation source: Antarctica rocks | place: Antarctica: Victoria Land, Finger Mt sud | reverse complement strand
TGGCGCACGCACCACGAGGGCCACGGCTACGAGGAGTTCCGCGACGAGTGGGCGCGCGCGCTGCTGCTCGTCGCCTGCCCCTGCGCCTGCTCGTGATGTGCGCCGCGTCGCGTGGCGTGCCGAGTCCGCGGGGGGTGCGAGGGGAGGGCGGGAGGGGCTGCTGCTTATGTTACCACGCTCGAGCTGGTATATCGCCTGCCCCCGACTCGCCGCGGCGCCCATTGCGCCAGCCCCGCTGCGCCCTTGCCAGGGTTGTGGAAGATGAAATAACATGTGGAAGAGTGCCTCATTCAGGCGGCGCGAGCCCCGCGCGTCCCCGTGCCCGCAGCGAGAGCCCGAGTAGTATGGTCCGTCCCGGTGCTCTGAGGGTCGAGGCTAGCGCTAGGTGCATGTGGGAGGGTTGGGTGCCCGCAAGGGGCCGCCCGGGTAGTGTGGCCGTCGCCGGCGAGCGCTCGCTAGGCGGGCCTGTGCGCTGGGGCGGCAGGTCGGTAGCTCGCGTCTGGTTTTTGCGGGTGCATTTTGGGGCGTGGCCCGCAACGCGCTGAACCCAAGGAGTGCGCGCGTGCGCGGTCGTGGGCGCCCCTCTGCTGTGGGAGTGCGCCCTGCCCCCTGCTGGGGCCGCGTCTACTTGGTTTGCAGACGGGCCTACCTGGCGGTAGCATTGGGTGGGCGCGAGTCTATTCAACCAGATGTGCTGGCGGCATGCCGGGCACATGGGTTCCAGGCGTCTGGCGCGCAGGAGACCGGGGGTCGGGAGGGGAGGAGGTGCGGGCAGGCCCCTCCCGCCGGGTCTCCTGCGGGGCAGACGCCCAGCCGTCCAGCGCGCTGCTGCGGCGCCAGGACTGTTCCCCGCCTGGTTTCAGGCGCCCAGGATTTTGACTGACAGCGCGCCCGGCGGCGGCCGAACAAACGATCGCGGGGCCCTCAAGAGAAGTGATGCAGACCATTTAATTTCCCGTGCTGTACCTTTACCCCGTGTGCTTTCAGCGTGCACCCGTGCGTGCCCCTGTGCGTCGCGCCGTGCGCAGCCAGCTCTGGGAGTGTGTGGAGCTGTGTCCCAGTGAGGAGAGCGTAGGATCTCTGAGTGTAAGGATGACATGTAGAGGTGCCCGCCGACCAAATCTGTGCCCTCTTCAGTGCTGCATCCAGTGCCATGCCACGAGCCTGCAATGTGCACAATTCCACTTGTGTCCTCCCCACTGCCTCAGGCTGCGCATGCCAGCATAAATCTAGGGCACTGTACAAGCAACGAGCTCTGGAAGCACTGCGTATGGCAGGGACGCACAGCAGAGGCAGCTGGCACATGCGATACTGCAGCGGCACACAAGCGTGGCTACAGCCTCGCGATCAGCAAGCCCCGGCGTGGCCGTGTGCGCGCGGTACGCCGCCGCATCCAACGCGCGCGCGTCCACTGCAGACAAAGGCGAATCAAGTACCAGCCGGCGCGCCCAGCCTCACACCACACGCAACACTCCGGCACTCCGCGCCGTCCCGCGGCCCCCGGCGGCCGGGTCCGGAGACTGCGGCGGGCGCAGCGCCAGCGGCGGCAGCGCGGCGCTACCGCGCGTCGCCGGCGGCGCGCGCCGCGTCGCCAGTGGCGTCCTCGCGCGGCTGGAAGCCGTCGCCCATGGCGGCGCGCTTGGGGTTTTGGAGGAACTGGTTCTCCGCGTCCTCGCTGTGGTACACGCACGACACTTCCGGCGAGCGCTCCAGGTCGCCCACGAACGCAAACGTGTTCATGTTGCGCGTGCACGCGCCGACCTGCGCGCGGCGCCGCGCGCGCCGCTCGCCCGACAGGGTCTGCGCGGGCCGCGGCTCTGGCGCGCCCTTGCAATGCGCGCCCAACGCGCAAAGCAGTGCAAGCCGCGCTGCCAGTGGCCTGCACAGGCGCCGGCTCCTATGGAGCCTGCGCTGCGCTTGGGTCCACGCGTGAGTCACCCAGAGAGCGCGCAAAGTCGCCCAAACCAAAGTAAGGAGTTGTGATTGCCACACGCATGCACGCGCAGTCGCAGCGGCACACAGACAAGCCGCACACGTGCCCTCAGGCCCGGCCGCGGAGCACGCTGCGCAGCAGGGTGCGGTGCGGCGCTGCAACCGCGCTGGCGCCGCGCGGCGCACCTTCTGCCGCCGGCGGCGGGCTCGGCAGGAGCCCTGCACGCTCACCCCCCGACCCCAGCAAGGCTGCACTGCCCTCGCCGCACCCAACAGCGGCCGCCCAGCGCGCGGGGCGGCGGGCGCGCGCCTCCTTGTCGGTGACCAGCCGCTTCTTCTCCAGCAGGCTGATGTTGGAGCGCCGGAACACGCAGCCGGGCTTCACCTCCGGCTGCGCCACGTACACGTTGAACCTGTGCGCCCCAGGAGGCGTCCGGGTCAGCGCCAAGGCGCGCCTGCGCTGGGCGCCGCTGCCGCAGCATGCACAGCCGCAGCAAGCGCAGGGCGCTCGTTCTGAACCAAGGACCAAGGCTTCCAGTAAGCGCACACCGCGCAGGCCCTCGGCTAACACGGCTCGCGACGCCCGGCGTGCTGCACCTCACTGAGCCAGACAGCAGGCGTGCCATCGGGGAGACGTGGACATGAGGAGAGGCGCGCTTCAGGGGGCCCGGGTGCGCACGGGTTGAACGAGACGAAGATGCGCTGGTCAAACACCATGGAGCTGTAGCCGTTGGCCATGCAGACCTCTGAGTTGGGCGTCTGGCGGTCGATGATCTCCGTGCTCGCCACGTTGCTCGGGTGGAAGCTGGCCTCCGAGGTGAACCAGACGCCCGTGCCCATGCCCATGATGAACGCGCCCGCGATGACCGCCTTGGTGAAGTTGCTCATGCCGCCGCCGCTGCCGCCGCCGTCGCCGTCGCCGCCCGGCGGCGGGCCGCGCGGCGGTACCTCCCGGAAACCGTCGCCGGCCCCGCGCTGCCCGCCCGGCGGCGGCGCATAGTCGTACTGGCCGCGCCGCCGGTGCACGTCGTCCGCATAGTCTGTGCCGGGGCCGCCGCGGCCGCTGGGCGACGCGCCCGGCTGGCGCCGGAACTCGGCGCAGATGGCCGGGCAGCGCTCGCGCGGCTGCGCAGCGCTGCGGCGGCACAGCAGGCACGCCTGCGCTGGCGGCGGGGCCCAGGCGGGCGCGCGGCAGGGCCACTTGCCAGGAACAGCGCCTGCCGCGCGCGGGCGCTCGGCGCAGGCTGTCGCACAGCACGCGCGTGGCGCGCGCGTCGGCGCGCACGGGGCGCTTGCTGGGCAGGGCGACATTGGCAGCGCCCAGGCAGGCGCGCTGCAGGGCCTCATGCCTCCCGCGGCAGGCGCGGATGGGGCTTGGCCACTCCTGGCACCTAGACTGCACGTGCTTTTTCTGGAGCAGGTTCAAGACTTCTGCTCGCCAGCAAGCAGACTGAGGTTGAACGGCTTGTGTATGGCGTCCTGTCGACCTTCCTCTTCAACGTTGAACGCACTTGGCTCTCTTTCTGGGATCTCGTGTTGGCCTAATTTCACATGGGACCTGGATGGCAACTTTATGCAAGATCATTTTGCTGCTCAATGAGCAGTGCTCATCACTAAGCTGTTCAAGACCGATTACTGCAGGTGTCCAGCTGTCCAGAGCGCCGGACAGCTGACATGGGCCATGCCACAGCTCGCGTATTCGAGCACAGGCACGGCCCGCGCTAGCTAACACCCGCGGGCCGCGCGGCGCCTCCCCGTGGACTGGAGCGGCGAGTCTGTGCGAGCAGGCTGCATGGCCCGTGAGTTGCAGCATGCAGTCTTCGCAATTAGGGTGGCCAGCAACGCCGCACGCGCCTGTGTGTGCAGCATCTTGTGACAAAGTGCTCGGGCAGAACACGTCCGTAGGGCAGCCCCTCGGCGCCCCGGCTACCAGCCGCCCGCTGCACCACCCCCTGCACCTCTGCCACCAGCCAGGGCTGACCAGCACCCTGACGCAGGCCCTGCTGCGCGCCCTTACGTCGCCATCCGCCGCCAGGGCGCCCCGCCGCGCCGTAGGCGCGCCGCTGCGCACGTCCCACCACGCGACGGCCCATGCGACGGGCCCCCGCAGGTGTGCGTTCCGGAGCGCCGGCGGCCTCGGCCGGCGCGCCGCGCGCGCCGCGACGGGCCGCCCCAAGCCTGGGCGCCCGGCCCGGGGCCCCTCACGCGCCGCCGGCCGCCGCCAGCGCGTCCAGCTTGGCCGCAAGCGCATCGGTGCGCTCGTCCACCACTGTCAGCGCCTGCAGCTGGTTGTTCAGGATGCGCGTCGCCTTGGCGAGCGGCGTGGCGGCACCGGCGGCGCCGCCGGCGCCGGGCGCGCCGGCGGCGGCCGCGTTGACGTTGGCGACCGCGGCGCGTAGGTCGTCGCCGAGCGCGGACAGCGCGGCCGCAAGCGCGTCGGCGCGCTCGTACAGGCGGTCGCGCTCACGCGCCTCCTCGTCCGCCAGCCCACGCTCCTCCTGCCGCGCGCGCGGCCCCGCTTGATCATTTGATTTCAAAAAAAGACCAAACGCAGACAGTAGGGAGACAGGGCGCGCTCGTGCAGGCTGCCGTGTGCGCGGGCCTCGTGAGCGGCATTGACTTGCCTCTTAAGGGATCACTGTCCGGGCGCACGTCTTTGCATGAGCGCCAGGGAGGCGACGCGACACCGGCACTCATGTGAGTCCTTTGCCACCCCGGCATTTCAGGGCTGGCAGCGCGCGCAGCAGCGGCGGGGCCGCGCGGCGGGGGCCGTCGCAGGCGCGCGCCTGGTAGAGCCGCGCGGCCTCGCCCTCCATGGACGCCAGCGATGCGTGGATCTCCGCCTGGTGCGCCTCCAGCATTCGCACCTTTGTCTCCAGCGCGTCCTGGCCCGCGGCCGCCTGCGCGCGCCGCCGCGCGGCGTCCGCATTTTGCTCACACCCGATGAGGCAAGGCGGGATGAGGCGGCGAAGCGGCGCTGTGCGCCTGCCACAGTGTGGTGCGCGCGAGCAGGAAGCCTTGGTTGCCGATCCTGCACCGAATGGGGTGCTGCAGCCGCCTGTATCCAGGGGGTGCCGCGCCCCCCATCGGCGTCCCCGCCCCAACAGGCCGCTCCCGGACGCGTGCAGGCTGCAGGCGCCCATCCCGGCATGCGCTCCCCGCCGCCTGGAGCCTCTGACCAGCGACGGGTCCTGCACGCAATGGAGTGTCGTGTGCACGACCCAATTCTAACGGAGGCTACCAACCCCTAATAACCCTACTAACCCGAACGGGGGCCGCCGCGCCTTGGCCAGCTGCTCCTCCAGCGCGAGCAGGCTGTGGCGGTTGGTGAGGATGCGGCGGTCCCAGTCGGCCAGCGCCTGCGCGTGCCGCACGAACGCCTGCGCGCGCAGGTCCAGCTCGCGGTCCCACTCGTTGACGATGTCCTCCACCGACTTGCCGCGGATCTCGGACGGCGGCGCCGGCGCGGCCGGCGCGGGCGCAGGCGGCGCCGGCGAGCTCGCCGCCGCGGCCGCCGTCGCGACCGTCAGCGCCAGGCCGGGCGCGGCGGACGGCGGCGCGGCGCCGAACGCCGGCGCCGGCGCCGACGCGGGCGCCGGCGGCGCGCCGAAGCCGAACGCGGGCGCCGGCGCGGACGTGGCGGGCGGTGCGGCAGAGCCGAATGCCGGCGCGGCGGCGGCCGGCGTGGACGCGGATGCGGGCGCGGACGCAGCAGCTGGAGTGGTGCCGAAGCCGAACAGGGGCGCCGCCGCCGGGGCTGAGGCGGCGGGCGCGCCCGCGGCCCCAGCACCCGCGGTCTGCGCCGCCGCGGCCGACGCGGCGGGCGCCGCGCTCGCGGCGGGCGCCGGGGCGAAGTTGAACGCCGGCGCGGAGGCCGGCGCGGCCGCCGCGCCGGCGGCGGGCGCGCTGGCGAAGCTGAAGCTCGCCGGCAGCGGCGGCGCCGGGCCGCCGGCCGCCGGCGCCGCGGCGCCGAAGCCGGGCGCCGGCGCGCCGAACGCCGGCGCGCTGCTTGCGGCCGGGCCTGGGCGCGGGCGACGCGGGAGCTCAGTGGGCGGCACGCGCACTCGTGTGCACCCCGCTGGTGGCCGGACCCAGGTTTGCGTGCTGAGACACTGGTCGCTTGACGTCGTTTTGCCAGGGGGCATCTCCGGCGGACAAAGCGAAGCAAACCCTCTTCATGCCTGCACTTATGCCAGCTGAAAGCCAGGCCCTTCCTCAGCAAAAGAGGTTGTTTAGAGCCAGCTTGTAATAATCCAACGCCACAGGTAGCCGCATGCAACAGCTCCCTCCAGCGGCGCAAGCCAGCGGCCGCCGCTCGCACGCCGCGGCGCGCACCGAAGCCAGGCGCGGACGCAGCCGCAGGCGCGGGCGCGGCGGCGGCGCCGGCCGCGCCAAAGCCGAACGCGGGCGCCGCGGGCGCGGCGCCCGCCGGCGCCGCGGCCGGCGCCGACGCGGCCGGCGCCGACGCAGCCGGGAAGGCGAAGCCGCCGGTGCCGCTGGCGGCGGGCGCGGACGGCGCGGCCGACAGGCCAAACGCAGGGGCGCCTGCGCTCGAGACGCATGCTGCGGCTCAGGGGCTCGCCTCGGCGCAAGCGGGCGCCACCACAGCAAAGAAGCAGCAGGTGCATATGCCCGCCAGTGCAACGCAGGCGCCCTACATCGCCGGGGGTGCTGCTCTCTCTTGGGGGTGCTGCAACATTACCATTCTCACAGATAAATATTGCGGCACTGCCAGGTTAGACCAAATGCCGGGCCACACGCGCGGACAGGCTGGCAGCAGCGGGCGAGCGGTCGGGCGCGCGGGCGCACTCGAGGCGCTGGGCGCCGCGGCGGACGCAAACCCGAAGGCCGGCGCGGCGGCGGGCGCGGGCGCGCCGAACGCGCCGCTCGCCGCCGGCGACGCGGCGCCAAACGCTGGCGCGGGCGTCGATGCGCCTGCAAGCGGTCCGATTTGGCTTTGTACACTGTGGGCTCGCCATGGCTCTCATGTGCATGACCAACAAGCACGCTGTCAGTGAAAAAGGTTGCCGCCTGCACAAGTTGGAGCTATCTGCACAAGCTTCTTCAAGCCAGCACATGGGTGGGACAGAACAGCACGCTGAACCTCAGCGTGGGTTCGCGGCGCAAAGTGCTGGCGCAAGCGCCCCCAGGCAATGCGCAAAGCAATGACGTAGCGACAGGTGCGGAGGAAAGTAGGCGTTGATGACAGGCTGCAGTCAATCGTCTGGGCTATGCAAGCGTGGGCATGCGCACCCGACGCCGACGCGCCAAACAGCGAAGGCGCGGACGCGCCAAACAGGCTGCCGGACGAGGACGCGGCCTGTTGCGGCGCGCCAAATGCGGGCGCGGCCGACGCAGCTGGCGCGGCGGCGCCGAATGCGGGCGCGGCCGACGCGCCGAATGCCGGCGCCGAGCCAGCGCCAAAGCCGCCGACGGCGCCAAATGCGGGCGCGGACGCCGCGGGCGCGCCAAAGGCGGGCGCGGACGCCGGGGGCGCGCCAAAGGCGGGCGCGCTCGCCGCGCCAAAGGCGGGAGTGGACGCCGCGCCAAAGGCGGGCGAGCTCGCTGCGCCGAAGGCCGGCGTGGACGCCGCGCCAAATGCAGGAGTGGGTGCAGCTCCGAAGGCCGGCGCGGGCGTGGCGCCAAAGGCAGGCGCGGCGCCAAAGGCCGGTGCGGCGCCAAAGGCTGGCGCCGACGCGGCGCCGAACGCGGGCGCTGATGCAGCGCCAAAGGCTGGCGCCGATGCGGCGCCGAACGCGGGCGCTGATGCAGCGCCAAACGCGGGCGCGGGTGCGGCGCCGAAGCCCGTGGTGGGCGCGGCGCCAAAGGCTGGCGCAGAAGGCGCGCCAAAGGCGGCGCTGGTGGCCACGCCGAGGGCGGGCGTGCTCGCGGGCGCGCCGAACGCGGGCGCGCCGCCGCCAAAGCCGCCAAAGCCGCCCGGGGCGGCCGCCGGCTGGCCAAGCGCCGGTGTGGATGCCGCCGCAAAGGGCGCAGAGGCCTGCATGCAAGGCTGCGGTGAGCGGTGGGTGACAATGCCCAGTCTAGGTCACGCCTGCAGGCCCGTGGGTACCTGACTAGCAAGCACGCACGAGCCTCAACACAGCCGCCAGCTGCAGGGCGACGCCAGGGATGCAGCGTGCAGAGCAGGCAGCTTGGAGCGGCTCGGGCACCTGTACCTGGCCGAACGCGGGCGTGCTCCCAAAGCTGAATGCGCCTGACGCCGCCGGCTGACTCTGGCCAAACGCCGGCGCAGAGGCCCCGCCGCCGAATGCGCCTGCGGCGCAGAAGCTGCCGCTCACACAGCGCTTGTCCAATGCGCTGTAAAATGCTTCAATTACAAGGAAGGGCAGCCGTGACAGCCAAACGGGTGCAATCAGGTGAGCCATGGCATGGGGGATCAGCTCACCAAAGCCGCCGCCGCCGCCAAAGGCAGGGGTGCTGGCTGCGCCAAATGCGGGTGCTGAGGCTGCTGCCCCAAAGGCAGGTGTTGTTGCTGCACCGAAGGCAGCCGCGGATGACGCCGCTGTGCGAACAGCATGCGTCAGCCTCCTATTCGGACTGTTTCATACCTCGTCAAACACTATGCTTGTATCAATGCTATCACAACCAATACATGCAACAGACATCAGCTTCTTTGATTTGAGAACAAAAGCCGCGCACCGCCGCCGAAGCTGAAGCCAGTACCAAAGCCCGCCATCCGTGGCAGCCGTGGCACAAGCACGCCACCTACTCTCCCCCCACCTCTGTTGGAACATCAGCTCTTGCTGAAGGGTAGGCCTAGGGTGGGATGGTCCCGAGAGGGATGAGCTAGGAAAGCCAGTACGTACTGCCTGCTGGGCAATAAATCCGAGACACCACTCCCTGCCTGCCCTGCCAGGATGGCGGCGTCTTTTGGCCAAGTAGCATGCAGTGAGCTGGTTGCGGGCAGGCACTGCTCAGCGCCGTGTAGCAGGCGGTCTGGGCGACGGGCCGGCGGCGGTGCACCAAGGAGGAGTGCCCGGGCATGCGCGCAGGGCACGCCCCTGCCTGCCAGACCCAGCACGCCTTGTTCGCGCAGGTGGCGTACTTGCAGCAGACGCAGGATGTTCGTGGCAACAGCTACGCTACAGGGCGCAGTGGTGCCACTGCTGCGTCCTGCCGTAGGTAGGCTCGTGCGTATGCGTGCTTCACTGGCAAACTGAGGCGCGTTGTGTTCTGTCAGGCGCGCACCAGGCACCCGTGGTGAAGTCGCTGCGCCCGCCGCGGCCGGCAGCCCCACCGCCCGAGCCTGTGCCTGTCCAGCACTCGCCGACATACGTCATGCGGCACCGGGAGCTGCTGGCGCGCCCCACACCATGTGTACTGATCCCTTTTCTTTCCTGTATGTAGTCGCCTTGTTGCTTGCTTGTCCAAGTTGCCTCGAGGCGCCAGTTGCCTGTCAAAGGCTTGTCCTCCGCGTAAATCTTCCGCTCTGGAAAAGCGCACTGCTGCCTACCATACATCTTTCTTGCTCATATAGGCTGGTTGGGTGCAGTTGGCATAAGTGTGCAAACACGACTGTCAACATCGCAGCCGCGCCGTCGGGGCTGGCACTTACTGTAGTGCTCTCAGACCTGAAGCGCAAAGGTTGACAGCGCTGAGGCAGCCAGCCTGGCCACACAGGCACGGGGGCTGTGTTTGAGGAGCGAGGTCGCGTGGTCGGCGCGCCGCGTGTGGGCGAGCCTGGGCGAGGCAGACAACACCTGTCCGTATCTTGCACTTGGCCGCAAGTCGCGGCCAAGCATGCGCGCGGTCTGTTGCAAGCGCTTGCTGTCCTGGGCCGCGTAGGTCGACAGCGCTGAGCCCACCGCCGGCGGCGCCACGCGCGATGCGGAGCCGTTTGCCGGCGGCGCAATGGAGTGGGCGGTGCGGCGGGTGGATGCGAGCCTGGACGAGGCAGAGGACGCGCCGCCGGCGGCGGCGCGCGCGCTGTGGGCCGTCGCGCGCGGGCCGGTCGGCGCCGCGACTGCGCGCGGCGTCACGGCCGCCGCGGCAGTCACCGTGCGCGCCGGCGGCACCGCGCTGAAGGCGCGCCGCTGTGCTGAGCTCCGACTTCTGACAGGTTGCAAGCAGCTTACGGGTGCAACCGCGCGCGTGGTGCCAGCGCCAGCGGCGACGACCCTGGCGCATGACATGTTATTTTGTGCTGTCATGATTTTCTGACTCTGACTTCCTCAGGACGTCTGAAAGGTAACTTACATGGCAGAGCGTGGAACGTACATGCTCGCGTCAGTGTCCCTCTTTTGCAGGCGTTCGCCGGCACAGCTTCGAGGTTTGGGCATGGTGCAGGGCTGGCTGCACATAAGCGTCGCTCGCTCGCACATCCTCACACCCGACGCCCCGTCCGGTGTGCGAGCGCAGGCTGCTGCGCCGGTGGGCGCGTGGGCGCTGAAGCAGGGCGTGAGGGCGGCCATTGGCCTTGTGTCCGGCGCGGCGAGTGGCGCAGGACGGAGGCGTGACGAGCGGCGGGATTCTGATGCAGAGTAGCTGTGTGCAGTACGTCAGGAGTTGCCGCTTCGGTATTTGTGCAGTGGGTGTTGGCCACATGGTCACTGGCTTATTATGTACTTCTAGTAGGGCTTGCACGAACGCAGGCATGGGCGCGTAGCGCGTTGCCAGGGCCCGCGTCCGCCCTGGTATAACATGCTTCGAAGATGGAAGGCACGTTTCTGTTCTGTTTTCTGTTTTTTTGCAGAGGTGGTCCCGCTGGTGCCTGGCTGGCTGTCGCCCACCATACTGAACAAGGTGAATAGCATGTTGCGCGCTGAAGCAGACTTGCAAGGTGTAACTCTTTCGAGGCATGCATGCCTTTCCATTAATAAGTATATGCATCACAGTGACGGGCTAGAGCAACAGGGGCGGGATTCAGAAGTGCTCCACTATGTTACAGACAGCAAACCACTGCCGCATACGGCATCCCCCTAGGCTGCGACGGGTGACTGGCAACACGCCAGCACCCCTACTCCTCCTCCTCACTCCGCAGCTTCGCTGCGCCGTTGAGGACGTTGATGTGGAGCTGCGCCAGCCCAGCACATCCCATCAGCCATATGTAATGGAAGAGCATCAGCAAGGGCACACAACAAGCAGTGGGTACATATGTTGGAAATGCTACTCACTTTGAAGGTCACTGTTTCTGCCACGCACGCAACAGGGAAGGGACAGTGGGGCAGCAACATGGCATGATCCAATACGGCGAAGTGATCATTTACTTTGCATAGCTATTCAGCAAATACAGCAATGGCTGCCAGCCTGCCACCCCTTGCGGACCACTACCACGGTCTCCACATGTCGAACTGAGTGTCCACGGACACGCTCACAGTGGGCGCAAAACCCAGGGCCGCAAGCCCAGGACGCGCGCTGCGCGGAGCGCGGCCGCACGCACCTCCGCGGCGCGCTGCACAATCTCCTTGCGCTTCAGCGCGGACACGTTGTGCGCGATCTCGGCCGCGAAGCGGCGGTTGTGCATCATCAGCACCTCCAGCTCCTTCAGGTTGTGCACCACAAACTTGTAGAAGCCTGCGCGCGGAGCAGGCGCGCGACCTCCGCTCTGTCCTGTATGCGGCTCAATGGACGTCTCCGGCGCCGCACGCCGGGTGGACAGAAGGACGTCTATGGCAGCATCGGTCTAACACGCACAGTGGCTGGTGAGCAGGTCACCAGCTTTGCCTGCCCGCACTCTTGGGCTGCCTGCCGGCAGAAGTGCCATAGCAGCGCAGTGCTGGCCGCTTGGGCTGTCCAGCGCCTTCCTGTCACCAGCAGCAGCCTGGGCGCGTGCCGCTCAGAAAGGAGGGGACAGCAAGGGCGCACCGCTGGGCAGCAGGTGCCGCGTCTTCTTGTTCGACCCGTAGCCGATGTTGGGCATGATCACGCCGCAGCCCTTGAACTTACGCCGCACGCGCGAG
>JAABUO010008191.1_pt1 | contig 11855 bp, 14 predicted proteins | sample 5559291 | NCBI WGS metagenome assembly JAABUO01 (sample SAMN10711878, study PRJNA513372) | rock metagenome | isolation source: Antarctica rocks | place: Antarctica: Victoria Land, Finger Mt sud | reverse complement strand
CTTCACAGCAGTAGCCTCATGCAACACCACAGGTGGTGTGAGCTATCAAGCCCTTTCCTTTTGCAAGGTTGCACAACGAGCTGTTCTGTTTGCATCCATTTGCTGCTGTTGAGCTGTGAAGGTTCAGCTTACATTGTAAGCTGTCTTGCTTGCTTTTAGTTTGGTAATGTCAAGCCTTACATGTCACGGCGGGTGCAGGTTGCCAGGTCTCAGGAAGCTGTGAATGACAAGCTGCACATGCTAGAGATGCACCAGAAGGAGACCCATGACAGTCTGCTGCAGATGGAAAAAAGTGCCAGTAGCATGTTCCAGGTTTGGACGCAACTCCTGGCATTTCAGTTTCATTGTAGGCTTGTCAAAGGCAAGCACTGCAGACAGAAATTGGCCTTCCAGGTACAGCTACTGCTGATGCCCAGATAGCTTCACACGGCCATACAGATGATCTTGCAAAGGCAGGTTGCATGGCTTGTAATGATGCTGTGGCTGCTGCTTGATGCTTGCTGACATTAGCAATCGAGCTTTTCCGCACATTCTAGCACTTCAGTGCAATATGTAAAGCCATGTGCCCAGAAGTTACGCTGAAAAGCCCATGCTTTTCACTGCAGGATGAGAAGCACCAGATGAATGAGGATGACACTGAGCGTGACAACCTATATGCACGTGCTGAAAGGATCAGTGCTGAGCTTGGTAACATGACCCTTGAGCTGAAGGCTTGCATTGAGAATGTCAACTCCAGATCTGGCTCAGGTCAAGGGGATGCCTCAGACCCTCTCAGCAAGATTGTGCGCATCCTGAACAACCAACTGCAGGCGCTCACTAATGTTGGCGCTACCACACAGGATGTCACAACCAGGCTGGAACAGCTGACAGGTGAGCTCAGCATTGTGCTGTTTACAGGGAGCACATGGCTGCAAACAGATGGCCTGCTTGCAATCCTTTTCACTGAGCACATGTGCAGCTTGGGACATGCAGCAGCCCTCTGCATGATCCTCTGTTGACAAGTTTCAGCTGATGAGCAACGCATAGACCTTGCACCTCACAGTCCTTTTGCTGACATAGCATGTGCTGCAGGACACCCTATAGCTGCAAACAGCTTCTCGCAGCTGGATATGTGACTGTGATTGTCAGCAATCTCAGAGCCACCTACAAAGCTCACATGCACAATGAGATCAGGTGCAATATCAAGCCGCAACATGCCACCCTTGTCATTTTTGGCGAGGATCCGTAGAGTCCTGCATGTTTGATATCTTCCGAGGTATTGTGAATGAGACAATGCATGTCTGCTATATACCTAGCTAGCAGTATGAATACATGACAACTGATATTGTAGTGGAGCTTTGCACTTCCATGGTAACACATTGCAGCTACTTGCCAGCAGACTTCCAGGGCGTAAGTGGCAAGCCAAGGTCTGCAGGAGTTTGTGGGCACTTCTTGAAGGCTTCATGTCAGTCCTAGCTTGACAAATTGTCGATCAATCCATTCGGTGATCATTCGTGCTAAAAATGCATGCTGACACAGCGCTCGCGATTGGGCAACCTTCATTATGTCGGTGTCTTGTTGGCAACCCCGGACGCAAGCATCGTTACTGCATCCCTCTCTGGAAGGTTGCAGTTACTCGCCTAGTGCGGCACCACTGGCAAGCTCTTTTAGGTCTGCAACAGTGCAAACGAGGAGATGCAGTCGCCGTTTGACTCTAGTTAGAGCTGAGCAAAGCCAATCCCAATCTGGCAGAGACTCACAAGGTCAAAATAGAACATACGGCCCTTCCTGGGAGCGTCGGTCCCAGTACGACTACCCTCCAACACCATCTAGCAGGCAACCTCCGTCAGGTCCCCCCCCTCCTCCTCCAGACAACAACAATAACAATGGCTTCGGCTCAGACTTCACAAAAGCTCTGCTTGCTGGTGTATTCATCTTGGGCATTGGCACAGGGGTATGGTTTGACTCACAAGTCAGTCTGTATCCTTCCAACGTAGCTTCTACAGAAATCATTGACAGGAAGACCCCTAATTCTGAAGTCTGCATGGCAAGCGGCTACAGCAGCATGGTGTTTGATCAGCGCATATTTGTCTCCTTTAGCCCGTAAGCTCTTCTTCTAGTTTTTTGCACCACCACAGCATAGCTGGCATTTGATGCAGCAATGTTCAGAAAGCTTGTACAGATTACATCAACATGTTCTTCTCATGAAGGATGAGACTTTCAAATGCTTTCTCAGCCCATATCATTGCAGTTCGGCAGCTGCTGTTTGATGGTGAGAGACTCGGTAAACATATCTGCTCAGCTGATGTGCATCATTCCTCTTGCCTGCCCTGCAGGTTCAATGTGTACGTTGCACAGCCAGAAGTCAAGCCAGGCTGTGTGTTGCGGCGGAGCAATGTAAGAGTACTGGAAAGCAGGAAGCTGGTATCAAATGATGAGGCAAGGGATCTTTTATCTGTGTGTGGGCTGTGGTCATGCCACCGCTCTCTGTCAGCATGTCAAAGCCAGAGGCTGATTGATTGCTTGTGGTGCGCGGTGCAGGTGCAAAGCTGTAAACGCAACATGAACACCTTTGCATTCGTTGGTGATCTGGACAAGTCGCCTGAGGTGTCTTGTGTGTACCATAGTGAGGATGCAGAAAATGCATTTTTGAAGGATCCAAAAAGTGCCCGGTTGGGGGATGGGTACCGTGCCCGACCTGGGTTTGAAACCTCATCTGAGCCAAGTCCTGCGGCCACCAAAGAACCCTCTTGATTACTTGCATTCTTACTGTGCTTTGCCTCCATTCACAACGTTTTTCAGGCATGCCCCAAAAAACGTTGCTGCTCTGCATGCCTTGCTGACTCATGTTCAGCATGGGCGCATGTTTGTCCACACCAATTGCCTTTCCATGCTTCTTCTTCGGTCACACCAGCCTTTCCTCTCTTGTACTCACCGACTGCAGTTTTGCACTTCACACACGTGTCAGTAGTCATTTGACTCTACTCCCAAAGTTTGTCTGGTTGTCGAGTTCAGTTGAAAACTCCTTCAGGATATTAACTTTCAAGGTCTCTCACCATGCAAGGGTTGTTGAGCTGAAATCACACTTATGACGCGTTGCTGATAAATTCCGCTGATGCGCTAGACTTCAAGGATCGTTTGCACTTAAGCCTTGCATGTGTTGAATGTTGAGGGGAAAAAGAAGCCATCAGCACTTCTGAGTGCGCTAGAACAACGCCCGTCGTGGTACTACAATTGTTTCCTTAATGGACCGGATGTCAGGTACACATTGCCAAGGATCAGGCGGTAACTCAATGGCTACGCTACTGACATGGCCACAATCATGGCTAGCACCAATTTAGATCTGGCACATCAGCAGTTGCCAGCCTGCACCGGGAGTAATTTCCAACAAAGTACAGGTGCAAGTGGGACTAGTAATAGTCGGGGCTATGTTGCTCACACAAGATAACAGTGCATTCATGCAAATGACAACGAGACTCTCAATACAATTGCACAAGGCTTCACATTTGCTGGCTGTGCTTTTGCCAACCATTGACAAGTCAAGATGCCTGCTTACAAGGGTATTGCAAGCAATATGACATCAATAATGGCAGAACGGAAAGTCTTCTCCACAAAATTGTTTTTGTGCTAGGGACAAAGAATTGACTGTTGCAGAAAGCAAGAGAACAGGCAGAAGAGCTGACTGTCGCTGCTGTAAGTTGCAATCAAAATTTGCTGGAACCAAGAGGGCCAGACGAGTCATACTTGCAGCATACTAAGAGCAAATGCTGTGTAAGCTGTAACCAAGGGTGAGGCAAGTGGTATGGAACGTCTACTTGGAACGGTCCTCAAGGTCGGCGTGCTCGTGAGCGTTGGGTGGCCTGTGCACCAGCAGGGAGGACATCTGTACTTGGCGGACAGGGTCGAAGGAGATAATCCTGATGTATGCGTCTGGGAAGGATCTGGTGGCGTTTGAGATCTCGTTCAGCACCTGGCCAGCGTCGTTGCAGCCGAACATGGGCAGCTTGTACATAGTCCAGTACCTGCCAAACAATACAGATGTGAGACGTAGGCCTTGAATAACGGTACCTGCAGGGGCTACCAAGGCTTGAGGAGGCAGCAAGACAGTACCTGTTGTCCATGTAGTTGCAGAATGCTGTGCCCCTGATGTGGTTGGTGTTCACAGCCTTGACGTAGGCGAACTCGGGCTCAGAGAACTCCAGACAGGGGGTCCAGTTGTTCTTAATGATGTACTCGACCTGCTTGGCGATCGCCTCGTCGTCCAAAGGTGGCAGGAAGGACAGGGTCTCGAACATCCTGCGTTTGCGGCGACAACATAGGTGAACAACTGCTACGTAAGTAATTCAGACTAGCATGTCTGTCGTAAAACGCAGCGACAGAGCCAACAGAGTGAGCACCAGTGCAGCCGTAGACGCCATGCTTGTCCAGCAGCTTGAAAAGGCAGAAACACTCACTTGTTGTTGGTTGGCTGCCACACCAGCATCTGGCGGGTCTTGATGCCGTTGGACACAGTCCTCTGGGCAAAAGAGTTCTTCTGCACCTTGTTGAAGGGCATGCGTGCTAGACCATTGAAGCTGGTCTGCTTGGCTGGGACAGCGACCTTGGCAGAAGCCACAGGTGCGACAAGGGAAGCGCAGACGGAAGCCATTTGTGCTGAATTAAGCACAAAGGTGCAGTGTAAGCGGAAAGGTGGCGAGCGGAGTAGAGAAGACAAACTTTGGGCAGACGCTTGAGGAAGCCAGTGGTGAAGAGGAAACGCGCAGCTCAGGATAAGGCTGCTCAAAATTTAGCCTCAATTTATGCTCACTAAGTACCGTTGAGCGCCAAATGTTAGTCAACATTTTGCCGCCCACGTTCCGAAACATAGATAAAGCCCTGCTTCAACCCTACTGAAGGCGGGCTGTTCAAAGCAGCAAAACGCTCGAGCTACGCCGACCCCCCTCCTCCTTTGCCAGGTCTGCATCTGTCGCCCTGCACTGAGGTGGTTTGCAGGTATTCCCGACTACGCTGAGAGTGCTGACCGACAAAGCATTAACGCAAGCCTCCTGACGAAACTGCAAATCAACGGCTGGTTGAACTGTGTTCCTCCAAACTTTCCAAGCAGACCGTCAATGGGGCCTCTTCTGAAACCTGTGTCTGTCAAGATCACGTTATCGATGTGACGAGCACAACTTGAATGTCACGCTTTCAGCAACAGCAACCGGATGTACTCCTCATCACTCAGCAGCAGGGTGTGCTACCTGCCCCAAAACAGCTTGCCATGTAATATGTACCAATGCAGGCTCTCAATCCTATGAACCACTCAACCAGTCACAGATTGCTTTCCTCTTCTATGTCACGTCTGATCACACCTTAAACCGTATGCTGTTACTGGCAAGTATGATTATCTGGAGATGTGCAATTTTGTGCACAGCGTGTTACCCGAATCAGGCTGGAAGTTGTGAATGCAGTCGGGTTTTTAGTGAGAGACTGTCATTGCACATCTCGAAATATACTCACAGAACACTTTTGACTATATCAGAGGATCATAGGATTGGATGGAAAAACCAGTCTGCAGGTTGATATTCAACATCGGCAAAGGATTATATAGAAGCCACGGTATCAATAATTATGAGCGTCTCGAATCAGATCCAAGATATCTGTTCAACAGTTGCCAGAGCACATTTTAAGCAATTTCTCCATTCACAGCAAGCTGTCAGATGTCATTCCTGCCACTACTTGCATCATGACACCTTCACACATAATGATACATGCTCAACTGTTTCCAACAGAGCGTATACAGTGACCCAACCATATCATCGCCGGTCTGTCTTTCCATTGCCCCTCTTTCCGGAAAGCAGATGCTTGGGGCGTAATGTGGGAATATGTCTGTCCGCCTCTCCTTTGCGAGCCATCTTACCACGCTTGAAAGTGGCATTGTCAGACAACCTGATAGCCTTGTTCTGCTGCAATGCATCCTTGAGGCCCTTACCTGTGGCTGTACTCAGGGCACGTCCTCGGGACATGGACCTGCGCCGCACACAAGTCATCTGGTCAAATTGCTGAAAACAGACTGATGTGCTGAATCAGGTACACTACCAGATGCTCCACCACCACCATGCACCATCATAGGCACAATCTGGCAGACTCCTGTTGTTGTTGCAGAATCCTAATACTGTTGTACAATCCTAGTGCTGTAGTAGTCAGGTCTATAGCACAGGGGTACTGCATTGACACACATCAAGACAATAACAATCTTTGCATTGTAGCATGAGTGTAATTATCACAGGCATCTTCAAGCAACAAACAGACTGTGTTGTGACACAACTGATTAAACAATATTTCCATGGCTAGCAGACAGCAGCACCTGGACTTGGAGCTGTGCAGCCTCTTCTGCTGCTCTGCATCAGCCATCTCCACATCAGCAGGTGCCTCAGAGCGTGTCCGCTTCCTGCCTCGGCTTTGGCTGCGCGCTCGCGCCAGGGCTGCACTGGGGTCAATCCCCACTCTTGACAAGGACTCCTGCACCAACCCCCGCATCATTTGTCATGCACTGGGCATGATTTCAGCAATGGCGTGAATGCAAGGACCAGCATTTACACCAAATTCTCTCCTTGCATACTCTGTGATTGCTGCTATCGACAGCTGCTCCTACACCTGCCTCCTGGATGCAATTTTTTGGTTAAGCCAAGGAGCAGCTGGTGTTCTTTGCAAGCTGTGTACTTGCCGCTTACTTCCCATTTGCAGGCCAGCTTGCTGTGATGGCAGACAGCATATCCAGCCATAGAGCTTACCCTCATGTTAGTGGTGTTGGACTTGCGATCTGGGTCAGCGCCCCGTGGCAAGGTAGCCTGGTTGTTGGCAACCGCCTTTTTGGATCGGTGCACTGCCACCACCTCTGTCTTGCGCTGCCTGATGGCCTTCAACGTCTGCCGCTGCTCATGCGTCAAACCCTCCTCACTCACCTCCATTGCTAGACCCTGAATGTTCATGCAAGTCCCACTCTCAACTGCTCATGGGCGTAGAGTTTGACAGAACATTGGCATGTACAGATTTTCGCACCCTGAGCTGGTGAACACTCACGGTGAACATTCATGGTGTAACAGCAAGCAATATTGAGTAGCTTGTTTGTGGCCTGTAGGTCTTGTGGCAGCTTAAAAAGCCCTGTCACATACAGGGTACTGCCAAAGGCAGCACAGCACCTTGCGTCATGCCCTCAAGAGTATCATGCAATTACCTCCAAAGCTGCAGCAGCTGCCAGAGCATCTTCCTCCTTCTCTAGCTGTGCCAGCTGAGCCTCAATGTCAGGATCAACAAAGTCAGCAATGTTGCGCCCGTCCATAATCTCAGGCATGATGTCGTACTTCCAGCTGTCGTCCTCCAGTTGCCACTTCTTGCGCATGTCTGCACTGTACACGCCAGCACCCCCTTGCTCTTCCTACACCCCACATATTCATGTCACCCTCTATGCTGCAACCTTGGGTCAGTACTGCAATTTTGCATCTTACAAGCAGACACTGAAGTATTCTGTGGAGCACGCATTTGCACACAGCTAGACACAGCAACGCAGCTCCAAAGCCACATGCAGTACTGAGCAAAGACTGCAGTCACTGCTATAGCTTGCTGCTGCCTGCTGCTGAGACAGCAGAGGCAAGTTGCACTCTGACTTTGTTGGCTTCATACAACGCTGTACACAGACAGATTTTGTCAAGTCTGCACTGCGTCCACAAAGTGCAGCTGTGATCAAGTCCAGGCTGAGGGATACCTGTAGGTCTTTCTCTGTGGGTGGCTTGTAGCCGCCGTCCCTTGCTGCCCTGGCTTGCGCGACGCCAGCAGGAATGACTGGAGGGCGCGACACTCCATCCCGGGCTTGCGGCTGAGCTACATGCATCCTGTTCACCACATCCTTGATGCGTTTGCCCTGGAGCAGGCAAAATCATGTTCACCCTGCCAAACCCTGTACTGCCTGATCAGAGTGAATACCTTGGGGGTGCAGTCAGGCACACAGGCGGGGCCTGTAGTTCAGTACTGCCATCCATGTCAACATGTGGTTTCTTGTCCTGGCAAGGAGCAAGCTTGTCACAGGCACAGACATGCACAACTGCTTGAGACCATATTCTGTAGCAGACAGACAGTGTGAAGCAGTCAATTGGATGCCAAGGACAGAGGTGACGTTGTGTAGCAGTCAAAGTGAGGCAGACAGACCTGCAGCTTGGTTTCCACTCTGCTGCTGAGCAGGCGATCACATGCCACCTGCTTTACATTCATGACACCCTCCTCATTCAATGTGCTCATGGTCAGCAGGCCTGCCTCATCTGAACCCTCAGCTGGGGGGATGCCTGCACACCAACACCAAGCGTGACAGATGCAGCCTCACTGACCATTTGCCATTACAAACTTCTGATCAATAGTGTAATGTTGACATGTTGCAGTTGTGCTGTCAATGAATATATTTGGTGCTGTCAGTAAATGTGGCTGACGTAGGTAGAGGCCGGCTCCAGTATCCATGCAATGAGTGACGCAACCATAGACATTGCAGCAACAGGGACTTACCGCCATTGCTGGCAGTGGCAGCAGCTGAGACCATGTCCCTGAGGGTGGCACTGTCTGCTTCAGAAAGGGAGCTCAGGGGGGCGGCGTCAGTCTTGTTGGCAACAATCATGAGAGGCTTGTTGGAGAACAGGGGCTTGATGCTGTGAAATAGGGCTGCTTGCTGAGCTATGGTGTAGCCACACTGCTCTGAGATGTCCATCACGTATAGCACTGCTGCTCGCAAATGGGCCAAAGCTGTGATACTCTGCACACAACAAGCTGAAGTGACATGCCTTGTAGGTACAGCGTGACAGCGTTGCAGCACAGTCTGTGTGCAACATGTTGCCTGACACATCAAGCAGAAAGAAATCAACAACTAATTTTCCTTTTTTCATTTTGTAGCAATACTGCTGTGGCACACAGAAAGTATGCTCCTATTTGCCAAGCTGCAATTTGAAGCTGGCACTGTCTACCCTGAGACATGATTCCAACCCACAGCATGATCCAATAGACAGCTATGCCAGCAGCTGACCTGCATCTCAATTGTGTTTCTGTCCTCCAAAGGTCTATCAAGAATTCCTGGGGTGTCTATGACCTGCCACCTGAGGTACTTGTAGTCTGTGTGACCCACAAACAAGGACTTGGTGGTGAAGGCATATGGCTGCACATCCACATCAGCCCTTGTCACACCTGCGCATGCAGCAAGCCTTTTTGCAGCAAGACCTTAGCCCTTGAGAAGCAGGCCCTATTGTGCAACATCAAACGTAAATACTACGGCATGTGGTTTTGCTGCTATGCTGTGGTCTGACTGCAGTACACATTATCAGAAACTTTCCGGTCTGAACATTTTGCAGCAAAAAAGCAACTGTTGGCAAGGACACAGCATGAGATGGTATGGCAATGCATGTTGAGTATGGGAAGGGCTTACGGTTCATGAAGCTACTCTTGCCGACATTGGGGTATCCACAGACCAGGAGGGTGCGGGTGTTGGGGTCAATGGCAGGCAGCCTGCTCATGTGCTGCCTCACCTGCTCTAGGTAACCCAAACTGGGAGTTTGCTTCTTCATGATGGTGCACATGCGACCCTGCACAGCAGTGTATGGTCTACACCACACATGCATCACACATGCATCACATCACATGCATCTGCCTAACTGCCTAAATGTCTATCTGCTGAACTGCAAATACTCACATGCACCTGCCTAACTGCCTAAATGTCTATCTGCTGAACTGCAAATACTCACATGCACCTGCCTACAGGATGGGCGATGGTTGCATGTATCAGCAGCCAGGTCCAAAGCTTGTGCAGGTGTAACAGTGCTAGGCATTACTGTGTTATCAACTTTCTATGCAGACAATCACACGGGACTGCCTGCAAGGTGAATCAGAAACTCACCAGAGCTGCACGCTTCAGCTCCTTGCACCGGTACAATGAGTCTCCATACTTCAAGAGCCGCACATAGTCTGCGAGAAGCAGACTGTTGACACTGAACTTGACGCTAGGTCCCAGTCAGCCTCTCCAATACATAGCTAGTCAAACCTTGCGACACTCTGTCTATCAGGTTCCTGGCCATGTTGAGTTGTCCAAGGGCCAGCTTATAGTGGTCTCGATCATACAAGACGTTCAGCAAATCAGCGTAGAAAGGGTGAATGTCATCCACTTTTGGGAAATCATCCAGTATCTGCAGGCACACAAAACCTCAGGCCTCTGAGGGTATGCTAATGTGGCCAGGCACTGTATGAGCCATAGCATCCATGTCCTTACCGTGGACAGCTTTTCGTGCCAACTTTGCTGTGTAAACTTGACTTTCCGCATGTAAAACTGTCTAATGCGGTTGATGGACCAGCCATTGTGAACTACTGTTGGTGTCTGCCTCTGAGTTTTGGACAGGACTATGTCCACAAAGTCCTTTCCAGTAGGTACTACTTTGATGGCTTTGAAATTGTACAACGGCATCGGTCAGGAGTACGCAAAGCAATTGCAAGTCGACCCAAAAATGAGAGCACCAAAATCCGCTAGGCCTGCAGTGCGTGTATGAGCTGCACAGGCTTCGACTAAGGGTGCACAGGCAAGATTAAGTCAAAGCGGCATTTCAGAGACTTATCACACGATATGCGCACCGGTGGATGTCGCGCGATTGTGCAGGCGAGTCATGCAGGTGCAATGAGCAGCCAACAGGCTGCTTACAGTGCAACCCTAACTTCCGAGTTACTAACCCCACATGACAAGAGTCAGAACCCTATCAGCCTTTGTAGACAAACCTGCACTGTCCAGCCCGCCTGGTACATTGCCAGAATCTGTCTAAATGAGGCTGAAGGGTGGGCATGTACACGCAAAATACGTGCTACAAGTTTCAGGCTGTGCAATCCCAGGCATCTCTGAGTAATCTGGTCCCACCTGGTTGGTTGGGTGCTGGTCGATACGTATAAAGCAGTGTGTTGCGTCTGCTTGCTCGATTACAACTGTCAGGGTTGGAAGTCCACACTGAATGCTCCTGCCTGAAGCAGTATTGCCACAGACGCAATCATAGGCGTGATCACTGCAGGTACACACACTGTGGCATCAATAGGCATCGTTACATTTTTGAGCGCTTCGAAGTTGACACACATAATGCATTGCACAAAATCTCTCTTTGACAATGTGACCAGTTTGACTCATACTTGACGCTTTGTTTTAGCTCAGCAGGCAGTAGTGACAGACAGCGTGCACTGTGGGTACCCACCAGCTAGGGACGCACATGCCCTGCTAACTTTTGAGCAAAGAGCGATCCAAGTTCTTGAAGTTTGTGCTTTTGACACTAGACCAACTGTCTGTATGGCATGTCTTGCTGTGGAAAGACGGGTCTGCGACAGACACTGACGATGCTGACCAACATTTTCAGCAACATTCAGGATCACTTCCAGGGCCAAAACAAGCTGCTGTGAGGGATAGAAAGAACATGTTCATGCACAAATGCTTGTGACTGTTTCACATTCAGCATTGCCACCAACTTGGTACCAATATTATGCAACAGCTGCAGCACATCATGATGCAGACACTGTGCAAGTTCAGAGGGGACAATGGGTTAGTCAAGGGGGACTAGAGGTCCCTGAGAGGTGGTGTTAGAGAACGCAGTAACGTTTTGCTATCATGTTAATTTGTCAGACTAGGTGCTACAGCACAACTCTACAAAAGTCATTCAATAAGCATTGTATGCAGATACTCTGGCATACACACAGCTGAGATCTGGCAAGAAGACAAAAGACACGTCTATGCCTTCCAGCAATCATGTGGGGAGCCTCCTGAGGCGGCCACTCAGACACCTGAGATCTGGCGCCGTCAAAGCCCACTGCTGCATGGGGTGCACCTGTGCACGTGGACAGCT
>JAABUO010008188.1_pt1 | contig 11856 bp, 3 predicted proteins | sample 5559291 | NCBI WGS metagenome assembly JAABUO01 (sample SAMN10711878, study PRJNA513372) | rock metagenome | isolation source: Antarctica rocks | place: Antarctica: Victoria Land, Finger Mt sud | reverse complement strand
ATCACTAAGTACTACAACTCTTAGACAAAAACTTTTATTCATACTGCTATAGTTCGTAATTTATGATGGTTTGACTGTTTACCGCCTCTCGCCCCTGGGAATTCCCTAGAGCCAGACCCCCGGAGTAGGAAAACCACAAGTTCCGGGCGGATTGCCCTATAGGGCTGGACGACTGCTAGGTTTAGACGACTGCTAGGTGGACCCTTCTAATAACTGGTAGCTTTTATACCTCAGGGGATCCGAAATGAAGAAAGAGAGTTGATTAGTAAGACAATAAAAAGTTAAAGTGTTGAATTATTCTACTAGTTACATCGGGTCTAGCTCTGTTAAACTCTGAAATGAAGTGAATTAAATATCGCTCCTTTTAGCTACTATTTGTAGCGCTAACGCCGCTAATGATGCGCTTTGCATAATACTGAAAATGGACACTTCGACACCAACTTGTAGCACCAGCATATTGCGCAGCTCCACGGCGACAAGCGAGTCAATGCCGTATTCCGCCGGCGGCTGTGTCAAATCGATCTCGTTAGCAGGAAGCATGAAGATGAGGGCTAACTTGGCGGTAATGGCCTCGCCGACGAGCTCGGCCGCAGTTTCAGGTGTCTCTGCTCCAGCCAGTTTGGCCGCGAGAGTCTGACCTTTTGACCCATCAGCGTTGGCATCCTTTTGCAAGCCAGACCCTTGACCACGAGATTCGTGGTATTTCAGCGGAAGGAAGCGCGCATCGCGAGACATCTGCGACTTCCCCTGCTTGTTCCATTGCGGACCAGGACCCGTGTTCAGCCCCAGGAGGATCTGTGGGTGATCTATCGGGTGGGCGATGGCTGCTTGGAGCGCCTGGTGCACAGCGCTTTCTGCCAGCATGAAGGTCTCGCCCGTCGTGCGCATACGATCGGCCACACCCACAGTCTCAGCCACGTACCCGACACCCTTGACGGGGCCTAGGTCGAGCGATACGCCGGGAAGCCCGCGAGCTTGACGCCAATGCGCTAACGCGTCCTGATAGGCACAGCCTGCGGCGTAGTTGGCCTGACTAACGATGCCAAGAATCCCAGAGAAGGACGAGAGCATGATGAAGAAGTCGAGTGACCCGGGCTGTGACCACTGCACGTGAAGGTTTCGCGTGCCATAAACCTTTGGTTCGATGCACGTTTGCCAATCGTCCGAGGTCATGTGCTCAAAGACGGAATCTTGAAGGGCCATGGCGCCCTGTATGACGCCTCGAATCGGTGGTAGACCTTTTTCACAGGCTCGAACCGCCTGAGCGAGGTGTCCTGCAATCGAAACGTCGCAGCTGATGGCCTCGACCCGACAGCCAGCCTCGCGCAGCTCCTCGACGAAGGCACCGCTCTTTTCAACGTTGCCAGCGCTACGTGACAACAATACCAGGTTCTTAGCTCCGTGATCGATCAGCCAATGAGCGATGGAACGCCCAAGTCCACCAACACCGCCCACAAGCAAATACGATGCATCACAGCTCAGCCGAGTAGTTTCGGCCGCACGTGGACATACCTTGACCTCCTCACCAGGCTTGGTTGACAATACGATCTTGCCCGTATGCTTGCCTGTCTGCAAAAGACGGAACGCTTTGGCCGTGTCTCCCATCGAGTACGCTGTGACGGGATGGATAGGTGCGAGTATCTGCTCCTGAATAAGTCGGGCAATTTCAGAGAGGATGCGGTGTATATCGTTCCCACGACGTCGCAGGAGCGTCATCATATCCAGAGAACTGTAGGACGCGACGCGAGAAAATGTCCCCATGTCGAGTAAACTGTTGCCTTCGAGATCCTTCTTGCCGATCTCCACAAGATGGCCAAAGGTTGCGAGGACTTCGAAACTCGCCTGCAGCAGCGGCCCGGCCAACGAATTAAGCACCACGTCCACACCACGACCGTTGGTAGCCGCCAGGATGGACGCAGCAAACGACGCGTTGCGACTGCTAAAGATGTGATCATCCGGGATATCGAATTCACGCATGATCAAGTCTCGCTTCTCTTGGGAACTTACGGTGGCGTAAATCTCTCCGGCGCCCAAGTGCTTAGCAAGCATGATTGCTGCCTGTCCAACGCCTCCTGCTGCTGCATGAATCAGGATCGATTGGCCCTTCTGGAATCGCGCAGTCTCGACGAGACCGACGTAAGCGGTGCTGAACACCAATGGCAAAGACGCCGCATCCTCAAAGCTCATGCCTTGCGGCATATGCATAACGCTGTGCCAGGACATTTGCGCGCGGCTGGCAAATGGCCCCAGCAAAAGGGCCATGACGCGATCGCCAATCTGAAAGCCTTGACTCCGGGCCTCGGTGCTTACACGTGTGATGATACCCGAGCACTCGAGTCCCATGACACGCTCTCTCAACTGACCCATGGCAACCATGACATCGCGGAAATTGAGGCCATAGGCCCGCGGTTCTATCTCTATCGCGTCAGGAGCCAACGGCGAGTCTGCGTCGACATCGTGATCGCTAAAAGCTAATGTATCTAGGAGGCCGGGAATGCCAACTTCCAAGCGTAGGGGGCGATCTTGCTGAAAGAAAGGCTCATCACTAAGGATTGTTTCGGGCTCTTGCCAATCAGGTGTCGACCGAAGCGCCAACATTTTGTTCCGCGCCACGTCTTTGTACAACCGAGGGACCAACAAGACTCCGTTTCGCTCGGCATACTCGAAGTCGGCAGCGGACGAGTCTTCGAGTCGAGCACGACTGAAGCCCACTTCAACCACTCTAGCGATAGTGGCCGCGGTGGTCGAGGACCAGAAGTCCGAACTTAGTGGACCCTCAAGGTCGAGAGAAATATACCGCCGACCCAGGAACTCGTTTCTCAGGGCACGTAGCAACCCATGGCTCAAGCTAGAGTCTGGATTTTCACATTCTACAGCACCACCGACAGTTACCCATATGAGGCCTTTGCAGCTGTTGGTCATGGTCTTGATAGCTTCCAAATAGAACTGGTCGACGTTGAGCAAGATAGGTTGTACCACCTCCCCCAGGAACACGCAGATCTTGCCGCTGTACGCGCTGCTATCCTTGGCGTCCTCGAGAGCGACCACATCAGGTTGAGAGCCACCAGTAGATGTCTGAATACTATTCTTCAGAGATTCTATAAAGCTAACGGGAGGGGACGCCTTGTTGCTGGTCACGATGACCGTGCCCTCCGAGTAGACTGGCTCAGGGTCTTGCTGTCCAAATGGCACCATGGTCATAATGACGCTGATTGAGTGCATGTCATCACTCTCGCAGTCGCGTATGGCCAAGTCGATACCACTGAAGCCAGCACCCTTGAGGATTTTATCACAAAATGGTATCGTAAGGGAAGGGCTGGACTGTCGCTCTGGCTCCTCACTCAGCCACCATCCGGAGAGGAGACCAAAAGTGAACTGGATATCCACTTGGTCCTGCGTCGTCTCCATCATAAGCAAGGTGGCGCCGGGTTTCATGAGGCTGTGTACATTGGCCATGGTGCGAGCCATGCTTTTGGTCGCATGCAACACCTCGCAGGCCACCACGATGTCGTAGCTCGCCAGCTCAAAGCCCTGCGACATTGGATCCTTTTCGATATCCAGCTTGTCGAACTTCAATATGTCGCTCCATTCGGCAAACTCGGTGCGAGCGGCCTCGAAGAAACCCGACGATATGTCGGTGAAGTGCCAGCTTGCCGCCTGTGGTCCTCCATCCTCGGTCGTACCCAAGGCCTTGAGCATATGCCGTGTGGCGCCTCCGGTTCCCCCGCCAATCTCGAGAATCCGAGCGCGGGGGTTCTTATGTACCACCTGGCGCAGCAGCGCCGCCAACTGCACCAGGGACGGACCTATTCGGATCGCGTCGGCGTAGTACCTGTATAACAACCGCCCCTCCATCATCACTTCGAGCGGTGGCTGCTCCCCGCGCAGTATGGAGAGGAGATGGGGCCCGAGATGGCATACCATCTCGCCTTCGACGCTCGGCTTGGCCGCAAGGGCGATTTCGCGCTCACGTTCTTGCGATCCGTCCGAGGTCCACTTCTCGCTGCCAGGCCCTTGTTGTCCCGAGGCGGCGAGACTTATTTGATCCTGCATCCAGTGATGGAACTTGACGTGGTGAGGCTCGAGCTGAGCGATATCCTTGGCTGTAAGTCCTTGCAGGGTGTCATGACAGAAGTAGACGCACACTCGTCGCAGCCTAATGACGAGTTCCCTGTCCACCTCGTCTTCGAAGTTGCTATGCTGTTTTTTGAAATGTGCCAGCGCTTTAGGCTGCCTCAACGACAGATCTGGCGCCCATTCGGTCTTGGTACACAGCTGTTCGTCCCACTTGTCGTCGGCCCTGTCGCCAGGACTACCGCTGCTACGGCCTATGGACTGGCACACAAGACCCTGCATCTCAAGCACAGGGCCATGAGTCTTAGATATCTGCTCATCAACGACGAGAGAGTCGGCTCGGAAGTTTTGCGAGCTCGCGTGTGACGAAGACGTGTGGCATAGGAAGGCGTGTCCAGTCTCGCGGCTGATGCTGCTCGACACCCACAGGCTCTGAATAGAATGCGGCAGCTTGGCGTCATCTTCAAGGGCCCCGACGCCAGGCAGTGAGCTGTAGGAGGAAAGGATAACGGAGTCTAGCGTAGTCGGATGCAGAACGTATTGAGGAGGCAGGTCATTGGGCACTGACGTGTCGGCTATCGTCATATGTGAAACAGATCGCGAGTCCTTACCATCCTGCTCGATTTGTGTTGTGTTCTGAAACTTGGGGCCGTGGTAGATGCCCCGGGTCCTGAGGCTGGAGAACATGTCTTCGGGGTCGACACGTCGCGTATATAGGGACAGTGGGCGAACATTCGGTCTCGGATTTGTCGCAACTCCGAGGTCACCGGCAAAATCGATCATGGCTAGGCCTTTGGCATGAAGCGTCCAACGGCCGTCCAATGTTACGGAGGTTATCTCAAACTGCTTCCAGCCGCGAGCGCCGATGATTCTGTCGTTGACCTGGCTTAATTTGGTCTGCACCTCGATACCGTCCGCATTGTCCGGCACCACAAGAGCGGCCAGCAATTCTACGTCTCGCAGCCTGTAGCCTGCAATCTCCTTGCCGCTTGTGGCGTTTTGGACGCAAGCGAGCTGTTTCGTAGCTTCAATGGCCAGGCAAACGTAGCCGGCCCCAGGATACACAATGTTGTTCTGGACCATGTGGTCCCTCAGCCAAGGAGACTCGGCAACCCGAATGATTTTCCTCCAGGTGGCAGCAGTCTCGGTGTTGCCTCCCGGTATGATCGAACCCAGAAGGTCGTGGGGCTCCTGGTCTCGCGCACGAATCGATCGATTGATCCGGGATTCCTGCCAGTGTTTATTGCTGTGATTCCACGGATACGACGGCAGATCCGTGAGAACGCGTAGCGTCGGCTCGCGACGCGGGAAGTTGATTCTGTGCATGTCTAGCTGGAGACCTTCGCGCAGTAAATTGACAGCGGTGGACCGCATGCTATCCCCAGCATGCTCTTTGCGAATCAGGCAACTATAGTATGGTATATCGAGACCCTCGAACTCAGGGAGAGACAGAATCTCCCGAATCGGAGCAGCGAGTGCTGTATGGGGACCCACCTCGAGCAAGACATCTACATTGACATTGCTGCTCCCTGGCTGGTCGGTACCGCCCAGGACCATGTCGGTGAATGCTTGGACGAACTTCACGGGTTGCGTCAAGCTGTCAACCCAATGCTCCGGAGCCGCAATCTGGCGCATGCTAGTTATTCGGCCACCGGTAACAGGTGACGAGAACGAGACGTTGAGCGTATCATAACCCGGCTCATCATCGTCGCCTGCGTCGTCATCCGGCATATCCTTCCTGAGCAGGTCGAGATAGGGTTGAGCGATGGGCTGCATGTGGTGCGAATGGTAGCCGGTGTCAACTCTGAGGCGACGTGAAAACACACTTGCTTGTTTGCAAGTCTCCTCAAGCTCCTCCACAGCACTTACATCTCCAGCGATGGTCACGCTGTCTGGACTGTTGATGCATGCCACGACGGCTTTGCCACCGGAGGCTAAGTTATTCACATACTCCTGTGCCTCGACGGCGCCTAATCCAACTGCCAACATCCCACCTTTCTCTCCCGCCGCTCGCATTGTGGGATCCGCCGCCAGCGCAGCTCGGTAGTGGGTGGCCGCCATTGCCTGTCCAAGGGTCAACGCTCCGGCAGCGTATGCCGCCGCGATCTCACCAGACGAATGGCTTGTTACAGCTGACGGCGTGATACCCCACGACTCGAGCAATCGCACAAGCGAGATCTGCAGTGCAACACAGATGGGTATACTGAGCGCTGTGGTATTAACCCTGCTTGTCTTTTCACTGCGCTGCAACTCCTCAAGCAGGGACCACTCGGCACCGATGGCCTTCAGGTGCCACTCGGCCTCTTGCAATGAAGCCTTGAAGACTGGGTATGAGTCTATCAACTCACGTCCCATAGCATACCACTGTGCCCCCTGGCCCGTAAAGACCATTCCGATGCGCGGTCGACGCGAAGGGGTGCGGACTGGCGTGAAGCTGGGCGAATCGAGGGCCTGAATCACGCTATCCAGGCTGTTTCCCCGAAAGCGGACCAGGTGTGCAGCCACCCATGGAAAGAGTGTACGGCGCTCGCCCAGAGTGTAGCTAAGATTTTTCATCACTTCAGACGCTTCCGTCGGCTTGCGGTTCTGAAGGTAGTTCTTGAGGTCGGAAACCATGCGTTGGCATGGTTTCTCGTCTCGCGCGCTGAGGACGAGCACTGTGCTATCGCTATCATCTCGCTCATGATTGCCATTGGTAAGGCGGTTGGGGTGTGAGACAAACGAGTCAACTCCCTCCAATATGACGTGACTATTGCTTCCGCCATACCCGAAATTGTTAAGAGATGCGCGAAGCGGTTGATGTGGTGTGGTCAGAGGCCACCGCTCTAGATCCGTTTCCACCTTGAGCCCCCACTCCTCAAGATGTAGCTTCGGGTTGGGCATCTTGAAGTTGATGCTTGGGGGGATCTGGCCCTTCTCCAAGGCCAACACCACCTTGATCAAGCCGGCCAGCCCGGAAACTGCCTCCGTGTGGCCAATGTTCGTCTTCAGAGATCCAATTCGCAGTGCCTCTTCTCGAGATGACCCGCCAAAGACGGAGGCGATGGCGCGAGCTTCGATAGGATCGCCCGTTGGCGTACCTGTGCCGTGTGCTTCGAAATACTGCGTGTCCCGCGGGTCTAATCCGGCGCGGCGGTAACACTCGTGCATGAGTTCCTCCTGAGCCGCCTGAGACGGTGTCGTGATGGTCTCGGTCTTGCCATCCTGATTTAGGCATGTTTCGCGGATCACGGCACGTACGGGATCGCCGCATGCCAGCGCATCATTGAGCCGCTTGATGACGATGGTCGCAACACCCTCGCCACGTCCATAGCCATTGGCTCGAGAATCGAAGGCATAGGACTTGCCGTCGGGCGAGAGCATTCCGAGCGAGCCAAACACCTTGAACATGTCCGGTGTTAAAAGTAAATTCGAGCCACTCACGATGGACATATCGGCTTCTCGCATGCGTAAGCCGTTAACTGCTTGGTGTAGCGCCACGATGGTTGTCGAACATCCGGTGTCCACCGTCATACTCGCGCCCCGGAGATCGAAGAAATGGGAAATGCGGTTCGACGACATGGCCGAAAAGGTGCCAAGAGGAAGAAACCGTGGCAACTGATCCTCATCGCGGATTATCCCCTCATGATAGTCATGTGAGAAAACACCCGCATAGACTGAAGTGTTGGAACCCGCAATCCTCGAGAGTGGAAGACCGGCTAGAAGATTAATTAGAAGTCATGTCGGAGGCTGAGAGGATTCGAGATAGCATTTAGTATCACGCACCAGTCTCCAAGGCTTCGTATGCCGACTCCAGCTGCAGCCGGAACTGAGGATCGAGTGCCTATGGATCATTTTAATTTCGTGGTTTTATGATTGATAATGATTATTCTTACCGACGCTATTTCGGCGGAGAAGTTGAAGAAGGCAGCATCAAATAGCCCAACGTCCTCTTCTATAAAGTGTGCTCCTTTGATGTTCGTCTAATCATTTTTACCTGTGAGCCTCCCAGCTAGGCGTGCTTAGAGATACTTGGTTAGAATGACTCACCGTATTGATCTTCTCATGATTCGGGTTGTGTGTCCCCTTGACGTTGAATCGAGAGGTTGGAATCTCGGACCAGGCACTTCTACCTTCAGCTAGCATCTCCCACAACTTCTCAGGACTGCTGGCGCTGCCGGCAAACTTGCAACTCAAGCCGATGATGGCAATAGGCTCGCTTGCCCACGCATTGCCCAGGCTTCCCATTGTGACGGATCAGTGTTGAAGTCTATAGTTCTATAGTTGATGCTATTGTTTCTTGAAACACAAAGGTCTATCTAGTGAAGTGGAAAGTTGTAGTGGGGAAGGATGAGTTATCAGATATAGGATACTATTAGAGGCAAGCACAAGGTACAATTTGCAATGACTCTCGAATCGACCTTGGGTCTCAGCTTCACCAAGTGAGCCGTGATAATCATCCAATCCGATGGAGAGCTCTCGCTGACTGGAACATCTCTCAAAGATGCTTAGACTACATTTCATTGTTCAGATCAAAAGTCATCTCTCGGAATTGATCCTCTAAAAACTCATGCGAAGATGAGTCTGCCTGCCCACCTGCATGCCGCCCCTAGTCCGAGTGAGAAAAAAATAATAGATCCGGTGAGAGACTCCTAGTTCAATAGGTAAGATGATCAAAGCTGCGCGCGGATTAGCTCCGGATGATATAAGGTCCGCATCGTGTAACGTGGATGACTCCGACCCTGGATAAGGTCCGCATCCATCGGCGTTCCCAATAAGTAGGCTAAAAAGCTTGCGCTACTAGAATGTAGCATATTCAGGTATGTATCGCATATTTCAATAGATATATCGTAATGTCGGGTGCTATTTTTGTCTGCGATGAGTCATCATTTCAAATTGTAAAGGAAGAACGAGTAGATATGTAGTGTAGTTAATAGCCAAGAGGGTAACCTATTTCTTTAACTTACCCTTCAGTTAGCCGCCTACAATTAGATCAACGCTGCTCTCCTTTCACACCGCCGCCTTTGTTGTGACCTATCTTTCATCATTATGGTTTATCCGACATCCTGTGTAAGTGTGCCCACCCAGATGAACAGGCGAGGAGTGACCTTGAGTGTGGATAATGTTCTGCCCTTGTGGCAGTTTTAGGCAGCAAGTTATTATCTCCTGGAAGTCAGGGATGTAATGCATCACTTACCTCGTACTATTCGGCACAAGAGGCTGCCCTCCATCCCTCTTGTATCGTCACACCTATCTCAACTGCTGATGTTTCAAGAGCGGTTACAACTTTGACCCGGTCGAATTGCACTTTCGCCATTCGCTCTGGTGGCCATTCGACGTGGGCAGATGATGCCAATATCGCCAGTGGAGTTACGATAGACCTGCAAGGTCTGAATGCTATTGAACTCAGCGACGACAGGTCAATCGTCTCTGTTGGCCCGGGGAACAGATGGGGGCAGGTTTATAAGGCACTTGTACCTGAAAACCGCATAGACGCGGGCGGCCGGGTGGGCACAGTAGGCGTGGGAGGGCTCACTGTCGGCGGTGGGGTTTCGGCCTTCACTTGCGATTCTGTAGTAAACTTTGAGCTTATCCTCGCTAGCGGTGCGGTGATCAACGCGAACGAGACACACAACGCGGACTTGCTGCACGCTCTTCACGGTGAGTCCAACAACTTCGGCGTGGTTACCCGCATCGATTTACAGACACACGAGCAGGGTGATATCTGGGGCGGTGTTGTGAACTATAGCTTTGACACTATCAATGAACTGCTGATAGCAGCCTTTGATCTGGCCTTGGCCAGCCCCTACGACGAATATGCGTCTCTGACCATGAGCATCACCTATGCTGCTGGCGGAAACAACGGCGTTAGTAACACTCTGTATTATACCAAGCCTGTGGAATATCCGGATTCTTTCAGGCCTTTTACAGACATTCCGTCCGTGAGCGACACGCTACGCACAGCGAATTTCTCAAGCTTTGCGGATGAGGGAACGGCGAACAACCCGGCCGGATATCGGCAACCTTTCCAGTAATTTTGCACTGTTCAAAGAGCTTCAGTTTCAGTACCTCCTTCGCTACATATGAAACGCTGCAAACAGGCCTGCATCCGTTTGAATGGAAGAGGGTGTGGCAGCACGTCCACCTCGCTGCCCTCCACCTCGCTGCCCTTCACCTCTTGCCCGTGTGAGACCTCGACCCCGACCCCCCCCCAGCCCCAGCCCCTGCTGTAGCCCTTGTTGTTCCGCCTTCATCAGTACCTGTTCATACTGTGAGAACTCTCTTTGTGTAGAATCCTCGAACTCTTGCTGACGTCTAACGCCTCGTTGTCCTCTTGCTCCTACGGGTCTACTCTTTGATTGAACAACAGCGGGGTTTTGAACTTGTAAAAGTGAATCTGACAAGTTCGACAAGAAGAATGTAGAAATATCGTAGTTCATTTCCGCATCGAATGTTTCAGAAGTAGCTTCAGAAGTAGATTCAGAAGAATTAATCGACAAACTCACAGCTGAGCCTTCAAAGCGTCAGTGCGGATGTATATCTTCTATCTTTAAAACTTCATTTCCTGCTGTATCGTACATGCGTCGTTGAATTTAGACTGACCGCCGGGCCGGGTTTCGGTACTAACATTCTGGCCCGGCCCGAATACTCGATATCAACATCAGGATCCGGCCCGAATACTCGGTATCAACATCAGGATCCGGTTCGAATACTCAATTTTAACATCGTAACTCGACTCGATATTAATTTCGAGTCGAGTTATAATCTGAACTTTTAACCCGACCCGTTAAGGAATTAAAAATGACGTTAAATGTTAAGATTTATTAAAAAAAATTTATTACGTCATTATTATTAAAAGACTTATAGCTTTATATTATCTTTTTATTATTTACATTATTCTATTACATTATTAATAATATATATTACAAAATGTTTAATTTTAATAAAACATATAAATCATTAAGATCTTTAATAATTTAACTAATTAATTACATTACTCTTTTACATTACTCTTTTACATTATTATATAATTATTAAATATATAATGAGAATTTAATCATATATGAATAACAGTAATGATAAACGATATTATTAGCATACAGCGTGTATATTATATATTTAGTATGTAGTTATTAAAGTATGTACTAAGAAATACGATTTGTAACGTACGAAGATATAATGAAAACTCTGCATTTAACACTAGTTTTAATAAGAATAACTAAATAACTTTAATATTTAACAGTAACAAGTTAAATATTATATAATCTTAACGAGTCGAATTAAAAATTCGAATTAATACTCGATATTAACATTATAACTCGACTCGAATACTTAATATTAACATTATAACTCGACTCGAATACTTAATATTAATATTATAACTCGACTCGAATACTTAATTTTAAAATCATAACTCGAATCGAGTCTTAACGAGTTAAGTTCTTAACTCGAGCTCGATGTATTAATTCGTCGCGATTAGTTTATTAATACTTAATATTAACATTATAATTTAACTTAAATATTTAATATTAACATTAAAATTCGATTCGAATACTTAATATTAACATCATGATTTAACTTAAATACTCGATTTTAAAATCGTGATTCGAATCAAGTCTTAACGAGTTAATATATTAACTCGAGCTTAATGTATTAACTCGTCGCGATCAGTTTAAAGATTAAGTATTTAAGTCGAGTTATGATGTTAATATTAAGTATACTCGAGTTAAATTATAATGTTAATATTAAGTATTTAAGTCGAGTTAAAATATTAATATTAAAACTTAACTTAATGATTAGTTT
>JAABUO010008187.1_pt1 | contig 11859 bp, 11 predicted proteins | sample 5559291 | NCBI WGS metagenome assembly JAABUO01 (sample SAMN10711878, study PRJNA513372) | rock metagenome | isolation source: Antarctica rocks | place: Antarctica: Victoria Land, Finger Mt sud | reverse complement strand
CGAAAAGTGGACGTTTATACCAAGCAGGGATTTGGAAATCTCCCCATCTGCATTGCAAAGACGCAGTACTCCCTCTCACATGACCCAGCTCTCAAAGGAGCACCGAGTGGCTTTATTGTTCCGATCCGCGACGTGAGAGCTTCTGTTGGGGCAGGATACCTGTATGCTCTCGCGGCTGAGATCATGACGATTCCAGGATTACCTACGGCGCCAGGCTATCTGAATGTAGACGTTACGGAAGACGGGCAAATAGACGGACTGTTTTGATCTCAACGCTTCAAGCAGCTGTAGACACTCATGACTCTAGAGGCATTTCAACATGTACTTAGATTATCGATCTGATAGATTCCCTCCTTCTCACCAAATCACGTGGATAAAAATTATCCGATTCCCGGTAGCCGATCTTCAATGTCACTTCGGCCTTTTCTTCTTGGCCAGCGTACTGAAGTCTTCTCCAGAGTTAAAGGAAACAGCGGGCGTATGAGCCCATCACGGAGCTGTATGTCTGTGTATGTTCTGATCTAATATAGATGCTTCCGGTCAGAAGATAAAGGTTAAATATCCCATTGTGGAGTTGGACGGAGATGAGATGACTCGAATTATTTGGCAGTCAATCAAAGACAAGGTTTGTTTCATTGGGTCTCCAGCCTCAATTCTAGTTCATTCACCCATATCTCGACGTTGACTTGAAATACTATGATCTTGGAATTGAATACCGCGACCAGACGAATGATCAAGTGACAACAGACGCAGCAGAAGCCATTAAGAAATATAGTGTTGGTGTCAAATGTGCGACTATAACACCAGACGAAGGACGAGTGAAGGAGTTTAATCTGAAACAGATGTGGCTATCACCAAACGGGACCATTCGCAATATCCTGGGAGGCACCGTCTTTCGAGAATCCATTATTATCCCAACCATCCCTCGTCTGATCCCTGGATGGAAACAACCAATCGTCATTGGCCGTCATGCTTTTGGCGACCAGTATAGAGCAAAGGACTTTGTAGCTCCAGGACCCGGGCTATTGGAAATGCTATATACTCCCAAGGATGGAGGCGAGGCCACGAGAATCAAAGTGTATGAGTACACGAATGGGGGCGGACCTGCATTGACCATGTATAACACGGATGAGTCAATCAGTGGCTTTGCACATGCCTCTTTCAAGCTGGCCTTGCAGAGATCACTCCCGCTCTACATGTCCACCAAAAATACAATCCTAAAGAAGTATGATGGACGTTTTAAGGATATCTTCCAGTCGATATATGAAAAGTACTACTGCGCATGCCACTAGCTCACAATAGTACATACAAGAAACATTTTGAAAGCAAAAAGATCTGGTACGAGCATAGGTTGATTGACGACATGGTAGCGCAGATGATCAAATCCAAGGGTGGGTACGTCATTGCCATGAAAAATTATGATGGAGATGTGCAGTCAGACATTGTGGCGCAAGGGTTTGGCAGTCTAGGTCTGATGACTTCGGTCTTGGTCACCCCTGATGGTAAGACTTTCGAGTCTGAAGCGGCCCACGGGACTGTGACGCGGCATTTCCGTGAGCATCAGAAAGGTATGGAACATGTGGTAGTGTGGGACTCATGACAGGTAATGAAACGTCGACAAATCCGATTGCCTCGATATTTGCATGGACACGAGGCCTATCGCAGCGTGGGAAACTAGATCAGACAGGCGATGTTGTACAATTTGCCGAGAGTTTAGAGAATGCCTGCATTGAAACAGTCGATCAAGATAAGATCATGACCAAAGATCTGGCGCTGGCTTGCGGAAAGACCGATCGCAAGTCATGGGTCACGACCAATGAATACCTTGACGCGGTCGAGGAACGACTCAAACGCAAGCTAAACGGAGCGTAAGTTTACCACTGCCGCATTCCGCTCACCAAGTACTTCCAAACTGTAGATTCTCGAAGCTCCATAATATACATGACCAACGCCGCTTAGGTGTAATTCCTTTATTTATACAAGGATGTAGCCAGACATCCTTATCACTTGTCTCGATCCTCCGACCGTGTGACGACTTTTTTCATTCCACCCAAGAACCCACTAAAGGCAGCTATCTTGAAACCCCCGTCGTCGTCAGTCATGCTGGCAGGCGCGGATCTGTCTTTACTGCGAGGCCTTCGCAACGGCGACCGTCGAGTGGGTGACGACTCAGTCACAATCGCAGAAGTAGAAGCGTCGTCGCAAGTAGAAGAATCTTGAAAATCGGTCCGACCGACCAAATCACGTCCTCTATCTGTAACATGGAGGCAGAGCTGATGAAAATGAGCCATGATTCCTTCTATCCGTAAATTTTTCGTCGTCTGCTGCTTATTCCACCAATGCACCCACATCTTTACCAGTATTGCATACTCCAGAGGCTGGTCAACGAGGTAGGGTAGGGAAGGGATGCCGTCCTTCTGATTTGCTGGAAGGGAGTCAATAATCGCTTTTGGTGTGGCGTAAGATGGCGGAGGTTGAGAGACCACAGGATCGGTTAGAGGTTGTGATATTTCCGTGATGAATGATTTCAGACCGTCTGTGTTTTCCTACATATTAGCTTGACTTTTCTCGTCCACGTACGTCGATGAATTCATTCATGCGCTCCATCCAGGGTTCTTTTGCACCAAAGCGGCTTAGATTTGCAAAGCCTTGCAAGCCTTTTGCAATCAAAGTCAGCGTTCGACGTGCCCTCAGACCAGGCTGATCCTGCAAAAGTGAAAACAGCTTCGGGTTCAGGATTGCGGGGCAGAAGAAACGGAGAAATATAAATCCACTGACAGTCGTGTAGCCAATCGAAGGAAGCACCTCACCGTACATGTCTTCTGCTTCGACGCGGATGTAAGCAAATATTTCGCGAAGTTCTGGTGGGCACTTTTGTGCAGAAGCAAATATTTCTTTCCAGATAGTACAGGTGAACGACAAAAGCGTTCGCCAATTTCCATTCAAATCGCCGTCTTCAACGCTTAACTTCGCCGGATCCACTTCGCAGTGTATATCGTGGGACGCAATATTGCGCACTAGGGAGCCAATGGCACCTTCGAGGAATACAGATCCAATAAGCTTCATATGTGCATCTAAAACTTTTGTCAACAGTGAATTGCCCCTGAAAAGAACGTTTGCTTCACCAAGTGCTGTCATGACGTCTTGATGTTCCCCTTCAGATAAGCTAGAGTCGTTTGATTGTAAACGCCGGCTGAAACGTAACATGTTCTTGCCTTCATGACTTCGGTCTATCTCTCTTTTCGCAAGAGTCAAGATCCATTCTACAGCAACTCCTGAGGATTGAAATATTTTAAGAAGAGTGTCAGCTAGAACAGTCAAGTCTGCGATGACGCGGGAAAGCTGATATGTTATTCCGTTCGAAAAGTCATGCAGTATCCCGGCAAGTTCCGAATATTCTTTGCTCGCCAACACGATGCTCTCATTTTTAGTTATACATAGGAGCATTCCGCCAATTTTTTCATGACCGCCCTTACCTGAGGTAATCATTGGCACCCATCCTTCAAAATCACCGAGAACTTGCTTTAAGTTACAGTCCACACATCCAATTTTATAACCCTTTGCAGATTTTGAAGAGGCTGGTTGTCTCAGAAGCACCTGAAGCTTACTCAGAGACGGGCTTACATCGCCAAATACAAAAGTAGTGTTCCATTGGGGACTCGAGCTCGACGTGATGACGGGCGTTCTGCCTCTCACTTCGCCTTGAAACAAGACCTCACAGTACGTAGTAAGCAGCCTATCGGTAGGCCAACACCCAAGCTTGCCCGAAGAGGAGTGAATATCTTTTACGCACAGCTGTATACTTGTATGTTGCCTGAAGAATTCAGAATCTGCGTTGTCGCTTGGTGAAACGTAAAACTCTGGGTTGGAAAAACATTTCATAAGTACAAACCAGACTTCGTATAAAGTTTTCGATTCAAATGCCAAATAAGCAGACGAACATTGGAGAGATGTAAAATTCGAGCTGTTTGGGAACACGCCGATGCAGTAGTCTTGCCCAAAGAATGGTCGCTCCATCAACTGAATATCGGTCCGTTGGCAAGCAGCCAACTGTAACACGCATATTACAGATGCATCTCCAATTGAGCAAACATGTAGTTGACCGTCCTCCCTAAGGATACATGACACAGGTCTCCATCTGTGCGATTGGCCAGATTTTGTTGGGATGGGGGAGAGGTGAGGCGAGCGACCGCCGCTTGTCGACGAAACAATATCCTGGTATAACAGCATGCGTCCAGCTTTGACAATAGCACTTGGATGTTTCCGGAAGAGTTGTGCCGAGTCTGAATAGTGCCTGGGTTTAAGATAAGTTGAAGGTTGCCGTCCGTCGCACGTTGCATTCCTTTCGCTCATTTTGACGAGCTGCTTCGGTGCTGGGCCAGACCTTTGCCAGTAAAGAAGAGCTGCAAGCCACTGTTCGAGCTGATCTCTTGATGGTGGTCGAAGAGAAATATCTGTAGACTCAGTCCGTACCTCAATCTGAGGTCTTTGTTCGTTCCGTACCGTTTGCACATAACTTGTATTGAGTTTATGTATCAACACAGTACCAGTCACATCACGATGGCGATTCTTGAAGACTAAAGATCCCGTTATATTGTCAATGGAGCAGTACCCAGCAACCCAGTCTCTTCCGTCGTTGATACGCCAGCTGATTTGGCCTTCCATGCGGCCATGTAGATGGGCAATCAGCTCTGAATCGAGCAAGACCTCGTCGGTAGTATATAATGACAATCTTTCCATTTTCAGAGCGTCTTTATCGGTCATATAACTTCTTCCCCGATCTTTGAATACAACCTTGTTCCGCGGCTCCGCTTGAAGAGTGTGAAACACAAGAGGTGGCTCTGTGTCTGCCCCCATGACAGATAAAGATATGGCCCCATCGTCGCGCTACTTCTCTGAGAGCCCAGCATGCCTAAGGCCACCAGCGTCCCCTCACAGTCCTATGGCCGAGGGCACTTTGATTTGGTGGCCGAGGGGTTCACCGTTCGGCCCAAACAAATACAGTAACGCCAAGCAGCCGAGGCAATACCGTGCAGCCAAACCAGGAATTGGGCAGCGTTAAATTCTGCAGAGTGGCTGTGAAGGCAGGTGATTATGCGTCGTTGGGATGGGGCCTTTGCGACGAGGATCTCTTCCGCTTTCCGGAAAAGGAAATTTGCTTAATCGGTACAAATTCCCCGAAAAAGGAAGTAAATTTCTATTATTGTTTACTTGGAAGGCACTGTGTAATTCTAATATCTTACGTGATACAGAGGATCGTCGGGCTGATTGCTGCTGCTCCCATTTCTAATCACTTCTTCCAGACTCCGTGTCTCCGTATGCAGCTGGTTTGGACTCGACATGTCGCCAGTAGCGCCGTTGCTAGGCGCAGTTTCCTCTGCATGTATTACATCGTTGAATGAAATGAAAGATAATCGGCGCTGGGGGGGTGCCTTGTCGTCATTCTCGGGATAAAATGATTCCGAGTGGTCATCCCGAACATCCTCATCGTCAAAGCTATCGCAGTGCAGATGCGGGGATTGTGAGAGTGATACGACCTTCACCTGATCGAGTTCGATGGTACCATTAGTGATGGCTTCGGCGGATGCATCCAAAACTGGGGGGATTAAGTTCTCTTGTGTATGATGAAGTGCCATTTCCTGTGGGCACGGAGAGTCTGGAGCAGCGACACTCCTCTCGAAGATGTCGGACGCAGAGAGTGTGGGGTGGGGAGATTGTGACAGAGGTACGGTGGACCCCTCTGATTGCGGTGATCTTGCACCATACGACGTACCGTGCCGGGGACTCATACTTGCAGTCAGTTTGGTGGCAATCGGGGCCTGAAGGGTAGGGTGAGCCTCAAAGCCGTGTATTGCAGCCATGTTCAGCTTTCTCCGATCGTGTTTTGCTTGTTCTTCGTGAGCACTCCGAGCACAATCACGCGCTCATCACTGGCAACTAGCTAGGTGAAGGACGATAACAGCCTCCTAGTGTATTGATGTACGTAGTATACTCCCTAGGAGGCTAAGTAGTTTAACGGGGTTGTGATTTTGGGTGGTGGGTTGTGGGGGGTTTGCCGAAGGGGCTGGGTTGACAAAGGTGAAGAGCGGATGACGTCGGCGCTACATTTCCCCTTCTCCGAGGGCCGAAAGGGGAGGGTAAGGGGAGAATTAGGGAATTTCGCTTCTTTCCCCTTTAAGTTACCAAGCCCAAAGCAGACAGTAGCCTGGGAAGTAGGCAGCAGTGATTGAGAAGAGTCCTATGGGAAGAGCAGCGCTCGTAAACACTCTACTCCCTCACTCTGCTTGTCTCATTGGCCCACGATAGATATCAGTCGTCTTGGAGTCATCGTATGCAGCCCCCAAAATAAAGAGAAAATATGTTCCGCACCTACACGCGTCATCCTGTCTCCTTTTGTACTCCATCTCCTCATGTAGTAGCTGTGAAACATCGCGTCTTCTGCTTGTTTCGGACTAACGGATTGTATTTCGTCACCTGCATTGTCCAACGCTGGCACCCGTGCAAGGGAACACACTGTTTTGCGATAAGGCCGCCTTCCAAGGTAAAGGCCATCGGTCACGCTCTCCACACCATGGCGCAACGAAAGCTCCAGCAGGAGATGGACAGGACGTTCAAGAAGGTGGCGGAAGGAATAGCTGCCTTTGAGTCCATCTATGAAAAGATCCAGCAGACGCCAGCGCAAGCCCAAAAGGAAAAGATGGAACAGGACCTAAAGAAAGAAATCAAGAAGCTACAAAGGTTGCGCGAACAAATAAAGAACTGGGCGGCGGCGAATGAAGTTAAAGATAAGGGTCCGCTGCACGAGCAGAGGAAACTTATCGAGAATCAGATGGAGAGGTTCAAAGCCTGCGAGAAGGAGATGAAGACCAAAGCGTACTCAAAGGAAGGACTGTCTGCAGCCACAAAGTTAGATCCGAAAGAAAAGGAAAAACTTGAGCTAGTGCAATTCCTGTCTACGATGGTGGAAGAGCTTGAACGCCAGATCGAACAGGCAGAAGCGGAAGCAGAGCTTCTCCAAGCTGGGATGAAGAAGGGAAAGAAGGATACGTTAAAGGCAGACAGACTGGCCGATGTTGATCACCAACTGGACAGGCACAAATGGCATCAAGGGAGGCTAGAACTTATTATGCGATCCTTGGAGAATGGCAATCTGGAGACAGATATTGTCTCCAACATCCAAGAAGACATCAAATATTATGTGGAGTCGAATCAAGAGACCGACTTTGCAGAGGATGAGAATATTTACGATGACTTGAACTTGATCGAGGAAGAGGACCAGCTTGCCGCCAATGAAGACAAGCTGTCCTCTACCGATGCGCAATCGGTACAGGAGGAAAGCTTTGATGAGAAGCCACCACCACCACCACCACCACCACCAAAGAAGCCTGAAGCGAGACGGGCGTCCTCGTCCGCCAAAGTGGCTCCGACGATTACCCATGTGGCTCCAATAACAAATGGCGGCATGAAACCGGCACCAATGCCAGCAAAACCTGTTGGCGACCTCAAGTACGCTTCTGCGGCTGCTGCCGCTGCTGCGGCTTCTCCAGCTTCCTCAAACCCCAGTGGTCTGACTCCACTTCCACCGCCTCTAGGTATAGCGCCAAAAGCTCTTGCGCCGCCTACGACAGCAGCAGTGCCTGCTATCGGTACAAGTTCAACGACTCAAGGAGCAGGTCGGCATAACTCCGTTGCATCCTCAACGTCAGCTTCGGTAGGAGACTCGTTGAAGGGGATACTTGAGCCGACGACTTCTTCACCCCGAAGTACCCACGCTCTACCAGTATCCGCTGCCCATCCTGCTTCGTTTTCTGGCGGTAGTGACTCTACCTCACCCTTGCCTACCTCAGCTCAACCCGTCCAAATTCAACCATCATCATCGCTTGCGCAAAGTAGCGAGCAAGATCTGGAAACTGATGATGCCAAAGATGTTCCCGAGTTGGAACCATCGGCAAACTCTATCTCCAATGCGGACGGAACATCGCTCGATGAGCCTCTGGAGGAAGACTACCAACTTCCACCTGGTCTACAAGACCTTGTCTCTTCTTTTGACGCTGCAAAGCGAAGAGCCATGGCTCCACCCGATATGGCGTACGTACAGAGACTACTGGATACCAGTCTTCAACACGTGCCGAACACGATGGATGCGGAGAAACCGCGACATTATGTTCCCAAAAATGCATTTCCTACGCCTGCACATTATCCACAGGAAAGATTACCTCTGCTTGACGATCCTGCTCTATTCGAAAAGATGGATATTGATGCCCTGTTTTATGTCTTTTATTACCAGCAGGGTACGTATCAGCAGTTTCTCGCGGCCAAGGAGCTGAAGAAGCAAAGTTGGAGATTTCACAAGAAATATCTTACTTGGTTTCAAAGACACGAGGAGCCAAAGCAGATTACTGATGATTTCGAGCAGGGGACGTATCGTTACTTTGACTATGAATCTATGTGGATACAACGGAGAAAGACGAACCTCAAGTATGTCCTCTTTAACTTCTTTCGGACTAACATCCAGGTTTGAGTATGCATACCTCGAAGATGAGGATGTATAAGGGTACCGGCGGAGTCAGGTATCTGTGTCTATAATTAAGGTGACTGGGCCATCATTAATACTTTCGACCTGCATCTTTGCTCCGAAGACACCTACTTTGACCCTTTCCATTCCTACGTGCTGCTGAAGCAGAGTAACGACCTCATTGAAAACAGACTCTGCAATATGTCCTTTCTGGCTCTTGTGAAAGTCTGGTTTTGAGCCCTTCCTCGTCACCGCGTGTAGTGTGAACTGTGAGACACACAGAATCTCGCCTTTGACGTCCTGAATGTTTCTCTTCCACCGTACATCGCTATCCGCTTCGTCAAATACTTTTAGTCTGAGAATTTTCTCTGCAAGCTTCCCTGCATGAGCTTCGGTGTCCTCTATACCCACCCCCACGAGAACCAACAATCCATGGCCAATTTTGGCGACGGTGTTGCTATCCACCCTGACGCTGGCAGACACGACGCGTTGTAGCACGACCTTCATGAATATCAGGTTACGAGAATCAGTCGGTCGTGATATGAATGAATGTACATGATCTATTTCTTGCCAAATGGCTGGCCAGCGTTTGCTCCTCTCAGCTTGACACCCAGTATTCTCTCCATCTTGGCCAGCAGCTGCTGCGAGGGAATCACCCGTCCCTGTTCATAATCATTCACCACATTCGCCTTCTCATTGATCTTTGCTGCAAAATCCTTCTGATTCATCCCCTTTTCCAACCTGAACTTTGCAATCGTCTTACCGATCTCCTTGTCTAGCTTAGGAGGCGGTGCAATCTCGTTCTCGCGATCGAGCTTGGCCATCTTCTGGCCCTCCGTGTTGGTGCGTTGTGTGTTTGCACCGGCGCTGAACTTCTTCTCCGTGGAGAGCAGGTCGCCGCTCCTGCGAGCTGCATTCAGCTCCGCATTCGTGCGCGCGATTCCAGCTTTCTGGTTGGCGCGGTAGCCGATTTTGACCGTCGAATCCCAGTCTGAGTCACCCATGATGGTTTGGTAAGTTCAAGTTCAAGGAATGATGGAATCAAACTACTTTTTCCACCCCATCGTGGATTCTAGAATTCTCCATCCTGCGACCCCTTCTCCTTTCCTTCGTTTGCCGCCTGCGCTCCTTCTCCAGGCTACAGTGGATTTTGCTCATTGGAGCCAACTTGCTTCCTATATCGTAAAACCTTCTGCCACTGCCCTGACTTTCGCCATCATGGTACGACCCGTTCTTCTTCGGTGCCACGAGCGTCCTTTGACCCAGATCAAGTACAACAATGACGGCGACCTGCTCTTCTCTGTCGGTAAAGACCAAGTGGTCAACTGTTTCTTCTCACACAATGGCGAAAGGCTAGGCACGTACGTGGGCCACTCTGGCGCTCCGTGGACCGTGGACGTCAATTCCACCTCCACCCTACTGGCGACTGGCGCAGCCGACAACACGATACGGCTGTGGGAGGTGAGGACTGGCAAGTGCATCAAGGTGTGGGAATTTTTGACGGCTGTAAAGAGGGTGGAATTTAGTGAAGACGATGCCATGCTGCTCGGCGTTACGGAGAACCGTATGGGCCATGCCGGCACTGTGCAAGTCTTTCGCATCGATCAAGAAGACGGTTCCAAGTCGGAAAGTGAGCCTGTGATGACCATTACGGAGCGAGAAAGCAAGGCGACTGTTGCTGGATGGTCGTACCTAAATAAATTCATCATTGTCGGGCATGAGGACGGAAGCGTCTCGCAGTATGATGCGAAAAGTGGCGAGCTTCTGCACCAAGTCACTGCCCATGAAAAAGGATTCTCCGTGAACGATATTCAGTTCTCCAACGATCGGACCTATTTCGTCACTGCATGCAAAGACAAGACGGCCAAGATATTTGATGTGGACAGCCTGAATGTCTTGAAGACGTTTATGGCCAACACCCCGCTCAACACAGCTGCGTTGACTCCAAATAAGGATTTCGTGATTGTAGGGGGTGGTCAAGCTGCGCAGGAGGTGACGACGACGTCGGCTCGCCAGGGCCGCTTCGAAGCGAGGTTCTATCATGCTGTATTCGAGGATGAGATTGGACGGGTGAGGGGGCACTTTGGGCCGCTTAATACGATTGCTGTGCACCCCGAAGGGACCTCGTATGCGAGTGGTAGTGAGGATGGGTATGTGAGAGTCCATCACTTTGAGCAGAGCTACTTTGACTTTAGATATGAGGTCGAAAGGGAGGCAGAAAGGAAAGCGCGCCAAGCTCAGATGCCCGAGACAGCGAATGGGATCGCGGTGTAAGTGAGATAACATGTACATGATCTTTTTCCAAAAAGAAACCCCTTCCCGTTATATGAAATGCTACTGCATGCTGTGGTGCCTTGTCATGTTTACAGCCTGCGCGTCGCCTTCGATGGCACCTCGTCCATTCACAAGTGATTTGATGCGTGAGGCACGTCGATCAACGAATGGTCCAGAAGGTCGAATTGGTCCTAGAGAGTGAAGACTATCCGCACTTTCACTCACTCGACGCGCTCGTGCCGAGTCACTACTTTCACTGTACGACCTGCTCAGCTCCTCGCTGTTGATTGTTGGCACACCCGAAGGCGCGGTCTGTGAGCGCAGCATTATCAGTTCTGGCTTGGCTCGTACAGCAGTATATGTGGTCGGGTAGATGACAGCCGTATTAGAGTACGAAGTAGCCACAGAGCTGCGTGATGGAGCCGTGAACGTCGACCCACGCATGAAGTCATCCATGGTGAAGGGATGCGTCTGAATGCTGTCGATGAAAGGCGGTAGAGAAGGAACGGGAGGGATCGTATCTGGCGAGGAGGGGTTGGAGCGATTGGTGATGCCGGGAACGTAGGCAATAGGAATGATGTTGCTGGCACGCGTGCGAACCGTCGAAGCGATGCTAGCAAGCGTGTGTGACGATCCACGTCGACCAATAGTCGCGCGACGAGTATTTCGCGACGATTTGCGTTTTGACTTGATGCTCTCGTCCACGACATCTACGTCGTCATCGTTGTAGTTGATTTCCTTTGCCAGATTGGAAGACCGCCGTCTCCGTAGAAATCGCCATACCAAGAAACCGACAATGAGGAAGGCAACCACACCTCCAACGACGCCGCCCGCAATCGCGCCGCTCTTGCTTGGGCTACCTGAAAGAGGATCCGCAGGCAGGGACGGCGCAGCATTGGCTGGGCTCCTTATTTTGATGCAGGATGTTTTGGCGCAGCTCTGGCACGTCTGTGCTGTGAGCTGACACGTCTCATCCGCAGCACAGGGAGGGCAGAGAGGGATGCCGTCACAGACGACGCACTGTTCCACCATAAATGAGAGTGATCTAAAGCGAGAGTGGTGTTGGGGGA
>JAABUO010008186.1_pt1 | contig 11859 bp, 10 predicted proteins | sample 5559291 | NCBI WGS metagenome assembly JAABUO01 (sample SAMN10711878, study PRJNA513372) | rock metagenome | isolation source: Antarctica rocks | place: Antarctica: Victoria Land, Finger Mt sud | reverse complement strand
GCCGCGCAGGCCCGACCTTCATCAAGGTAGGCCAGCAGTTCAGCACGCGCGTGGACGTGCTGGCGCCCGAGTTCGTGGCGGAGCTGGAGAAGCTGCAGGACAACGTGCCCGCATTCGACAGCGCCGCCGCCGTGCGCATCGTGGAGGCGTCGCTGGGCACGCCCGTGCTGGCCGCCTATGACGAGTGCGCGCCCGGGCCCCTGCGCCCGCCCTGGGCTGCGCCTGGCGGCGTGCGCGGCAGCGCTGCACGTCTTGCAGCGAAGACATATCTGGTGTGAAGAGAGTTGTCTGGCCTGCTCTGCTTCCCGCCAGTAACAGGACAGAAGGGGTGGGCGTGGGGCTGCTCGCGCTCCGCCGCGCGCTGCGCGCGTCGCGCCGGGGCGTGGCACGCAGGAGCCGGCTGCGGCGCGGGCACTGCAGCCGGTGTCGGTGATGCTGGGGCGGCGGGGCGAGGCCGCCGGGCCGACTGGGCCGTACGCGGCGGCGCGCAGGTTCGACCGCACGCCCATCGCGGCCGCCAGCCTGGGCCAGGTGCACCTGGCGCGCCTGGACGGCCAGCGCGTCGTGGTCAAGGTGCAGCGGCCCGGCCTGAAGGAGCTGTTCGACATCGACCTCAAGAACCTGCGTGTGCTCGCGCAGTGGCTGCAGGCGCGCGCGGCCCCGCCCCCTGGGCTGCCCGCCGCGCCCGTCCGTGCCTGTCGCGCGCGCCTCCGTGGCGCCGTGCGGCCCTGCATCCTGCGCGCCCCGTGCCGGACAGTGCGTGCAGGTATGCTGCATGCACGCTACACTTGCTGCAGGCTGCGTAGCCGCCACGCTTTGCGACATGCAGCAGCAAATCCTTAGCGGCACTTGCACACGCGTGCCGCCTGCGGCGTGCGCCGAGGGCGCGCCTGCCGCAGGGCGTCCCGGGCGGCGCAGCAAACGCGCGCGCTCGGGGGCGCAGGCGATCGACCCTAAGTCGGACGGCGCCGCGCGCGATTGGGTGGCCATCTACGACGAGTGCTCGCGCATCCTGTACCAGGTGCGGCCGGCCGCCGCGGGCAGCGCTGCGTGCGTGCACAGGTCTGTCATCGCACGGCGCTGCGGCGCGCGTCGCGGCGGGGCGCGCCGTGGGGACCGCCGTCAGGCGGCGCGGCGGGGGAGCCTGGCAGGCCGCGTGTGTCGCTGAGGTCTGACCCTAACCCCGACCCTGCCCGCGCCTGACCCCGGCGGCGCCGCGCGCGCGCAGGAGATCGACTACGTGCTGGAGGGCCAGAATGCCGACAGCTTCCGCACCAACTTTGCGTCCACGCCCTGGATCAAGGTGGCCACCCGCGCCGCCCCTGCGCAGCCGCGCGCCCGCCGCCTCGCCCGCCTCATGCGATGGCCCTGAAACCGGGACTTGAGCTGATAGAAGCGAACACACAGGCAATCTTTTATCGGACAAAGCGCGAAGCCTACAAGAGCCGCATGCGCCCGGGGCCGCGCTTGGCTGGGTGTGCTGACCTGGGGCGCCCACCCCGCCGTGCTGCGCGGCCGCATACATGACGACCGGCGCCGAGGCGGGCCCGCCGGCGCGCGCGCCAGGTGCCCAAAATAGTATGGGAGCGTACGACGACCAACGTGCTGACCATGGAGTACGCGCCGGGCGTCAAGATCAACCGCGTGGCCGAGCTGGCGCGCCTGGGCGTCGACCGCAAGCTGCTCGCGCGGCGCGCGGTGGAGGCCTACCTGCAGCAGCTGCTGACCTACGGCTTCTTCCATGCAGGCGCGCGGCCGCCCGCGCGCGCGCCCCGCGCCGGCGGCCCGGGCTCCCGGAGCGAGCTTTGCCTGGTGTTCAGGCAGGCACGGCTTCCTGTCGGTACGGAAAGCCACTGTGGACGGTGGTGTTCACTCGTGTTCTCCGCCCAGATAGGGCAGCTGTGGGCGTCACCGGGGTTCCAATGGGAGGGGTCCTGTGGCTGGCATGCGGCTAGTTTTGGGAACCCCTTCATCGACTGGGGCCCGTCATGGCATGCATTCACCGGCGCACGTGCGGCAGACCCGCACCCGGGCAACATTGCGGTGGACGCGGAGGGCGGCGGGCGGCTCATCTACTATGGTGCGCTGAGGCGACATTGTTATGTGATGCTGCCCCGAGCCCGGGCTGCGCTGCGCTGCGCGGGCGGCGACCTTGCAACATTGCAAGCGCGCAGCATGCCTTCCAGCACGCAATGTGATGAGCGAGCTCACAGTGTTGCGTGTCTGCGCTGCCTGCGGTGCCCACAGCGGACAGGCACCGTAGCACCCGGGTCCGAGTGGTGCACATGGTGCTGGTCCGGCTGGCGCGGCTGAGCGGTGGCTGCGGTGCCGCCGCCGGCAGACTTTGGCATGATGGGGCGCATCCCCAGCGACGTGCGCGGCGGCCTGCTCGAGCTGTTCTATGGTGCGCGCCGCCCCCTGCTCCCATGCTGCGCGCCGCCTTGGGCTGCGCGCGGCAGCCCTTGCAGCGGAGCGACAGGCGCCTTCGGCGCTCGGCAGCAGAGCGCGGGCCGCATCCAGCTGGCTCCCAGCGTGAGGAGCGGGACCATTTCATACTAGTAGAGTTCACTGCAAGTGGTGGCGAGGACGAGCAGGAGAGCGCGTTTAAAGTGCTGTGTGTGGGGACGAGCTGCCCGGTCCGCTGGTCGACGGCCTTTGCCCGCAGGCGTGTACCAGAAGGACCCAGACCGCTGCATCGACGCGCTGGTGGCCATGGGCGTGCTCGTGCCCGGCGGCGACCGGACCGCCGTCCGCCGCACGGCCGAGTTCTTCCTGAACTCGTTCCAGGCGCGCGGCGCGCTGAGTGTTGCTGGTTAGGGTTAGGGTCTGTCGCGCCCCGGCCCGTGACCCATGCATCGCAGGCCTGGGGGCTTACAAGCTGAGCTGCACTGGCGCTGCTTTGCGCGGGGCTGGCTGGGATGGCGTTGCACTGCCTCCCCTACCCCCCGCCATGCAGCCGCGCTTGGCACTCTGGCGCTGTCACCCGCTTCGCACCGGAGCCACCACAACATTCGAGCGGTCCCTGCCCCTGCACAGCAGAGCTGCGGAAATAGCGGCCTGCGCTCAGGAGCGCCTACCAATCGTTCTTCAACACAAGAAGGGCGAGGTCTGTATGGGGGACGCAAGCGAGCGGGCGGCGCGCGCGCAGGAGCGCCTGGCGGCGCAGCGCGCCGAGGCCAAGTCCAACCCGGAGTATGGGCAGACGTTCAAGGGCCCGGCCTCCGCGGACGACAAGAAGGCGCGGCGCAAGCAGATCCTGTCCACCATCGGTGCGTGGCGCCGCCGCGGCCGCCCCCTGGCCCCCTTCGGTGGCGGCACCCCTGCGCGTGGCGCCTGTCTGACAGCTGTGCTGAGCGGGTCCTCACTCAACGCAGCAGGGCCGCAGAGCGCGGCAGCGCCGGTGCGGGGCCGGGGCAGAGGCCTGGCGCCGAGAGCGTGCGGGGGGCGCGCGCAGGCGAGGACCTGCTGGTGGCGTCGGCTGACAAGCCGTTCCGCTTCCCGGTACGTGCCTGGCGCCCTAACCCTAAACCAAATTATAGGCCGCCTTGCAGCTTCGGGAGCCGTGCCTGCTTTGCACGCTCGCCCGCCTGCTCCGCGGTCTTGCGCCCGCCGCTGGCCCGCCCCCCCGCAGATGGCGCACGGAGCGCCTCATGCCGCCAATGGCCGGCTGCAGCAAAGCGCGCGCGCGGCGCGCAGGCGACCTTCACGTTCGTGGTGCGCTCGTTCACCGTGCTGGACGGCATCGGCAAGACGCTGGATCCGCGCTTTGACATCAGCGAGATCGCGGCGCCCTACGCGCGCGAGCTGCTGCTGGAGGGCAGCCCGCAGATCGCCAAGCTGCGCAGCGAGCTCGGCAAGCGGCTGGCCGTGCAGGCGCGTGCCCGGCTCGGGGCGCTGGATGCGCGTCGCGCTGCGGCGGCCTCGCCAGGCACATCGCCAAGGGACCAGTGGGCAGCACTTGGACCGACTTTGAGTGCAGCAGTGCCGCTAAGGCTGTAAGAACACGTCGGGGCAGGCGGCAGTGCGCGTGCGGAGTTGCATGCTGCCGTCAGGCCCTGGTGAGCTCCAGGTCTCGCGCTGCCGGCGTGGTCGGATGCGGTCGCAGAGACTGACGCGTCGCGCGCGCGGGGTCGGGGCGGCAGAACCGCGCGGTGCGGAACCTGTTCCAGGGGCCCAACCTGATCGAGGACGTGGCGGTCGCGGTGCGCAAGCTGGAGCGCGGCGAGCTCAAGCCGCGCGTGCGCGCGCTGGAGGCCGAGCGCGCGCTCGCGCGCGTGCAGGCGCGGCCCCCGCGCACGCGCGCGCGCGCGCTCCTGCTCTGGCGACCTGACCCGTGCGGGCAGCGCGCGCTGGGTTGAGCCGCAGAGAGGCCAGCGCCCGCCGCTTGGCGAGCGCAGAGCACCCTTGAGCCTTGCACCAGGTTTGCGAGGGCATGCACGCGTCCATGTGCTGTTTGGCAGCAAGGCTCGCAGGTGGGGTCGGACGGGCACGGAAGTGGATGGGCCGGCACGTGGCGCCGCGCGCCGTGCCGCCCGCCAATGCGCAACGGGTAGCTTGCGCATGTGGCCTTCTGCCTGACTGCCCGCTGCGCCATGCTCCGAGCCCGGCGCAACCGCGCGCCGGGCCACGCGACCGACCAGTGCGCGCGCGCGCCATGCGCGGCAGGCGTACCAGAAGGTGGTGACCGGCGCCATCCTGCTGTCCACGCTGGTCAACCTGGGCACGCTGCTCAGCGTGTCCGCCTGCGGGGCCGCCGCGACCGCGTCGTTCGCCGGCGCCGGCATGTCCGCGGTCCTGCTCCTCTTCAACTGGCTCAAGGCGCGCGCGCCGCGGCCCCGCCTCGCACGGCGCCGCCAGCAGTGCACGTGACCCGGCGTGATTCCAGTATGGTGTCTGAGTGTTCTGGGAAACGTTTCTGTGGCTGAGGTGCATGTCATTGTAGGTGCAACAGGTGCTTTGGTGTGTGAAGTGGTAGATGTATATCCTAGGCGGCACGTCGTGTGCTTCAGATTTTTACCGACAGCCGAGGCGGGCGATGCAGGTAAAAAACATGGATCGGAGGGAGGCGCAGCTCGTGGGGGCCTAATTACATGCGGCCAGCTTTATTTGTCTGTCAATCGTGCAATTGCAAGGGCTCCATGCGTTGCCGCTCCGTGTGAGAGTTTATTCTTGACATTGTTGGCCAGTTGCTGGCGGCCAGGCTGAGAGCCTGTGCCCCCACCTAACCCAGGTCCTACCTGCGCATGCAGGACTCTTGACGCTGAGTTTACCATCACAGACTGACGGCCCAGGCCTGTCATGTGTCAGCGCCTTGCGCCGCATGGGACAGCGTTGTGGCTCAAATGGGCAATTGCCTGGCTTGAAGGGTATGTATAGGGTTGTAGGTGTTAAAATACTTTTAATACAAAAAGCGTCTGAGCTAGTGCAGTGGGTGGAAAAAAGCAGTCCCGTCGTCAATTAAAGTGCGTTAGTCTGCCAGCGTGCGGACCCAGTAGCGCGTCACAGGACAGCTTACGAGGGGTGTGAAACCTTTGCCAAGACTTTGGTTCAACAGGTAACACGGCGGCAATGGCAGGCGCTGGCTCACAGAAACTTAAGGAGATGGCGCTGGCTATGGAGAAGCAGGTAAAACCAGGCCATCAACACTGATTGCACGAACCTGTGAAGTTCTGTAGAGCTTGGTGGCAAGTGTGGCGTGTGTGTTGTCATGGTGTGCTGAGCGTGGACCTGACACTATTCTGTACCTCTTTGCACCAGGACCACGATCTCCAGGACGCGCTCGGGACTGATGCCAAGGCAGATGGCGCGGAGCACGTGATAAACATGAAGGGAGTGGGGACCTTTCGGGTCGCAGACGGACACGACACTGCAGACGAGCAGCGCAGGCTGCTCGCAAAGAGGTCCCTGGCGGAGGTGCAGCACGGCCTGCGCTCTTTGAAATTGCCAGGCAGCCGGTTTGATACGATGCCGCACACCCAGGTTGTGGACCCACTCGCTGGCACTGTTTGCGCGCAGGAGAAGGGCGCGCCAGTGAGCATGCGGACGATTTATGTCATGGTAGCGCTGGCCGTGGGCCTGGCCTGCTTCCTGCTGTGGCTGCTCTTTGGCGGGAGCCGAGGGGGCGACCAGGCGCGTTGCACACCCTCGCCATTGGTTAGACCTGTGATCACTGGCAGTCCGCAGAGTCACGCAGTTGAGCAGCAGCGCTGAGGAGAGTCTGCTGGGTGGACCAGGAGGTCGCCGCGCCGCCCTTCCTGACAGCCAGGTCCGCACGCGGCCGCGCTCAGCAGGACGCGTGATGCTCACGGCCACAGCAGGGCAGGCACTGACACGGCGGGGGCTTGCTGCAGCGCGCTGCTGGAGGCCCAGGGCGCGGAAGCGTGCCCCGACTGGCGGTGCGTGCCCCGCCTCCGCTCCAGCCTCTCTGGTGTCTGCAGCGCGCTGGCTGCATGGACCTGCGTGACCGTGCCGGAGCACGGAGCATGCCTCCACGCTACTGGCATCGTGAGTGACGCGCGCCCTTGTGTTGGCGCACAGGTGGATCCCAGAGGCCTGCCTGGGCTCGGCGAGCTCGGTCAGCGAGAGTGCGTACGTCAAGTGCAAGAGCTTTATGGCGACGAGCGGGTGCGCGCCCGTGCTGCATTCTTTGGCACTGGGCACGCTCCGCCTCTGGGCTGACCCAGGGCATCCGCATGTGCAGGTACACCATTGAGAAGCTGCGAGGCTGCGGCATGATGAACTAGGTTTCTTGTGGGGGGGGTCCCCTATAGTCTAGCTAATTAAGCTTGCTGCTGCCACCCCAGTGTGCGCTTTGAGGCGCATCTCTGTGCGTGCCTTCGCCTGATGCATGTATGCTTCTGTGTTACTAGGGATGTTGGCTGAGTAGCGGGATGTAAACTCGGGATTCCTGAGTCGGCTTTTGCAAACGGGCAGACGACGCCCGGCCTGTTTTGGCAACATGCACAATTTCAAATGTGTTGATGCCGATCTGGCGCACCGTGCGCTGCGCCGGCAGAGCTGTCTTGCAAACGAGGTCGCCACGGCTCCTGTACAGGGTCAAGCACACTCCCTGCAGCTGGTGTGCAGACAGTTTACAGTCTGCTGTGACACCTGCGCAGCCTGCAGACCGCAGACTCCATGGCCGGCCGAAGCTGGGCGCCTGCAGCCTGGCGTGACCCGTCGCTGCCAGTGCGCTGACACGCCGTTCAAGCACCCAGCTTGTCATGCCCAAGAAGTCACAGGCAGCACACTCGCACGGTACCTGCTGACGGTGTGCACTGACACACCAGGGAGTCCTGGAGTATGACAACCCTGTCGCGAGCCTGCCGCACTCTGCACCGCTGGAGCGGGTCAGCGTGGAGTTGATTGCCCAAGACAACGTGCTGCTTCAGCACTGCCCCGGGCTGCTTCGCCCAGCCGACGAAGAGCGCCCCGCGCCCCTGCTGCGGCCCGGCCCGGGCACCGCGGCGGAGCGCACGGCGCTGCTGCAGGGCTTGGGGACTGTAAACGTGCCTGCCCCTAGTCCGAACGCAGCGTGCTCGCCGACGCGCGCTTTGGCTCCCGCGAGCCCAGCGGCGCCGGCTGGCGCGGACGCGAGTGCAGAGCCCGAGCCGTCGGGGGGCGGCTCCAACGCGCTCGCAGTGCTCGCCGCGCTCGTGCTGGCGCTTTACCTGCTGTACATGTGCGCGTGCATGCCCAGCAAGGTGCGCGCCGGCACACCCTGCGCTGCGCTGTCCCACAGTCTCCGCCCGTGACACTCCACGATACTGTACCCACTTCCTGCATTGCTTGCACATTGTAGCCATACGCACAGCTTCTGACGGCTGGGCAGGTCGTCAGCCGTCCCTGCAGCCCCTGTGCACAAATAGCAAAGCCCTGCCAGCCTCCCAGCCCTGCAGCTCCAGCGCCCGGCGCGCGGCGCAGGGGGGCTACCTGGTGGCGGGGCCGGCGCTGTACGAGGCGCTCGTGCTGGGCGCCGCCGCGCAGCTGCTGTGCGCGCTGGTGCGCCGCGACGCGCGCTACCCCGCTGCGCTGCACTGCAGGGCCGTCGTCCTGCTGCTGGGCGGCGCCGTCGCGCTGCAGCTGGCGCTCTTCGTGGCCGGCCTCGCGCACGTGCTGGACGCGCTGGAGCCCGCAGCGGCCGCCGCGAGCGGCAGGCGGATCGTGTACTTCAGCGCCGGCGCGCCGCCCACGGTTCGCCTGGGCGCGTCCCTCGGCCCGGAGTGAGGCTGGGCAGCACAGGCCGGCGGTGGGGTCGGGCAGGGTGTGGCGACGAAGTAGAGCTGGGTTGCGTGCACGCGCCAGGTTGACCTCCCCGCTCGTGTCCCACAGTGTGTTGGTCACCACAGGAAATGCCTCTTGTTTGGTTGTGGGGGTGGTTGGCAGGCGTGAAGGGCGTGGCACAGTCCTGGGTCCTTGTACATAGCGGCGCGATACACTTTTGCAGGGCAAGGACATGCAGTCGTCGTGACACAGTGTGGAGAGCTTGCATGTCAGCTACTGCCATCTGCACAGCTTGGTAGGCCCTGCTGGGCAGGGGCAACATTCAGCTCCAGTACTGTTCTTCAGGAGCATGCTGCAGAGGAAGCATACATACAGGCAATCCAGTGACCCTTGCCCAAGGCCGGACAAGGAAGCTGAGAGCCGTTTTTGACGTCGCAAACCTGCAGAGACTTTTGGCAAATTCGCACATTGATATGTTGCCAGTTGACGGGTCCTTGCTGGGTGTGGTATGTGTTTGCTTGCTGGCATACAGCACCAGTGATGCTAACAGTGCCTGTATACAGTGTACATACGGCACACAGTATACATGTTCACCTCCTCTATGGGTCCTTGCTGGGTACGGGTCCTTGCTGGGTCCTTGCTGGGTATGGTGTGTGTCTGCTTGCTGGCATACGGCACCAGTGATTCTAACAGTGCCTTCATACTGTATACAGCATGCACGTTCACCACAAGGTGACAAAATTGCTGGCATGCATGTCTGCTACTGCAGCACATGGGCGGAGCGCTTGTACCCGAATCACCCACCGCTAGCACTGCCCCTTCCTACACGTCCTCCAAAGCTGTGCCTGTTCTACAGCACATGGCCTTCCTGCGCACACGTCGAGCTGTCTCTCAAGCTTTTTAATGCACTAGTTTGACACCCTCAGAGCCTGACGTCCTGGCCTGGTCGTACGGATGTTCACACAGTACACATACCCACGACCCCATCGAGGTGGGGGGTGCAAAGCCTGACTATGAACAGTACGAATCAAATACAACGTGGCTGCCGAACAACCAACACAAATGCTACACACAAACAGGCATAGCTGCAGCGGCATGAGGCGGCACTGCGCATGTCAATAGACACCTGCACCAGTCCTGGCTCGTTGAGATCGGGTCCACTCTGCAGCACGCCACAGCTCCTCAGCAGGCAGCCATCACCGCGGTGCTGCAGCCGCGGCAGAGGGCGGGAGGGTGCCCTGCGCAAACAGGACTTCCACGGAAATCATGGTGTGCATGCGTGCCTGGGCTGCGACTCAGTCGCAGCTCGCGCGCCGCAGCGCCTACACTCTGCACCTAAGGCCGCGAGGCCACAGTCCCCGCAACCCTAATCGCCGGGTGCTACGCAGAAAAAGACACGCGGCGCGGCGCTCCACTGTCCGCCTGTGCGCCCGCACCGTCCCACGCCCCGGTCAGACCGCCGCTCGCCTTGGCGAACGCGCTCTCGCCGGCGCTCGCGCCGCCCCGCGCGTCGCGCGCCGCCTTGCCCGCCCAGCCGGCAGTCCCCCCGGCTCCGTTTTCGCCAACCAGCGTCGCGCCCGCCGCGCTGCGCGCCCCTCGTCCGGCTGCCGCGCCCGCGCCTGCGGCGCCGCCCGCCGCGCCGGGCCCGCCGCTCATGTGCAGGACCCCTCCCTGCTTGCGCATCTCCTCGGCGCTCGGCGCAGCGCCCGCGCTCTGAGCAGCCCTCTCACCAGCGTCTGTGCAAGCGCTTGCGGCGTCCGTCGCGCCGTCTGCCTCCCGGCCCCCCGCCGCGCCCGTGGCCGCCGCGCCGCCGGCGCCGCCGCCCCCGGCGCCGCCGCGGCCCGCATTCCCACCGCGGCGCAGCAGGCTCCAGAGCGAGCCGGCCGCGGTCCAGCCGCCGCCGCCGCAGCCGGCGGCGGCCGCGTCGGCCGGCAGCGACCCCGCGGCCGGCAGGTTGCCGCCGTCGTCGCCCAGCGTCCGGGAGCGCGCCATGTGCTGCTTCGGCGTCGGCGGCGGCACCTGCAGCATGAAATTGCTGGCCTCGCGCAGCCGCTGCGCCGCCACGAACTCGGGCGGCAAGTGCCTGCACGGCGCCACCCGCATGCAGGCTGAGTTGCCATGGTGATGTACAATTTTGACCGCCCAGAATAGCCCTGCATGCAGCCACCGGCCCCGTGCGCAGTCCCAGCTGTCAGGCACCCAGGCCGCGTGTCGCTCGTCCAGACGCTTCTCGCCTCGCACGCTGCGGCACACCGTGAACCAGCGCGCGCCGACGGGCTGCGGCTGCCAGTGCGGCGCGGGGCCAGAGGCGCACGCGAGCCGGGCGGCGGACGGGCAACGATGCAAGAGGAGCGGGGTGCCAAAGCAGGCACGCCAGGTCGGCGCCGCGCGCCTGTGGAAGGCGTCGACCGCGGAGGCCGCGCCGTCCTCGTCCTTCATCCTCTGGCCCATGGCGACGGCCGCCTCCTTCACCTGCGGCGTCGGCCGGCCGCGTCGGGCGCAGTCTGCACAGGTCGACTTCCTCCCAGCACGTGCTGCATCACTGCTTTGCTGCAGCTCAGTTACTAGCTGCCTTGCTGGCTGCCTCGCGACGCGCCAGGTGTGGATGCCGACTATCAGAGACGGTGCACGGGCACGCGTAGCAGGGCCGCGCGTCACTGCGCCTCTGCGGAGGAGGGGCCGGGCGCGCGCCTCCGGGCGCGCCATGAAGCGCAGCGCCGCGGCCAGCTTCTTGGTGGTCACGCGGTCAATGGAGATGGGCGTGGGGCCCACGCCCGCGCTGGCCACGGCCTGGCCCCAGAACGGCTGATCGCCTGGCGCGCGCGCGCCGCGCGGCACCTCAGTTGGGGCGCCTGGGCGGCAGGCCGGACAGAGGGACCGCCTCGACAGCTTGCCAGGCACGCCTGGCTGCTTGCTGTGAGTATCCGGAGTCTGTGGCAGTTCCGCAACAGCCGACCCCATGGCCATAAAACCAAGCAGGGAATGACAGACACTTTCGACTTTTGCCAATGCCGCCAAGCAAGTCCTAGCCTTGCATCACGCGCCCGCCCGCAAACTGTGGAATTGCACTAGAGACAGAGCAGCACTGAAGAGGCGCGAGCGCGGCAGCGTACCAAAAATGTACACAACGGTTGTGGGGCAGCCCCCGAGCAGTCCCGACGCAGTCGTCCCTGCCCCGCCGTGGTGGACCACCCCTGCGAGCAGCACCAGACAGTTGCCGCCTCCAGCCTGTGCCTGGTCCCCATGCAGCAGCCAACACACCTGCTGTGTCGACACACCAATTGGCACGCCAGAACAAACGGCCTCCGTGTCGCTCAGCAAGTACACCAGGTTGACGAAGTCACGCAAAGAGCCACAAGTTGACAAAGCCACGCAACTGCACCAGGCGCAGACAACCCAGCAAGGCTGCGCGGGGCCAGCGCCGGGCGCCGCGCCTGAGCACTGCGGGAAGAGCCAGTCGTGCGGGACGGACCCGATGGCAAAGACGTCGGCCGCCGGCGCGGCCGCGCCGTCCGGCAGCTCGCCCAGGCCGCCCCAGCCGCGCGACACGATCGCGCGCACGCCCTCCGCGGCGCACGCCTCGTGGATCTTGAGCGTCAGGCCCTGCGCGGCGTGGACGTGCGCCGTCAGGCCCAT
>JAABUO010008184.1_pt1 | contig 11863 bp, 11 predicted proteins | sample 5559291 | NCBI WGS metagenome assembly JAABUO01 (sample SAMN10711878, study PRJNA513372) | rock metagenome | isolation source: Antarctica rocks | place: Antarctica: Victoria Land, Finger Mt sud | reverse complement strand
CAAGCAGAAACTGGGTATCAGGGTTGTGGGTCTTGCAGTGAGGCAGCCAGTGCCTGTAGAGCTGAGAGCAGCATGTGTAAAAAGAGCGCTGGTCTTTGAGTAATAATTTGTCTGTCACGTGGGTTATCAGGTGGGAAGGTAGCCTGAATAGAAAGTTCTCCCCTGCAAGCAACAATACCTGTCTGAGCGATTGGAGAGTGGCTCGTGCAAGTTGTGGGGCCCCTGCTGCGTTGTAACGGTCCCTGCAGAGTCTTCTGCTTACCATGACTTGAGGCCTGGCTGTCAACGTCCATCTCTACAATTCTACAACAGTGACCACGATCACCTGAGACAGCGTCCCTATTGGAGCTGGATCAAGCCCTTCAAGCCTTTCCACACAGTCAACTTAACGTCAATGCAGCGAAAAAGGGCAAAGTTTTCGTGTTATTCAGGTGCAGAAACTCCCGCATGTCAGGTGCATCGACGACATTACCCTGGACATTACCCCTCATTGCGGAATTGCTACACAGCCACTTTGACCAGATGATGAAGTGGCGTCTGGAGGTTCGAACCTAGCTTTTGGCTGCCAGGACTTGATGTCTCTGCTTCTGACATTCCCTTGATAGCCAGGGGATCTAACCAAATGCGGCTATCATGTCCCGTCGTCTTTGCTGATCAGTTGGAGTAAGACAATGATAGTGAACCTGCTGCTCATCTGAGACAATTTGACACATTTTAGCAGGTGATGTGTGTCAAGTGTGCACTCCTGTGAGCTTACTGCTGCTGCAGTCAATTTACAACAGTGATGGCAGCAGCTCAGCAACAGGTGTGTTACCACTGAAGCAACATCTCAAGGCTGCTGTATTGCTGGAACTGTGCATTGTAAGCTTCTTTGTTTGCCGATGTTGCAAAAGTAATGGAGGCTTATGCCAACATTTTCCTGCAATTCATGTTTAGGTGTGCTACAACCTTCAGCTTCAAGTTTGTTCTCAAGCTTGGTTGATGACTACTCAGTTTGGCAAGCTGTGAAATGCGTTGTAAGGTGAGCGCTGCCACAACACGTGTGCATTGAGCTACCTTGCTTTGTCATTGGGCCCTGTCTGGTGCACCACGTGCTGAGTTGAGTGCTTCAAAAGGTGAGTTGCAAGCAGTCAATTGACTGCTTTAAAAGCCAGGTCAGCAGGGCCAAGTTCCAGCTGCAGCTCAAGTCAAAATTGAGTACTGGCCTGATCCTGCTTTTCATTCACTGGTTGGGCTGTTGCTGTTTGTGTCGCTGCTGTTGCACCCACAGACGCTTGCCCAGCCCAGGCAGTACTGTGCTACCAGCTTTGCTGTGTCTTGTGCAGGACGGGAAAGCGGCAATGGAACTTGAAGCATGAGGGAGCGTATACATTGCAGACAGCGTCACAGCGGACTCATGCCGGTGGCAGTACTTGTGGGGACTGACTGGCTGCATGGTTGGTGATTCAGCAACCAGCGAGGATCAGCTGCACAGTGGTGTGCATGAACCTGTTTTGCTTTGTGTTAAGTCTGTGCATTATAGCTCATAGCTTTTGTGTTGCCTTTGGTTCTGACTTGCACCTTGTAACCATAGTATAGACACCAATACCAAAAGCCTACAGATTCCCCCCGATTCACTCCCGACAAAACAGCGGGAAAGTCGAGGTTTACCCTGCAAACGCTACCCGTTCACTACCGATTCCCTCATCATCCGCACACTGGATCGCATTCGCTCCCGGATCCCTACCTGCTGATTCGCTACCGCAACGCTCAACGTTCCCTCATGTCAATCCCTGATCGAACGCTCACGAAACACACCCTGAACCCCCCCGCTTTACCCCCTGGGGGGGAATTCTTGCTCTCCGGTAGGGTATATGGACCGAATGGCTTCGGAGCCAACTGCGTCATCCGGTAACATCGGTAACTAATTTGCAGCAGTCGCTTCCTCAGCTCATCTAAGGCCATCAGTCACGGGCATACTGCTTCGTCCATCTTCCAGTCAACAGCTTGTTTGTCAGGTCAACAAAATGGTCAAGGTTATGGTCGGCCGTAGAGGCTGCAAAGCTCTCGGGGACACAATCCTCGCTACCAAGGTCCTAATAGCGTTCATGTCATGCCTGTGTGCGTACGGCATCTTCCAACACATTTCGTTCTTCTCAAGAAGGGGTGCCTGCACTAGGTATGCTCTTTTCGAAAACGTCCGAGCGGGAGAACACTGCTACACATGTATGTGACCTCCGTCCCGTATTTAAACTGTAACGACTGTGGCGTAAAGCCGCACATCGAAAAATATTAGATGCCCGAGCGTCTTTTCTTGCTCCGTCGCGACTCGCCAAACGAGCTGCCGTGCAGAGTACTTGCTGCGACGCAGGCGTGTTTGGGGACGTCAACTGCAATCCTCGAGTGTCATAACAATGGATACATCTCTGACGCACGGCTCGTATCCCTCTGGTTGGGTAACAAACTTCAATGGTAGTCAACCCGAGGTCAGCTGCAGCAATCAGACCACCGCAATTTGTCTCAATTTGACGTCATGGGTAAGGCACACTTTCTTTCTGACTTACTGTGCTACCCGACAGAATCAGCAAATCTTACCTACGGCATGTTGCGGGCCCATTGTGCCCTCATTGTGCCCAGCAAATACATTATACAACTGCTCGACTTGTCTCCAATGTGTGCCAAGGTACACTGGAAGCTGCAAGTTAAGCACCTGTAGAATCTCACACTATGTATTATTTAGTTGGATGTCCCAAGACCACCTACAAATTTGTAGTGGCACAGACCAAGATCAAACAGTCCTTCAGCTCAGAGTTTGCACTTGGCTTGAGCCTTGTTTGTACTTGCAGCATTGGTGGTCCATTGAATGTCAGAACTGCTATCAGCCTCTTACCTTGTCCAATACTTCAGGAATAGCGTTGATATAGCACAACTGCAACACGCTGGGAATGGTTAGTAAGTTTGCACGCTCAGTATTGTATCGAGAGATTGGCCCATAGCCTAACCTGCTGTCAACCTTGCATTTTATGTAACAGTGTGCTAATGTATCAGCCTGATAGTACTAGTCTGAAAAGTCTGAAGGTGAGTTTGAGCCTGTGAGGTTGCTCCTATACAGGCTGGGGTTGCCCAGTCTGCTGGTGATGTGATACGTGAAGGTGCTGCATGCGCAGCTTACACTAGCTGCAACGCATCATCGTTGTGCTGCATGTTGATTGCCCGCCAGCTACATGCACTGTCACACAGTCTTCCCAGATCAGAATCTTTGTACATCATTTTTTTGTTCAACAACAGCATGTGTCTTGCTGCGCAGGCCAGTATAGTGTGCTCCCGACACATTTTCTGCCAGCTGTGCTTGTCACTCTGCAAAATGCCTCGGGTGGTATTTTGTGCACTATGTCCCTGGGATCTGACTCAGTAGTCCAACCAAACTTTTTCTTTCATGCCAGCGCCCTTTTCCAGAACTATCCCAGTGGTTCGTTTCCTCAGAACTGTCGTGCCGTCTTGGAAGAGGCTGTGGCAGTAGGCTTTCAGGTCCAGGGCACAAACACCTCCACCTCCTTCAGCATTGACAACATCCACCTACTGCCAAGCAATGTTGTGGTTCCAGGTGCCTCCCACTGAGTGCACAAATGCTTCCCAAGCTCCACAGTTGTGACGTTTACATCTGCACATATGACTTCTCAGAAGCTGGCTCTCACCCAAATTTGCTACCTTGTTGGGTGATGCAGAGCTGCACACGTTGCTATGATATGTATCATGCCTTCACAAAGTGGCCTGGAGCTTTACAATTTTCCGCAACAACAATGCAGTCCAGCTTGTGTTTGTGCAGCATCAGCTTCTGGTACTGGTGTAAATTGCACCCTGCCTCTGCAAAATTGCTACATATATCAGGGGCTCAACACCACTGAAGTAAGACCTCACGTCTGTGCATCACCTGACATCCCCTGCCAGTTTGCAACAAGGCATTTGTGACATTCACATCATGCATCTGTAGGCTAGTATGAATGCATGAAGGTATGTCACCTTTATGAAGCTGGAGTTATATTTCTCCCCTGTTGTGCTGCTTGCAATCCACCTGCAAGTTGCTGTTGCATGCTGTGCATGCTGCGCATATGTCTTATGTTGTTTGGTGGCAGCAATGAAGACATGGGCTGTTTGCATAGGCAGGGAACTTCACCAATCTAGACAGGAACATTTCCTCCTGGGCACAAAGCAATATCAGTAACCCTGGTGTGGGCCCAGCTAACAACTACAACGTCACCATTGGGATTGCATCGCCGACTGCAAACTTGGTCCACAAGGCAGACCTAAACCTAGGCCAGGGCTCATGCAGCATCATTCAGTTTGGGCAGCTGCCTTCAATCAATGCGTGTGCAGCAACCCCAAGGAGTTTGGTGGACGCATATTCAAATGCATGCTGTTTCAACACGACTGCTTACCAGGTGCGATACATGCATGGTTACATCACTCACCTGCAGATCAGCAGTGTCCAGAAACCGTCTGCTCAGGTCTTGGACACATCTGCACAACATTGCAGTCGTTTTGCTGTGGCGTGAACAGTCAGAAGGGAGGTTCCTTCTAGTTTGCATTGCTAGCAAGCGCTTGCCTGCATGCTGGAGCAGAGATCTGCGATGCATCTGAGATGCATATTCAAAGGTAATTCTGGATCTCCACACATGTGCACAACTCTTAAATGTACATTTGTCCACTCTCCAACGTGTTCTACAGCATTGCTCTGGCTTCCATTGGCAAATCTTACGCATGGTCTGCTACATCCGTGCTGGACTCAGTGCAGATTGCATTGCAACTCTGCATGGCCAGCAGCTCTGCAAATGTCGACTCTTCTGCACAAGTGCAGGATGGACCAAGTGCTGATCAGCTGCCCCAGATGCTTGCTGACATGTGCAGCCAGATAGTGATTCCAATTGGCAACAGTATACAGCGGTGTCATGGTATTCTATACAAATATGACATAGGCTTGGCTTACTTCGTGACAAGTGGCAATGGCGAAATTGATCTCTTTGGCAGCCCCATTATCTCAGGCTTTGCATCGTCAGCATGCGTCCGGCCAGCCACAGTCTTCTTTGAGCAGATTTCTGGTAGGCAAAGAATGAAGAGTACAGTACCTGTCATACCACAACAGGCAGATGCCATCACAAGCTGACACCCGTGTGCCTGATATGTTGCTGCTATGCACACAGAGTGCTATCTGTGCAAGTGAAGTGATTCTGTTGTGACACACTGCAGGGCAGGTATCAGTCTCATCTTGAGCTAGGACATCACGCCCACTAAGCATGTCCATGGGCATCACATCCACTACGCATGGCCATGAAGCTCCTGATTGTTATCCGCACATTCTATACACGCTCCAGTTGCATGCACCTGCCTTTGACAACCACGTTGATGGGAGCAACTTTACCTTTGTCATGCAGCCATGCCCAACTACATCCCAGCCTTTACCAACATCAGCAACAGCATCTATTCCAGTGGCTTGGGGACAGGCTGGAGCATTGCATCTGCCAACAACAGTGTGACGCTTGCTTTGCAACAGGCAGGAGCTGGCCTTCAGGGCTCAGCTGGCCTGTGCATCAACATGACCTACACTCAGGTGAATGACTGTCTTGTTGGACTCTGAGCTGTTGCCAGGCAGCAGTCAACCATCTGGAACCTGACACTATGCCTTCTTGTGACTGTCTAGTACCTAGGCAGCCCGGCATAATACTTGGCTTCTCCGTAAATTGACGCCAAAAGGTGTAGTCTTTTCTTTTGTTTTTCTGACTGTCTAGGATTTTCTACCCTGAATATTGCTGGTCTTTGCTTCATAGTTTGCTTCATACTTTGCTTCATTGTGTAGACATCCATAGTTGCTCTTGTACTTGTATCACCATTTGGCTCATGCAGGCTGACAAGTGCTGTATACATATGTAGCTTACCAATCTGAAATTCTGATGGCCCGGGCTGGCTGTTTGTGCGCAGGGCACAGCTTATCAGATCCTGTTGTCAGGTCAAGACTCTGGCATTGCCAACCACCCATTTGCAAACAGCATGGGACTGGAAGTGTGGATGTCTGGTGCAGTGTTGTTGACTGGTACAGTCACTGGTACAGGTAAATTTGCTTTACTGGAATGGCAAGAACCGCTGATGCAAACATCTGCGTGTGTGTACTAAAGGCAAGGCTAATGGATTGGTGCACAAGGGCCCTTGTAAACGTCTGCCAAGCTTCAAGCTTGCTGATTTGGTGTGAGTTTTAACTCTTTAAATTCTGCTGATAGTTTGTGTGTGTTTTAAAACACAAAGTCACAGAGACGGTCTCCAATGAGGTCTATCACGTATACAGTCTCAACCTGTGTGTATTCCACGCTGTCACAAACCGCCAGTCTGCCATGAGTGTAAAAAATCTGCCTTTATAATTCCTTTAAACTCTGGTCGATCGGTTCGCAAACTGGACGTTCTGCCTCTAGTTTGCAGGAGATTTACAAACTGGCAGTTTATGACCCAGTCAGCAAAATTGCTGCATCTGCGCTGCCAAAAATAGAGACGTAGCTGTGGCTGCAAGCCCCAGGTCATTTGCCTGGGCAAAACATGACCACTGTAACCAGGCATCACTGATAGGCGCCCTTGACGTTTGTAAAGCACATTAGTAACAAGAAGTAGACAACTGTGACTCTAGTGGTCTACATGCATGCAAGTGTAGCACCAGTTGGCAGCCTGTCAGGAACAAAAGAAGCATGAGCACAAGAATAAAGTGTGAAGTGAAAGTGGAGCAGAATGCTGCAGGAAGAGCTTGCTGGTGACAGGAGTGCTGTGCCACCCGTGTAATGCTATGTGTGAACTTGTTAAAGTGCACAGATTATGTCAAGTACTACCTTGTGATGCTCGAAGCAAAGGATGCCACGTCTGCTGATTATACGCTTCTGCTGTGTACAGGCACTTGACAGCCTGCAGAGCAAGACGACATTGTCACAGAAATTGGCAAAGGCTCCAGCCCATTGAAGCATATGCAGTCATCTCACATCCTTTGTGAAAGCCCGCAACTGCTTCTGGTCATCAACCTTGACTCGCTGCGGCCCGTGGAGCTGTAACCCTGTGATCAGTTGTCCCACTACTGCGGTCTGGTCAACACGGTGCGTCGAATTTCAAGACATCCCACTGCTCGTTTGCATGTGTCAAGAAGTTTTAAATCCAGGACTGCACTCAGTGCCTGTCCGGTTAGTGGAGGACTGCAAGCTGAAAACGCTCACAGCAACAGCACAGGGTACTCAGCAACAAGTTTTGGATCGATGAATTCGTGCAATAATTAACGAATCAACACGCTGAACCAAGCGCCGACGGGTCTGCGGAAAGTTAGCGCCGCAGATATGCAGCAAAGCGTCCTTCCTGCAAATGGCATGCTGCAGAGGTGACCTATCTTGTCATGGCAATGACTAATCTGGTTTCAGACGCATCTGGGTTGATATGTTCCTTCTCTGTAGTGTCATGCTGCATGTGTGGGCTTGTGTCCTCTCTGGCGCCATGATTCACTGATAGAGCGTGTGTCAGATATCGACATTGATTGTGCATGCATGGGTATTCGGGAAATATCTGCCTTCCAGTTTACCTATTCTGTCATGAGGTGACCTGCATGTTACAGCGTTTCAGATTAAGCTGACTTGTGCCATCGCTGACCTGACTCACTTACAAACAGTGCTACTAGCAGTGAGTCAAAACCCTCTGGATCCCATGATCAAGTTTGATACGGCATAAATACTCGAATCCAAGCTTGCGTCTGAACCAGTTCGCTGCAACACCACCAAAAGACATGATTGCCTTCTCAGTATCTAAACGTTGACATGCGCCAAGATCATCCAGTACACGTCTGACATGGCTGCTTGTTTTCCAGCCAGCTGCAACCTGCATCAAATTGTTCTGGATCAGCAACAGCAACAGCATCACAGCTACACCGATGGTACACTTTGTAGCCCAACTCCAGCATGACATGATGACGCCAAGCAACACTGTGCCGAGGGCACACATAACCGCAAGACTCCACGGTAGTCAAGTTGGCAAGAGTTGGGCAAGGCATTCTGTGTGTCCCATGAACAGGCAGTGCGGCTTCGGTCATCACATGCTAATTGTGTTCTCATCAGACATGCCAGGACCTGGTCAGCTTTGCAGGTGAACATGCACGCATTCAGGTAAAGTGTTGTGAGACCTACGACAGCTGTGACGCAGTCAAGTAATGCTTTGGCTGACCTCAGCTGGTCAGATATAGGGGGTTGTAGACAAGGACAGGCTTCAGACAAACCAGGAACTGAAATGGCTGCCTTGTTGAGGCTGCCCTGCGTAACACATGATTCTATGTGATGCCTTGTAGGCAAGACCTATATACTCCCTGGGTCAGTTTGTATGTACAATGCACATAATGTACATAATGTATAATGTACATAATGTATATATAATGTATAAAAAATGTATGTATTCAATATATATTCAATAAATTGACATACACACATAATGGCATTGTTGCAATGTAGACTTGGTTCTGCATGATGCATGCAAACTGGTTGCAGCTGTGCCTGCAGGCTGTAATGCGTGCGCACATGCAGTTCCAAAAGCTTGCATGTTGCACAGATGGCCGGAATATCCACATCAGCAGCCTTGTTAGCAGCCAGGTCACACCACGGCACTCTTTAAAAATGGTCTTAGTGAATGCATGCCGTTGCCAGGCAGCCTGTGCACAAGAGGCATGCTTGTTAGCATATCAGCTCAACCAACTGATAGACAAGTGATGAACACACAGTAGATAGGGCTTCAGAGTCTGCTGTGGCTCCGCAGTGAGCAAGAAGGTATACAAAACATGCACACATTGCCGCGCACAGCTCAGATGCAAGACACAGCCAGCTGACTGATTGCTGCTTTCAGGCGGGCATCAGGATCTGCCAGCTTGCTGCATTGAAAGCAATGTGATAGGCAAGGCAAGGCTGTGTATTTGCTGGAGCTGTGCACCTGCATGACTGTGACCTCTTTGTTTTCTAAAGGTTTTGTTTGCTAGAGCTGCTCACCTGGTGGGTGACAAGGACAAAGCTTGCTGCTGTGTCAGCAGTAGACCCAGGGCAGTAGTGCAGGCGGTGGAGGCGAAGGGCGGGTGGGGGTTGCATCTTCCTTTTGTGCAGACTGCACCACATTTGATCCCCCTATGTACCACCATACATTCAGTGTTGTAGCAATCCAGTAGACGCATATGAGCCATGACAATAGCAACCTTACAGAGCTGCTGTTGCCGGGCAACAGCTAATTTGCACAGGACATAATTTCAGAGGGGAAATAAGCCATGGCCTTGATGGCTTCCACTTGTTCATCTCGATCGAAGGCAATGTTGTGTGCAGGTTGAAGTCACAACAAGCCTGCATACAATGCAGGTAACATGGCACAATAGCTGATGTGTGATGCCTCAATTATGGTGCATGCACTTGCCTACTACTAACCGACAAGGTGCCTACCCCAGGTTGAATTTTGGCTGATTGAACAGGTAAGGGGGTGCTACCCTCCCTCATGCCTGACAGCCAGACCTTGCACTCCCTGTATTGCAAGACACAAAGTTAGTGCCAATCAATGGTGGCACCATTTTGGTAAAGGTGACAATCAAGGTGATACTGTTATACACGTTGTCGTAAAAGCGCGAGCACAGCAAATCAAAGGTAAAGGGTCTGTATGCATGATGCAAAGTGCTACTGTTCAAATCCTGTGTCAGGAAGAAGAATGTCACAACTGAGATAAAGCAAAGCTTTACAAATTGTGCACCCCAAAAGAATGACTTGACAGCCATATAGCCCATGTCAAGTGTTCACCTGTCCTGTGCAGGCACGAACACATAGACAGACTTCTTTGCAAGAACACAAGTAGCAGAAAGCAGCAAAGTGCAGATTGACTTGGTGCAACTTACCGTCTGCCTTGAATGAATCAGCAAAGTCTTGATCAGACAGAGTGGCAAGGGCTGCCAGGTGGTCCTCTGCCTTGAAGTCTGCTTGCTCACTTGCTTTCCTGGACAGGAGCTGCCATCTGGGAGCCAGCCTGTCAGGCAGAGATGTGAGCAGCAGATCCTGGTGGGCAGCAATGGTCTCAACTGATAGCTTCATGTGCTGCCTCAGAAACTCCCAACGTTGTTTCCAATGGTCAATGAAAGCTGAGTCAAACATCATGCCAGAGTCGCTGGGTGGTGAACTGAATCTGCTAGAGAACTGAGCGTTTGAGCCGCCAGAGACATAACCAAAAAGGCCTGATGTCATCACAATGTTGGGTGCCTCAATGGCGCCGGTCTGATGCATGAACCACACACGTGGGCCAATGTAGCCGCTGACCAAGAAAGTCAGCAGCTTGGGTCTGGCAGCTATGTCATCCAAGGTCAGACCTAGCAAAAGCGTGAGGAACTGCACTTTTTCAATAGATGTGTCAGAGGTCCATTTGCGCCACAATAGGGCTGGCTGCTGAGTGCACATTGCCCAGACTTGGGTCAGAGTAAAGCCTGCACCTTGCATCTCCTGCACATTGCGGACGATTGTGGAAGGCTCTGAACTAAGGATATTTGGAGAGGCACTGAGCTTCTGTTTGAGCTGTTCACTGTCCCAGCGCAGCTGCTCTTGAAGCTTTGCTGCTCTACTTTGCATCACAGGCTCTGGAGTCACAAATACACCACTTGTGAGCGCTGTCCTAGTAACATGGGTCCCGTTGGCATACATCTGGCAGAAGAATGTCACACGCTGATGAAGAGTGGCTGGACTCAAGAAGAATATTCTGTTGCTGGCAGCTAAAAGAACATATCTGAAGCTGTCTGAAGTCATTGGCATGCCCAACATCGTACTCACAGCCTGAAGCGTGCCGACCACACGTTCTGGTCCATATGTAAGAGCTGCAGCGTGCTTGTAGACAAGGGCACACATCTGTGCATTTGAGAAGGCAGCTGCTTGCTGAAGAGCCTCAAAGGTGCTCTGCACCGCCCTGATCTCCCTTGTCATGACACGTGGTGCCTTCTGTTGTAACCTGGCCGCGTTCACTCCCTTTGAAAGCAGCCACGAGTACACCTCGTTGCACTCCTCCGGCTTGCACATTAGCAAGCCTCGTGACTTTTGAAGCTGCACAGACAGCTGCTCAGTGCCCAGCTCTTGCAGCCATGACTGCAGGGCAGGTCGCAGCTTGGTCTCAACGTCCCAGTTCAGGTAAGGCTTATAGTGCTTCAAAAGCTTCTGGGTGAGTTCAGCAGATATGTCAGCCTTGGCAAACTCTGCCTGAACAGCAGCAGCTTTGCCAGCAGAAGCTGACTTGGCATCTGTTCTAATGAGCCGGCGGCCCACTGTGTTCCATGGCTGCTGCTTTGGCGAGTGGCTGTTGCCATAATAGAGGTGAAGACTGGGCAAATGCAGCCTGGCGCACATGGGCAGCATTGGTGGAGCATGCACCCTGCTTGGCTCTTGAGGGCTGGCCTGAGAGGCACACAAATCAATCTGAGCATTCCACACCAATATACAGCAGCAGATGGAAATTCTGCTGCGGTAGCATCAATTGCTGCAACCTGTGGTGGCATCGCCTGCAAGCTGTGGCATGGTGGGAATGACATGCAAGCCAAGTAGTAAAATGTAGCGGCTGGCAGGGAAATGTCTGAATGAGTTTTACCTTGCAGTAACAAAAGCATGGGGTTCCCTGGCTGATGATCATGTTGTTTTTCCCAACCGGCGCTGTATCTATTGTTCCAATGACTTCCTGCAGCAAGAAGATCCCAACAACTCTGACAGAGGGTCCACAAGACGTGGCAGTGCAGAGATTTGAATACTGCGACGAATGCTGAACACACTGATTGAGTGAGTTTGCAGACGCTGGAATGCTGAGTTGAGAGACGCATTGTACAGCAGAAGCA
>JAABUO010008183.1_pt1 | contig 11863 bp, 12 predicted proteins | sample 5559291 | NCBI WGS metagenome assembly JAABUO01 (sample SAMN10711878, study PRJNA513372) | rock metagenome | isolation source: Antarctica rocks | place: Antarctica: Victoria Land, Finger Mt sud | reverse complement strand
TAGCAGCGCAGCATACGCAGCAGCAGCACCAGGATGGAGTGCGTCACCGCTACAGAGGAACACGTGGTGGAAGCATAGCAAAGCAAGCAAAGCAAAAGTAGGACACTGTCTTGTCTGATGATCTTGTGAATGCAGCATGTCTCATGGTAGGGCAAGGGGGAGGGTCCAGGGCTCTGCAAGGTTGACATTGGTTTGATTAGTGTGTGCAGCACGAAGGTGCATGCCTGACTGCAGCTTTTCAAGGATTGTCTTTTCACACATGCTGGTGCACCAGACACCTGCAGGCTAGCTGCCAGTCTTCTGTTCACAGCATTAGTGCTTCGCTGCTGCTTTGTCTGACCAACCGTCACAAATATGTTCATAGAAGTGCCAAACTCTGGCGTTACTCATGCTTGCAGGGCCGAGCAGGCGGGGCGTCGCCAGTAGATGGGTGGACTGTAAATGGCTGGGATGTAGATGAATGGGAATAAATGAACCTGGAACAGGTTCCCACCCTAGAGTCAAAGCCTGGAGTCGCTGCAAAGCCTGCGGCCCACTGAATGATTACTGATCAAGACTGTCATTCATGGGCGTAGCAGCCAAATGTGCATTGATGCTGCTTAGCCTTGACGATTGTGGCGTCACTTGAGTGTCGCCAGAAATCACAGATCCATGCGTCAGTGTTGCAATAATGTACACATCTTGCTGTTTGTAAACGTGGATATCTGGAACTAGTGACAATGCTTAGGTGTGCCAGGATATGCACAGAGTAGCTTTGTTAGAGACACTTTTGCAGAGTTGCAGTATACACATTTTGACATGGAGTCTGCCTCCGACTTTATGAGCTGGGAAAGGATGAATGTTTGCTCCTACATTGCAAAGTTAGTTGACCCCCCGACCTTGCCAACACTGATGTTCCCCAAAATAGTTACCTTCTCCTTTGCCAAAGCACAGAGTGCAACAAATGCATGACCAAGTTCTAGCAGAATGGACTGTGTCTTCTGCAACAGCTTGGGGAGCAAAAGGATCACCTGCTTTGCTCCAAATCACAGTTTCGACACCCTTTGTACAGCAAGCAGAGCAAACTTAAGTATGTATGTGCACGGCGTTGCCATCAGGTGTACAGCCCTGACAGATTCTGATGCAGAATCTTGCTGCAGGCCATAATGTCTGAAAAGGTGAAGTACATGCTGGTGAGAGACAGCGCAGCAGCATGGTCTGACACAGCCCCATACTTCCTGTACAGTGATACCAGGTACCAAAAAAGAGCTGAAGGCAGCAGTGCACGCAAAACTCGACCCGCAAACGCATGCTACCCTGTATTTGCAAGACCGTGAGGGCGATTTTCCAGACTGAATTGAGTCAGTCACACTGCCTAAAAACAGCACCGTCTGTGTCAAAATGGAGGTAAGAGACACTCTCGACGTCAGTAGTCTTTGCATGTCCTACAAATGGCACAAGTGGTTCAAGAAACACAATGCACTCATATGTGCATGTGCATGTATATACCATGCTCAGGATTTTTGGTCATAGTATAGTGTGGCCTGCATGGCATAAGTCATACACTTTTTTTTGCAGACATGAAAGCAATCAGAGCTCAAGCAGTCGTACACTTGCACTTGGTCCTGAAGTGTTGAAAGTCACAATGTCAGTAGCTTGTGTTGTTCCTCTGCAAGTCATGCAAATCTCAGCAGCAAGTTTCACGCGTTTGCTTGTGCTCACCCTGTATCAATGTGATTGCAGTGGCCTTACAATGGCAACCTCTTGTGACTCGAGTTGTCGCTAGACTACTTGCAGCCTCACTGCCAGGCCCTGCTGAGCAAGCTAGGTCTGACATGATGAGTCTTGGATGCTCAGAGCCTGACATTAATAGGACAGCTCAGGCAGCAGCAAATCTCAACGTACAGCAGCTGTACATCCATGTGTTACGCCCCCCAGCTCTGGCACAGACAGGGTTTTCAGAACAGAACGGCATGGGGACAAGGAGGACGGCAACAGGAATGTCAATCAGATTTTGGCCATCTTACAAAAGCATGTGTGTGATGGCAAGAGCCGAGCTGTTAGCGTCACCTCAAGACACAATTTCAACAGCGCACAGTATGATGCACACCTTTCTGCTACGAGAATCAAGCTGAGCGCGACCAACACCGGCTGTTTGATTGTGGCAAAGTCTGTAGCAGAAGTGGTTGTGTGCAGAACCCAAGGAGCATTTAGCATCAGGTTTGTAGTCTTTTGTCTCCAGGGTGTTGTGCTCAAAGCCATGAGTGCTGCTGTGCTCTCAATAAATGCTGGTAGCCAAGTCTGGGGAGTCAATGAAGGTGTTGCTGGCCATGGTTTGCACTGTGCATCTTTCCAAGTGATCATGCGTTCATCCACTGCTGCATTCGCATTGTTTGCACATCTCTTGATACTGCTCTCACTATTTTGCTTTGTTGCAGCCGTTTGGAATGATTGATGTCAAGAGACCAGTTACATTCAGAAGCAGACTAGATACCTGACTTGCACAAGCTCAAGCCCAATTTTTTTGCTGTGAATTACACTCTGTTCCAATGCATCACACAGCAGCCTGTTGGTTTGGGTAAATCTGCATTGCTGACTTCATTGCAAGACGGCCAAGCCATTCTGTTCAGCAGAAAACCAGATTGTGTCGCGGAAGTTTGTTACGAGTCAGCAGAGGATGCACTTGAACTTTTCATATTTGGCGTGGCAACTAGGCAGGCTGCAGCAATACAGACAGTCAGATCTGAGGGATGCAATAAACTCTTTAGCTTCTGCAATTCAGCAACTGCAGGCAAAGTACGCGGATCTTTGCCGAACATTGATATCATGCCAACATTTTGCGTTCTGTGAGACCGACGTCCGTGTGGCGAAAGGTTTCATTGCATGCGGTGAGAGATAGTCATTGTTACCTAAAGCTGTTTTTGGTCTTTCATTGCTTTTTTCAGATAGCATGTTGTCATGCCAGGTTGTATTGTATGTTTTGTTTCTGTTTTGATTGTCATGGTTGTTTTTTTGGTAGAATGTGTGATAGATCAATGTACACGTTTGGATTGCTCATGCAGTGAGTTGGAGGCTGATCCAGCCAAAATGCAGTTGTCGGTCATGTATGAGCTGGAGTATGATGATGGCTATGGGGGTAAGGCTGTGAAGATCGTCACATACAATCATGCAAATCTTGTATGTAACAAACTTCACAGCCTCACCCCCATAGCCATCAGCACACTCCAGCTCATACATGACCGACAACTGCATTTTGGCTGGATCAATTTCCGACCCACAAGCAGCTGCATGAGCAATCCAAAAGTGTACATTGATATACTCACATTATACAACAATACAATCATGACATAGGTAGCTTTCGTTTTTTCTTTAATGTGTTAGCCTGCCATTTTTTTGTGAATTTAGAGATTGTGGGAAGGTTATGAAACTAATTTCCCCAATTCCGTTATCCCTTATCAGCTTCTTTCGTTCTGTCAAGATCATTTCTTTAGGTACAAAACTTATGACTAACTTTTGTGATACAAACCATCGTGTCCCTGCCGCTCTTGATCAGACTACTTGTATATACATATATTGGCAATATATTGGCATTGCACCTGTCTTGCTCTCTGCCCATTCAGTGTCAGTTTTCCATTCCCCTGCTCTGGACACGGAAGAATCTGAGACATCAACTTTCACTCAAGTACAAGAGTTACAGTTGAGGTCCTCTGACATCCTGATGTACACACAGGCAGCAGCAAGCAACAATTCAAATCCCAGTCCAGTCAATGCATCACCTAATTGGGCCTGTATCATCAAATCTGACTTAAAAAGCGAATACAGACGCATCTGAGCAAAGATGAAGACTAGTGCACTTGTTCTGCACCTTTAGCATTGAACCACATCCTGAGGCATTGTTAACCACTTCATGACTTTTTGGCAGCACTCGAAAACATTGTAGCCCATCTGTCAGCATTCTTGATGTCAACACCAAGCAATGCAATCCATGGCTTTTCACTGGCTGAGCTGGTGCTTTGACCTCGCAAGCTTTGAGTCAGAGTAGATTCCCACTCGCCCAAACCACGCCACCTTGGCCTTTTGTGTTTGCTTGCTGGCCCAACAATGGTGCTGGTCAGTAAGCGTGACCCCAGCCTTGCTGTCTCATCAGCAAGCTCCCTTGCAGCACACTTCACACTGATCTGCACGACAGACACTTCTTACCAGCTGTGAGCCATGAGCATTGCATTACAGCTCTGTGTGATAAAGCTAGCATTCAGAAGCTGTCCATGCATCCGCCTGCTGCAAGGTTGCTATAGTAACACTCAACTCACGCAAAACAGCATCTCAAACTGATGCTCATGTTCACGTGTACACTCTGAAACCTTGAATCAGCAGCGTACCTTGCGCTCAAGCTCAAGCAGCAGCTCCTGCAAACCAGCGCCAGTCACGGCAGAGGCAAACACTGCAACTGGTCTGCCTCCCTGATTTGAAAGTTCTGCTGGGATCTGTCTCGTTCTGGCCCCGCTGTCAGGCCTATACTGACCGCCAGGCTGCTGTTGCTGCTGAGAGTGTGATGAGACTTGAGGCTGACCATTTAGCTGTGCGTCAACAGATTGCTGAGACTGCAACTGCTGCCACTGCTGCTGACGTTGTGGTTGGTGATGTATGGATGACAGATGCGTTTGTTGAAGCTCGGAAGCGTGCTGATGGTCAGAGCAGGCTTCATCTGCTTGCTGCTGTGATGTACTGTTGAGCTGGTGATGGGCATCTGAGGGGCTCCCTGAAGCATCTGAAGATGACACTGATGGCGGCTCTTGCTGATGCTCCAGCGTCAATATGCTACCACTGCCATTCTGGGACTGCAGGGCCGGCTGCTGATGCTGCAGAGGTTGTCGATGCACTGCTGACGCTATGCTGTTGGTCTCATCAGAACCACAGGATGGAGCATCATTGCTCTGCGGATCTGCAACCAGCAGGGCCAAGCGTCCTGACGCAAGCAAAGCAGACAATGCCAAATAAATACCTCAGACACTCCCCTTGATGCGCTAATGTCATGACGCAAGCAAAGCCGACAAAGCCAAATACCTCAGACACTCCCCTTGATGCGCTGAAGCAAAAGGCATAGGTGTAATTGCAAGGGAGTACATGTGTAGCACTGGGCATGTACATGCCCATCCTGCAGCACATTCCCTTGCGCAGGTGCTTGCTTGCACATTTCATAATCTTGCTTGGCACCTGTTGATGCTGGCTCATCAGATGCCTCAGAAATGGGTGGAAGCTGCGCGTTTGAGTCTGCAGGTGGTGCAGAGGGCAGCAGGTCTATCTTGTTCCAGACCTCCACCAAACCATTCTGCAGCCTAGTCTCTGAGATGCCCAGGTCCCTCAAGACCTACGACCCCACCAAATTCGTATCATTTGCTTGATGCTGCAGTGGTGTAGTAGAAGTGCAACATAGATAATAGCAGCATTGACTGAACCTACACCCATTGCCCAACAGCTCTCAGGATGACTTGTTGGTTTTGCAGGAGATGTCATGACTTCGCCAGGGCGGTGCAATTAAATCTATGAGCGTATAGAAGAACGACACAAAAACCAAGGGTGGCCATCAAGCGCGCCACATGCGACAAGAGGAGCAGAACAAACCACAATGCTGACTGCAAACCTACCAAGCCTAGCATACTGCAGGTGCAGCAACGGAACAGTCACAGCATGCAAGGAAAGCATCTGACCTGAAGGACTGAGGCTCGCTGATGTTGAACGTGGGGTGAGCTGGCGTCCAAGACATGCAGCAGCAGGTCAGCTTCACACACCTCCTCCAAAGTGGCCTGCACGTGACATTACGCACAGCGTCAAGCTGACATTCCAAGCAAGACTGCTGTACAGAGGCCAACTGCTAGTGATGCCACAGGATGCAGAAACTCCCCCGATGCTGCTTTGCACCTGAGAATGGCAGATGAGCTCAACTGCGCTGGTAGTCTACAAGAATGGCTGCCTAATGTCCCAGTCATGCACGAGCCATGCATGTCCTAAAGGGTGTCTCAGCACCTGCTATTGAAATATCGATATAGATAAAATCAACAAAAATCAATATAAAAATAAATATAAACAAAATATACATAACATCAAATAAGTCTCAGACTGGCTAGACATCACAAGCTGCTGCTGATGGACATTAATATTTGAAGGGAAATGTGGTCAAGATATCAAACCCAACATGCTCATGCAGCCATAGCTGAGGTCTCCAAGCACATACAGGACGGAAGCCCAACCTTGAAAGCATTGACAAGCTGATGTGGCAGGTCTGAGATGAAGCCCACTGTGTCACTCAGTATGGCTTCCCGGCCCGAAGGCAGGTGCACCCGTCTCAGGGTGGGGTCCAGGGTGGCAAACAGCCTGAGCATGCACACAGGGCTGATGACTTGGGCTCAACAGCAAGATATCACCACTCTCAGTGTGAAATCGAACCAGCTTCAGATATACAAGCTCTCGATGACAGGACCCTGATCTGTGCAACTGCCTGACCAAGGTCAGCCCAGACCGATGCAAAGGGCAGTGCCTCTCAAGCAGCAAGTTACACACCATGGGTAGCGTGCTGTTGATATGTTGCACTTGAGGGTTGGAACAGACTAGACACTGTATAAGGGATATCAGACTAGACGCTGTATAAGGGATATCAGGCTAGGGCTGTTACACCACGCACAGCTCTAATTTTGGCCACAGGGCAGACCAACATTCACTGCAACTCACACAATGCTGCATGCAGACGACACCCAAAGAATTCACTGATCACCGTGTGTGTGACGCCTGCTCAACACTGACATGGCACTAAAATCGACTCAGAGGTGAGGCATCAAGTTACCTGTCCTCAACTCCAGTGTCGGTATGAGTCAAGGCCTGCAAGAGGGAGGATTTGCCAGCATTGGTGTAGCCAACGACGGCCAGCACAGGCTTGCCAGATCTGCGCCTGCCAGCCCTTTGCACCTCTCTTGTCCTTTGTACCTATATACCACAGGGCGCTGGTATGATCGTGGGGCTCAATGTTGCTGCAGTAACCATCTGGCTGATGACAAAGGACACAGCCATGCCAGAATTGCCAGGCAGGGGTGTCTGCTTTACTGACCTAAACCGCACTGCTTCGTGAGCAGTCATCTGCAACAACTGTAAAGCAGAGGTGGCAATGCCATAGCTTGATGGACACAGTAGCTCGAAGTGTGGGCATTAGGCATGATAAGCCTTCCAGATATGGTAATCTGTGAAGGCAGCATGTGGCACAGCGACTGCAAGCATGCTGCAACAGCAAGCAAAGCAGCCCGACTGCCAAGCAGAGTCAGGATGCTGCCAGCTGCATGGCTGTCGAAGCTTCCCAAGTAGGGCCGTCCAACAGGGGAAATAGTGCAACGCAATATGCAATTGTTACAAGACTAGTCTTTTGCAGTATTCACCTCGGACAGTTTCTTCTGCAGGGCCTTGCGGCGTGCAATGAGCCTTTGGCGCTGCAGTTGCAGCTCAGACTGACCCCCACCTCCAGCCCCTCCCAACCCACCTGAGCTGCTACCACTTCGGCCCCTCTCCCTGTACAGGCAAGCCATGTTGACTGTCATGCACCATGATAATGCAATACTGTCTTGCCACAGTCTGTACAGGCAAGCCGTGTACTGACTGTTCACTATGCCATACAGCATTATGCTGGTGAGGCGGGCTGTCTGCACATGCCCCTCTGACAAGCGCTAGCTGGGTGTGCTGATACATATAGCAGTAACAGCTCGTGTGCCAACAAACGTGCTTATGCAGCTTGGCAAATAGCTAGTTCAGCTATGTCTGAAGCTCTGCTCGAAGTGGGACATAATTTGCTTCAACAAGCACGCCAACTGTTGAGTCAAGGAATGCACAGCAGTGCTGAAGTTTGCAGTATGAGGCAGAACACCAAACAGGAGCCAACGTTGCAGGCAAAAGTTGAGGCAATGAGGGGCTGCTAACCTGGCGCTAACAATCTCTGTAGCCCCTCCCTCTCCAAAGCCCATTCTCTGACCTGTGGCCGCATCTAGCACACGCACAAGCCTTGACGACCTGTACTCCAGTGCTGCCAGCTCCACCTGTACAGCCAGCAACCATACTTATGATGAACTTGTAAAGCCTGGCACTGAGCACATTCCTGTTAGCAGAAGAGCCCTGTTTGTACAGCTGCTGCAGCGAAGGCAAAGTCACTGCTCAAAAGTAAGTTCCTAAGTGCACCCTTGGGATCGGGTATCTGAGATCTGATCTATCAAGGAAAAGCAAAGTCACTGACAATTTTGCACATTTCAACACTACTGCATGAACTTTGCATGCATGTGGAGTGACAACAGCTGTGGCTTGCAGAGTATAGTCTTCTGCTGCAAGCCTTTCAGCCGGTGGTGCAATCTCAAAATTGCAGATATGGCTTCATACAAAATTGACTGTAGGCAACACTTACAGCAAAGAGACAGGTGAAGTTGCAAAATGCAGATTGTGCAAGCTCGTCAATGGTGGTAATACAGCAGGTGCATATGGGGGCGGGGGCATCAGCGACAGCCTCTCATGGAGTTAAATACACCATGAGCACCACAGTATCGGCAGTAATTGGCAGTATCCTATAAGACCATCACTTCTTGCCACGCATCATACATCCGCATATCTCAGGCTATTCCATGCCTCACACCAACCATGAGTGTCACCTAACACTTCCTTGCTCGTCTATACTCTATCACAGGCTTCACGCCTGTAGCGCAGCTGAGTAGAGGCATTACCTGCAAGCGCGCTTCACGGGTGCGTGCTCTCTGTGCAAAGATGTCGATGATGAGGCCTACACGGTCCAGCACTGGAACACCAACAGCCAACTCCAGGTTGCGCTGCTGGACTGGACTCAGCGCAGCATTGACAAAGAGCTTAGCTGGCTCATATGCCGTGCAGGTTTCCTGAATGGTCTTGACCACTCCGGGACCAAAGTAGGTGGATGGTGTGATGCTGTGGTGCTTGCTGGGCCCTGCCTTGATATGTGGACATGCTGCGCCTGAGCGCAAAGGTTAAACTGGACATTTGCAAGACAATCTTGTTTGATACTTAGCCATAATCTAGTGGCTAGTGACTTTGGCACATACTAATTTTACAGGCGCATACAGGATTGTGCATTTGTGCACTGCATATTCAGACAGACAATGATGCCACGTGTTTGAAGGCGCATCATGACATTGTGGCGCTGCTGACCTGCGTAGGACTCTGCTAGTCGCAACGCTTCCTGCAGGAGAGCTGGTGACTTCTGCTTCGGGTGTACAATCAGCAACTTGGGTTGCCATGCTGTTGCGCTGAAAGCGCGGGCTGTGATTTGAACCCCCGCAGTGTGGGTCCAGCAAGTGCTCAGCAAATTCAACCTGCAGCAGGTGCTACTTCAAGACTTGCGTCACATCTGAAGGCTCGAGCGCTGGCCGATCGGATCGTGTGAGCTCAGGATTTTGCATACCGATCAAGCAGAGATCGCCCGAGACGCGAGAGCTGAGAACCAACCAGCATGCCGTTCGAGACAGCTATGCACAGTAAATATGAACAGTAGCTCGGGCTCTCGCTGGTTCTGCAGCAACTGAGAACACCGCAAACAAAAGCCTAATGGTAACAAGCAGTGTCTTGATTTTGGCCGGAAGACAAGCTGTGTGTGCAGTGTCGTCGTTATTCACAGTTGCTGCCGCACTAATTAAAGAGTCGAGGGTGGCAATTCCGAATTAAGTTTGACTGAATTCACTCGTGCCAAGGACTTGCCAAGGACTTGAGGTGCCAAGGACTCCTTCGTATGAATTGCCCTCCAAGACTGATCCAACCTTCTGTCTCTCCCAATCACACGCTTTGATCCATCGACTAACGTCTTTCCTACGCGATTGGTCAGATCACAAGCGAGTCAGATTGTATTTGTTGTTATGGATGTCTCTGACACGGTGCGCTTAAATGGCCGTCAGCAGAAGCTTCACGTCAGGACTTTCAAGCCTCAGCAGAGCCCGAAAGCTTTGCTTGTCTGGCATCACGGTACTTCAGCGCACATTTGTTGTTTGCAGCAATAAGGTACTGCCTGTAAGAGCATTGTGTCTTTCAGGCTATGGGGAGCATTTGCTGAGGTACAACAACTGTGAGAACCTTGCCTGGTCAACCTCATTGTGATCTGTTGTTGTTTGCTGCACTCGTATACCAATACAACCACTGAAATGGTGTCTTTTGCAAAATGTTGGACTCATACTCTGGCTGCATTTGCAGTCCTCACAAACCTTGCCACCCATGGCATAGCTGTGTATGCGCAAGAAGCTCATGGGCATGGAACTTCTGAGCCAACAGAAGAGCGCAACAGAGCTCTTGTGTGGGACTTCAATCATTTGGTATGCTTTCTGGTCTAACATGCCATAGCTTCATGCTGTGGTGTCTGCCTTCGCACAGCAACCACACGACATGTCACAGCTTGCATACCCCAGTTCGAGTCTTTCCGCATACACAACAAGGCTGCAGCTCACAGGAGGTTGCCTGCAGATACAAGATGCAGCGGGGTTTGCCAATGAAGTCTTGCAAAGTCAGCCTTCAATTCCAGCCTTTATTGGCGGGCAGTCTCTGGGAGGGCTCATTTCTGCTCATGTAGCCCTCCTTGACCAGTCCAAATGGTCTGGCTTGGTTCTGTGCTCTGCTGCCATGAACATTGAGTGGACACTAGCTCTCAGGTGGGTCTCACACCTCCCCTCATCGCCATGATGGTCACACAAAATTCTGCTGCAGGATTGCAAGCTGCAACTGTAGCGAACTATTGTGTATGGGCCATCTGATGCCACATGGCATACTCAAAACTTTAGGTGTACACCTCAGCACTTTGAGCAATTTGTTAAGCAGTGCATTAGTATGCTGTTTCGGCCATCACCACAAAATGTACCTGCAGTTGCAGACCAAGTGCTCACCAAATGTGTGCTGACGGGCATCACTGTGTAGATTGCAGGCACCTCTGGGTGGCCTCTTTGCAACCTTCGTACCCAGAGCAAGGCTGGTTCCTGCTGTGAAGCCTGAGGACATGAGCCCAGACCCCAAAGTGGTATGTTTTATCAGTGTTTTGTCAAGTACGTGTCTTCCCCTGGGCTCAGGCACATATAGTCCTGCTTATCTCTCTGCATGGAGTCCTGTTTTGGCAGTCAATGTACCAACAATAGCATGTGTTGATGTGTATTAAAGTACATTTATTTCTGGCCACAGCTGCAGTCGAACTGTTCAAGCCCTGCGATCAATAACCCCTCATGATTTTAATCATCCTTTATTTGCTCGGAGGTCAATGCAACATGGCCGATGCCGAGAATTTTGCCAACAGCAAGCAATGATGTGCTGCTTTACTGCTGATGCACAGCAGCCGCCACCAGTACCATGTATTGCAGGTGCAAGACTATGTGAATGACAAGCTCAACTTCATAGGGCCAGTGCGTGCAAGAACTGGCAATGAGATTCTGAAAGGGTTCCGCTCACTGGAGCAGCGTCAGGCACAGCTCCACTTGCCTATCCTGGCAGTTCACGGCACCAGCGACAGATGTACCAGCCTGCCGGTACAGCCTCTGTCTTAAACCTTGCATCCATTTGTTGCTCAGTGCACCACAGCTTTGTTAGGACTCAACTTGTGGTACGTACTGACCACCTGTGCAGTGCTGTTGATATTTCAGCCCAGATGTCATGTTATACGACTCTCTGACATACATGACAAGTCATGCCATGATTGTTCATCACATCTCAATCTGCGCTTGTAGCAAAAACTGCTCGGACAGACTCCATGGTTGTTGTGCCAGTGCTACAAATGTCAGCAGAGCACTGTTCATGCACTCCTCATTCTGTGGAGTTGTGCCACATGAAACACAACGGCAAGCGTGGATCACTCAGCGTCAACGTC
>JAABUO010008181.1_pt1 | contig 11866 bp, 11 predicted proteins | sample 5559291 | NCBI WGS metagenome assembly JAABUO01 (sample SAMN10711878, study PRJNA513372) | rock metagenome | isolation source: Antarctica rocks | place: Antarctica: Victoria Land, Finger Mt sud | reverse complement strand
CCGCCCATCGCCCTCTCTCTATCCCGTGGATCAAGGGTTACCGATTATCGGTCCTACCCACCGACGCAGCGGAGACGCCGGACGAAGATGCATAATGCGAGTGATAGGTGGCGAGTGACAGGGGCTAGTGGGTGAGCAAGGCGCCTCTCAACCGCCTCTGCTCATCGCTTACCACCGGACGCCGCATTAGGGAGGGGTGTGACATGACCGAGGATACCGAGGACAGGGTTGCCGTCGTCACGGGGGCGGCCAGCGGGATCGGGCTGGCCGTCGCGCGCGACCTCGCGCGCCGGGGCGTACGGGTCGTCTTATCGGACTACGACGTCGAGGCCGGCCGAACGGCGGCGGACGATATCGAGGGGTCCATCTTTATGGCGGCGGACCTCTCGGACGGATCCGAGAGCGGCCGTCTCGTCCGCGCGGCGACGGACGCCCTCGGCCGCGTCGACATCCTCGTCAACAACGCCGGCATTCAGCACGTCGCGGCGATCACCGAGTTCCCCGAAGCGAAGTGGCGGCAGATCATCGAGGTCATGCTCACCGCGCCGTTCCTCCTGACGCAGGCCGTCCTCCCCGGCATGTACGAGCGCGGCTGGGGCCGTATCGTCAACATCGCCTCGGTCCATGCCCTGCGGGCTTCCGCTTACAAGTCGGCCTATGTCGCGGCGAAGCACGGTCTCCTGGGCCTCACGCGCGTGACGGCGATCGAGGGGGCGGAGCAGGGCGTCACCTGTAACGCGATCTGCCCCTCTTACGTCCGTACGGCCCTCGTAGAGAGGCAGATTGCCGACCAGGCGCGCCTCCACGCTATCCCCGCGTCGGAGGTCGTGGAGAAGATCATGGTCGCCGAGGCCCCCATCCATCGCTTACTCGAAGCCGACGAGGTCGCGCAATACGTCGGCTACCTCTGTTCCGCCGCCGCCGCCGGCATCACCGGCGGCGCGCAGACAATCGACTGCGGATGGACCGCGCACTAGTAGCTACCAACCACGTCGTCGATGATGCGCGCGACCTCGATCGCGGCTGGTTCGTACATGATGGTGTAGTGGTTGGAGCCGGGGATCATGGTGTCGGCGCGCAGAGGGAGCGCCTGGGCCATGGCGGCGTGAGCCTCGTCGCCGATGAGCGGGGGCGTGCCGGGGAAGAAGCCTTCCGAGGCGCGGATGAGGGCGGTCGGGACCGTGATAGAGGACAGCCGCGCCGCGGTGGCAGCCTCGGCGGCGTTCCAGCGCGCGTCCTCCAGCGCCGCCTCGAGCAGACACTTGGGGCGCCAGCCCCCCTCGACCTGCCGCAGATCGTAGCGGTAGTTATCGGCCAGGTCGGGCGGCAGCGTGTCCATGGTGAGACCCTGACCGGGGAACCAGAAGTCGACATAGTCGTCCGGGGTCTTAAAGGCCATGACGAGGCGGCTAAAGGCGCGGCGCAGTCCATCCTCGATCCTTTTGGCCTCTTCGTCCACCGTGGCCTCTTCGTTTGGGCCGGCCTCGACGCGGGGCCAACCGCCGTCGAGCAGCGCCAGGGCGCGGACCCGGTGGGGGTACATCAGGGCGGTCTGGGCCGCCGCGAACGCGCCCATCGAGTGTCCCATGAGCACGGCCCGCGCGATCCCGACATGGTCGAGGACGCGCACGACATCGCGCGCGTGGACATCCAGGCCGTAGCCCGACGGCGGCTTCCCCGAGTCCCCGCGGCCCCGCAGGTCGAGCGCCAGCATCCCGTCCGGGTGAGCCAGATGGCGCGCGATCGCGTTGAAGGCGTGGTGGTGCGAGGTGATGCCGTGCAAGGCTATCACGGGGTCTGGCCCCTGCCCCGTCCGACCGGCGACGATCTCCACGTCCTCTATGTCGCCCGGTATCGTCTGCCGCGTCCATAACTCCCGCATCGCCGCCCCTCGTCTCTCTATTCAGTCTTTCCCGCCGCATCGCGGGCGTCTTCACCAGGACAAGTCCAGGACAAGTACCAGTATAGGAAGGGGCGGTGAACGGCGTAGCCGGCAACGACAACGCGGCGGGTTCCTACGTCAAGGAGGGCGGCCGCGTCACGGTCAACTGATGGAACGGAAGCGCAAGCCCGTGTGGCGCGGTTCTTGACACAGGTAGGTCTCCGTTACACGGATAGGCGTATGAGGAGGGTAGAGGCATGCCGCGGATCGAGGCCGCTGGGTACGAGGCGTTCGAGGTCGAGGGTGGGACGCGGTTGATCCGTGCGCTGGAGGACCACGGGGTGGACATCCTGCATCGTTGCGGCGGCTACGCGCGCTGCACGACGTGTCGCGTCGAATTCCAGGCCGGGGAGCCCAACCGGATGACGGTGGCCGAGCGTGACAAGCTGCGCGAGAAGGAGTTGCTCGGTCAGGCGCGCCTGTCGTGCCAGATCGCGTGCGACGGGGATATGCGGCTTCGTCCCCTCCTGACGCTCGAAGGTAGCGGGCTCTCGGACCGCGGCCCCGAGCCCGCGCCCGAGATTACGCCGACCCCCGAGTGGACGAGCGTCCCGGCCGAGTAGCTGACGTGGAGGACGAGGCCAGGACTCAGAAGTGGCCCGATACCTTGTGGATCGTGCGCCACGGCGAAAGCGCCGGGAACGTCGCGCGCGACGCGGCGGTGGCGGCGGGGCTGCCGGTCATCGACATCGCGACGCGCGATGTCGACGTGCCACTCTCCCCGCTCGGCCAGCGACAGGCCGCGGCGTTAGGGCGCTGGTTCGGGGCTATGCCGGTCGCGGAGCGGCCGGCGGTCGTGCTAAGCTCGTCGTACGTGCGGGCCCAGCAGACGGTAGACGGGATCTTGCGGTCGGTGGGCATGGACCGCGGCGACATCTCCGAGACCGTCGACGAGCGCTTGCGCGAGAAAGAGTTTGGCGTCCTCGACCGCCTGACCAAGGTTGGGATCGGGGAACGCTATCCAGAGCAGGCCGAGTTCCGCCGCATTCTGGGCAAGTTCTACCACCGCCCCCCTGGCGGCGAGAGTTGGTGCGACGTTATTCTGCGCCTACGCAGCGTAATCGATACACTCACGCGCGAGTACCACGGCGAACGCGTCCTGATCGTGTGCCACTCGGTCGTCGTGCTGTGCTTCCGCTACCTGCTGGAGCGCATGACCGAGGAGCAAATCCTGGCCATCGACGCCGCGGAGGAGATCGCCAACTGTTCCGTCACGTCCTACACGTTCGACCCGACGCGGGGGAAACACGGTAAGCTCGCGCTGGATCTATTCAACTTTGTGGCCCCGCTGGAAGAGGCTGGAGAAGATATCACGAGGAGGCCGGATGTCAAACAGCGCGCGCCCTGACGCGTGGACGGCGCGGGACGGCGAGCCGATCCTCGTGACGCCCGAGTTGCTGCGCGGGTGGCCCCTGTCGCGGCCGGATGACGATGGCGAGGGGCGCGGCAAGGATAGACGCGGCAGTGTGCTCGTCGTCGGCGGCTCGGTCGAGGCGCCGGGCGCGATCCTGTTGGCGGGGACGGCGGCGCTGCGCGCGGGGGCCGGCAAGCTACAGATCGCGACGTGTCGCGATGTCGCGCCGGGCATCGCCATCGCGGTCCCGGAGGCGCGCGTCCTCGGACTCACGCAGTCCGACAGCGGCGACATCGATCCCGCCGCCGCCGAGCGCCTCGTCGCGGCCATCGCTAGCGCGCCCGCCGCCCTGATCGGTCCGGGCATGCTCGATATCGCGACCGTGCGGGAGGTGCTGCGCCGCGTGCTGCCCCGCGTGAGAGGGACGGCCCTCGCGCTCGACGCGGGCGCTCTCTCGGCCGTCTCCGACGACGCGCGTGTGTTGCATCACCTCGACGGCAACGTCGTGCTCACGCCGCATACACTGGAACTCTCCCTCATGCTTGGCATAGACGAGGCCGAGGTTCATGGGGACCTGCTCGGCGTGGCGCGCGGGGCGGCCGCCGACGCGCGGGCCGTCGTCGCTCTCAAGGGCGCGCGGACATATATCGCCGCGCCCGACGGCGCGAGCTACTGCTACGAGGGCGGCAATATCGGGCTCGCCACGTCCGGCTCGGGCGACACGCTCGCGGGGGTCATCGCGGGCCTGCTGGCGCGCGGGGCCGACGCAACGCAGGCGGCGGTATGGGGCGTCTACCTGCACGGCGCGGCCGGCGAGGTCATGGCGCGGCGCATGGGGCCGCTCGGCTTCCTGGCCCGCGAGCTCCTGGCCGAGATCCCCGGCCTCATGGCCGCGTTCGACGCCCCCACCGAGGAGTAACAGGTCCAGCACATCGAGCGCGGCGCGTGTCGGTAGCGTATCCTATAGCTTGATTCCATGGCGGCATAGAAGCGCCGCGATGCAAGGAGGATGTGTGACACCCGTCAAAATCGTCATCATCGGGGCCGGAAGCGCCAGCTTCGGGCTCAACTCGCTCGCCACCCTGTTGCGCGAGCCGGCCCTGCGCGGCAGCACATTGGCCCTCGTCGACACGAACGCGACGGGGCTGGCCCTCGTTCGCCGTCTGGCCGAACGCATGAACGCCGACTGGAACGCCGGCCTGACGATCGAGAGCAGCACCGACCGCCGCGCCGTGCTCGACGGGGCCGCTTTCGTGGTGTGCTCGATCGAGGTGGGGCCGCGGGAGGAGCTGTGGCGCCGGGACTGGGAGGTCACCCTGCGTCACGGCCTGCGCCAGCCGTACGCCGAGAACGGCGGCCCGGGCGGGTTCGCCCACGCGGCGCGCAACATTCCCTTCATCCTGGACATCGCGCGCGACATGGAGGATCTGTGCCCGCGCGCCCTCTTCGTCAACCTGAGCAACCCGCTCCCGCGCCTGTGCCGCGCCATCACGAAGTACACCTCCATCACGCCGGTCGGGCTGTGCCACCAGATCGGCTACGGGTATGGAATGGTCGGCGTAACCCTGGCCGACCGGCTTGGGCTGGAGGCGCCGGCCGAGCTACAGGACCCCGACGCGACGCACGACCGCGCCTTCGGAGAGGTCGCGCGGCATTTCCAGGCGCGGGTCCGCGCGCTCGTCGACATCAAAGCCGCCGGGCTCAACCACTTCACCTGGATGCTCGACGTGCGCGACCGCCGCAACGGGGATGACCTCTACCCGGAACTGCGCGCGCGCTTCCTCGACCTGCCCGCCGGCTACGAGCCGCTGACGCGCGACATGTTGCGGCTGACCGGCCTGCTGCCCGTCCCCGGCGACACGCATCTCTCGGAGTATCTGTCCTACACGCACAACCCCGCCACCAAGCCGTGGGAACGCTACAACCTGCATCTCTACCACTGGGAGCGGGCGGCGCGCGGGCGCGACGAGATGTGGGGCGAGATCGAGTCGTTGGCCGAGGCGGGCGGACCCGCGTTGGAGCGCCTGTGCCACGTACACGGCGAGGGCGTGTTCGAGGTCGTGCGTGGCGTGGCGCACGACGCCAACCTCTACCGCGACTCGATCAACGTGCCCAACGACGGCGCGATCGGTAACTTGCCCGACGACACGATCGTCGAGGTCCCGGCCGTCATTGGTGGATCGGGCGCGCTCCCGTTGCGCATCGGCGCGCTCCCGCCCGTCGTGGCCGAGCTGTGCCGACGCGAGGCCATGCGGGTCGAGTTCGTGGTCGACGCGGCGGCGCGGGGGAGCCGCGAGCTGGCGCTGCAAGCGCTTGCCCTCGACCCGACGGTCGACGACCTCGACGTCGCCCGCGCCGTGCTCGACGACTACATCGAGACCCACGCCCACGTCCTGCCGCAGTTTCACGGGCGGTGGAGTTTGTAGCAACGGTTCGACGGGGCGCTCACCCTCTATTCCTAAATGTCGATATGCTACTGTCACCTACCCACCGCTGTCAGCGGGTGGGCTTGCCCTCACTCATCGCCACGGCGGCGACTTTCGGGCTTCCACGCTGGCAGCCTCAGCGCAGGCGGCCAACGCGTGTCGCGTGAGCGATAGGGCTGGGTGATCTGATGACCGGTCTATCTCTGGTCCGGCCCGTTGGGAGTCACCCCAACGGAGAGCAACAGGAGGTGTCCCGTTGTCTGATGCGCTGAAGCCGTTTCACCCGACGGTGTGCCTAACCGCGCACCTCAATGATACCAAACCACGGCCGAGACGATGGGCTGAAGCCGCTACAGCGGTGAGGCTTCCTCCCACGGCTGAAGCGCGTGGGCTCCCGCCCCTGGAGGGTACACATCCGTGGTAGAGCTCCTTGTGACCGGCCGGATGCGGCCACGCGATAAGGGATAGCGATGGAGTACGCGGGGCAGAGGGAGGGCGACAGCGTCGTGACGCGTGTCAATGCGCGCATCGCGCGGCGACACTCCTGGCCGGTCGTTCTGGCGCTCGCCGCGGTCTGCGCTCTCGTCAAGCGGGACGATCCGAGCGTCGTGGCGTCTGCGGCCTATTTCGGGCTCATCGCCACGGTCATCGCCTTTTTCGCTGACCGCTACCGTCGGACCGAGCGACTGGCCTACGATCTACGGAACACCGACGGGCGGCCCTATAGCGCGGCCGCCCTGGCGCTCGTCGAACTGCGTAAGGCGCGACGCGTCTGGCGCGTGGTCGACCACAACGCCACGTACGACCGCGCGCATCGGGCGGGTCCGACCTTCCCACTACGCCGTGAGCGCGTCCGTGTCGCCAAGGGCGACCCTCCGTTTATCAAGGCCAACGTCCCAATTTGGGGTCTGCGGAACAGACGCTTCGGGCTGTACTTCCTGCCCGATTGCGTGTTGGTGTATCACGCAAAGCGCTACCTCACGCTCTCGTATGATGCGCTGCGGGTCGCGGCTATGCCGACGCGCTACGTCGAGCGCGCGCGTCGGGTTCCGTCCGACGGCATCGTCGTCGAACGCACTTCGTCCATGAACTCGACCGGCCCGCGCCGCGCCTTTGTGCTGGGTCGTCGCTGGCCGGTGATGCAGTACCAGGACCTGCGCTTCAGGTCGACGACGACGGGCGTCACGATCGCGTTCCTCGTGTCCAACGTGTACGCGGCCGAGCGCGCCGCCGGGGCCTTCTCTCGCCTGACCGTATTGGCCGACGAGCGGCGGGCGCGGACGGCCGGCGCGAACGGCGCGGGCGGGCGGCAAGAGCGGTGGTCGGGCGGCGATCGTGGAGGGGCGCGATCGCGCGAGGAGGACACCAGGGCGGGCGCGCGGAGGGTGGCGCGGAGCGCGCAAGCCGCGGCATACGACACGCTTGGCCTGAGCCCCGGGGCGTCGCGCGATGAGGTGCGGCGCGCCTTCCATGCGCTGGCGCAACGTTACCATCCCGATAAACTGTCCCCGCACCTGGGGCAGGAAGCCCGGGACGCGGCCGAGGCGATGATGAAGCGGGTGACGGCCGCCTACAAACTCTTGAATGACCAGAGATCGGGAGGCTGAGCGTGGCGACGATGGCGCTAGACGAGGGGCGCGTGCGTTGGGCGGGTAACCGCGTCCCCGTGACCGTATTGCTCGACGACCCCACGCCCTGCCGCAACCCGTTATGGTACGAGCAGCCGGACGCGGGGCACGTCGCGGTCATCCCGAACAGGTTCACGGAGGATTTCGCCGACCTTATCGACCGCACCGGCGCGGCCGGTAAATTCTCGGTCGTCCCCTGTCCGGGGGCTAGAGGCCGCGTCGACGAGGCCGTGCCGGATGTTCCCCCCGACGACCTGGCCGCGTTCCTGCGCATCGTGCGGGAGCGCATCGCCCCTCGCTGGGACATCAGCCCCGAGATGCTCACGCACAACAAGGCGCTCGACCTCGCCACCATGCGGCCGCTGACGGAGCGCGAAGACGCCTGGGCGTCGCATCAGGACGAGGCGTCTCTCACCCCCTATATCGCGCGTGGCCTGCATATCTTGCGCAACGCCGGCCTGGAGCCGAACGGCGTCACCTCGCCCTGGGCCTTCGGCATCGAGGTCGAAGAGGCCTACGCGAACGCGATCGCGACCGCGCTGAGACGTGTGTGCGGGGCGCCGGTCGGATGGTATTTCCTGCACATGGATGCCGACTCGCCGGCCGTGCCGCCGCGCGTGATGCGCCTGGACGCGGCGAACGGGACCGCGCTGGTCAGCATCGTCACGGCGGCGCGGCCGGACAGCGCCGGCCGCCCCGACTTTGCGTGGGGCACGCAGCAGGGCCACGCCGCCGAGCTCGATGTCCTGCTGACGGCCGACGGCGTCGGCGGCCGCCTGGCCGAGCTTTTCGCCAACGGTAGCCCGATGGCGTTCCACACGCACTGGCAATCGCTGTTCTCCAATGGGAGTGGAGCTGGCCTCGACGCGCTGGGCGCGTTGATCGATCGCATCAACGGCGTCTGGGGTGAGCGCATCCGCTGGACCTCCGCTCGCGAGTTGGCGGTGTACGCGGCGGCCCGCGCCGCCAGCGGTGTCGACGTGAGCGAAGACGGCCGGGACCTCACCATGACGGCCCCTTTCGCCTGTCCGGAGTTCACCTTCTGGACGCCGCTCCCGGCGGAGTCCACGACTCTCCTGCTCGACGGCGTCGCCCTGGACCGGCTGCCCGACGGCGACGCCCCGCTCCACGAAGGCGGTTGGCGGCGCGATGGAACCCGCGCGCTCGTCTGCCTGCCGCTCCGCGACGGCGCCCAGCTTCGCTGGCGGTAGCCTCCGAGGAATAGGTGATAGTCGACGTGACGCCTACCCCCGCACAAGTTCCTGTGATGAGTGTGCCAGGGATGGGGACGTGGTCCCGACCGCCGTCGCCCCGTGAGCGGATGTCGCCATCGCGTGCATCAAGAGTAGCGGGGCGACGAGGACGGCCGTCGGGAGCGCATAGAGGCTCAATCCCGTCGCCAGGATACACGCCACGACGGTCAAGGGGCGCAGGCGCGGCAGCAGGACCGCGGGCAGCATCAGCAGGGTGAGGTCGTACGGCCGGCAGTAGGGCGCGGCGACGAACCAGACGAGCGCCAGGATCGGGAGGGCGTGCTCCGGGCGCGGCCGGCGCCTGATGATGACGGCCGAGATAACGGCCGCGCAGCCGAGCAGGAGCAGGTAGCCGGCCGTGTGCATCCCCACGGCAGACCACACCCCCGCGATCGATTCCTGCGCGATCTGCCGCTCGGCCTGGAAACCCATCATGCTGGCGAGCCAGTGCCGCGAGAAGGGCGCCAGTAGCAGGGCCACGAGGCCGGCCGCAAATCCGGGGATGAGGCGGGGCCGCAGCGCCACCAGGCATAGCGCCGCCGGCAGCGCAATCTGCGGCTTGAGCGCCACGAGGCTCAGCACGAGGCCCGCGGACAGCGGGTGGCCGCGGCGCTCGAGGATGAGCGCCGCGCTCAGCGCCAGCGTCAGCAGCGGGATCGGCTGGCCCACCAGGAGACACAGCAGAAAGGCGGGACTACAGGCGAGCAGCGCGTGGATGACGCGCCGGGGCGACGACGGCGCTGCCAGGATCAGCGCGCTTGCCTGGATGACCGCCAACATGACCAGCCACACGGCGTAGGCCACGCGCGACGGCAGCTGGGTCAGTGGCGTGAGCGCGTATGCGAAGGCGGGCATGCTGACGAAATAGGGGCTGTGGTACGGGCTGATCCCGTGGGCGACGTCGCGCGCCGCCTGGTAGAAGATCATGAAGTCGCCCATGGCCCAGTTAAGGTGGAGGTTCGGCAGCCCGCGCGTGCCGACCAGGATGGCTGTGAGCGCCGCCAGCGCGACGACCGCGACGACATCGGTGCTCCATGCAATGGCCGGCAAGAGGCGCGCTATCGTTCCCCGCGCCTGACCGTCCCCTGACGCTGAAGCGGTCCGTACCGGGGCTCCCGCTATCATGGTCTTCGTCTGTTCCATGGTCCCACGCGGATCCTCTCCTCGGCGTCGCGGTAGACAGAGCGGCAGGCGGCGTGCGCGGCCTGCCGCTGCCTGGTCGAGAGTCAGGGCAGGCGCGGCGCGACGGCGTCAACGCGCGGGCGTTGCACGTGAAGAGGATGGTGGACGAGCGGGCCCGACTGCACGGTTATGATAGCGAATCCTGGGCGGCGCCCCGTATAGGACATTTGGGGGCTCGGCGGCAACCCGGTCTCACACGACGGTTGAACGGTTGAGGGGAGGGAAGCATGCGTAACTATGCGCCTCCGTGCTAACGGCGAGAGGCCTGTGTAGCAGGCGTCACTGACAGCGCAGGTCAATCAACGCAGGCCGCCGATGTAATACTTGGGGCCACGGCGGAAATGTAGGCGATGCCCCGACGGATACCACGAGCGCCTGCCGCACCGACCGTTGCACAGACCGGAGAGGTAGGCGGATGCAGTTCGTCGCCCGCACACCTGACCACACGGGGTCGGGTGGTCCTGGGAGCTGATGATGGTCATCTCATAGATAGCAGGCCGGTCACCGCGGCGGGCCGTTGTGCGCCCACCACTGCATCACCAGGAGGATAGCACCGCCCAGCGCGACGACGAGGACGCCGCACACGGTGAAGCCGACGGGCAGACAGCCGGTCGCCATGAACGTGTCGATCCGGGCGTCGCGCGGGTTGGCGGGGTCATACAGCACCGGGACCGTCTGCCCGACCCGGCGGGAGCGCCAACTCGTCCCCGTGGACGACTGGAACTGGACGGCCTGCCCCTCCGCTGTCGCAAACCGCACGATGGGGAAGGAGAGATAGCTGCCCGTGTTCCCGAGGCTGTCCGTGTTGAGGCTGCCCAGGTTCCCGAGGCCGCCTGGGTTGGACCAGCGCCGCGCGAGGTCGACCACGGCGCCCGTCGTCCGCGCCGCCCGGCGGGCGAAGCGTCGCGCCCGCGCCAGCATCAGGGAGGCCCAGCGCCACGAAGATCAGACCGACCGCGCAGAAGCCAGCGGGGATGATCGCTGGGTGAGCGCCGACGACAGAGGACAAGACCGGGATCATGCGTTTCCTCCTTGTGCGACGGGCCGATACACGTTCGGCCCCGCGGGCGGCGTATCGCCGCCCGTCTCCCCGTGCGCCGCACTACGGCGCGAAGCCCTGCGTCCCGCGCAGCTGCGTCCCCAAGTTGAGGACCATCTCCTCGGCGATAAAAGGCTGACCGTCGGTGGACTGGACCACGAGGCCGTGCGGGCCGCTGATGGCGGGGCTGCCGTCGGCACTGTCCACGGACACGGCGCGCGGGCCGAGGCCGGTGGTGTAGACGGACTGCGACGCCGTAGCCCGGCTATTCTGGCCGTAGGTCGTTATCGTCACCTCCACGCTCCGCGTCGGTGACGGGTTGTAGATGAGGATGTACGCCAGGCCGCCGCCGGTTAGATCGCCGACGCCGGCGAAGCTCCATTGCGCGCGCGGCGTGGTCAGGCCGAGAATGACCTCACCCGCGGGCTGGGCGGGTAGCACCGACGTGCCGGGGCCGGCGTTCGGCGAGCTGCTGGCGCCGCTGCCGTGATACTCGGCGCGCTCGACGACCACCGGCTGGTTGCTCGTGACCGCGATCGCCTGATGGAAGTCGCCGTCGGGTCTGACGATATTGGCGCGACTGTGCGGGGCCACCGTGACGCTAAGGCCCCGCTCCTGAATAACCTATACATCCATCGGGTACATCCACGGTGAGGAGGCCAGCGAATCTGGTGAACTTATTGTGGAGCGGGTCCTAAGTGGGTCGGTGGTCAAAGTTCGTGGGATTGGGTATGCTGGTGGGTATGTACCGGATTATTTTGTCCAACGACCAACGCGATGAACTGCGGGAGCGCACGCGGCAGGCGGGCCTCGCGCCGAGCACCCGCGATCGCCTGGAGATGGTGCGCCTCTCGGACGCCGGCTGGAGCGTGCCGCGGATCGCGCGCCACCTTGGCCAGCATGAGCAAACCGTGCGCACCTGGATCAAAGCCTTCCTCGCCGGCGGGTTCGACGCGCTGCCGAACAAACCGCGCGGGGGCAAGGAGTCGGCCCTGAGCGCGCCCATGCTCGCGGGCGTGCGGGCCGAGGTGGCGACCGGCGC
>JAABUO010008180.1_pt1 | contig 11866 bp, 7 predicted proteins | sample 5559291 | NCBI WGS metagenome assembly JAABUO01 (sample SAMN10711878, study PRJNA513372) | rock metagenome | isolation source: Antarctica rocks | place: Antarctica: Victoria Land, Finger Mt sud | reverse complement strand
GGCCCTCGACGTCCATGCCCTTGACGCGCGGCGCGACGATGCGCGCCGTCGATAAGGTCACTGTCGCGGCGCCCGTGAGCGTGACCTGCGCGTCGATCTCCGCGCCGGCGCGGATGGTCCCGGCGCTGTCCGCGTAGGCCACGCCCGCGCTCGACACGGCGGCCCCGGCCCCGGTTATGCTCGCCCCGGCGACGTGCAGCACCGTGGCCGCGCCGTTGATGCCGAGGATTTCGGCATCGCCGTGCCCCAGCGTCCGCGCCACCACGCCGTGGACGCGCCAGTGCTTGGAGTAGTCGTCGTTGCGCCAATGCTTGGAGAAGCCTTGCACGCGCCAGTGCTTGGAGAAATCTGTGCTTCGCCAGTGCTTGGAGGACTCATCGCCGCGCCAGTGCTTCGAGAAGCTCTGGCGCTCGAGCATGCGCACGAGCAGGCGGGCGTGGTCATGGGCCTCCACGCCGACCGCGAGCTCGTCGCCGACGCGCAGGCCGCGTAGCTGTGCCACCAGGGTAAAGCGCAGCGGGAGCAGCGTGCCGTCGGGGAGGGCGAGGTCGCCCGTGCGCGTGGCGGGGCGCAGGGCGGCGAGCGTGCCGTAGAGCAGCACGTGGCCCTGGATAGCTTGATGGGTGGCCGGGGTCGGGGTGGCCGGAGCGGAGGAGGCCGGCGTGGTCGAGGCGGGGGTGCGCCCCAGGACAGCGGCGGCAAGCCCGATCAGGCTGATCGACGAGCGCAAGGCTCTGGAACGATTCATCGCGTCCTCTGATACATGATGCACAGTACTGGGTATGGGGCCTTAGGGCTCCAATATCATGCAAAAGCGGACGCGTTGGCATCCCCTATTCGGGTTATAGCGGAGAGTAGGGCTTGCCGTTAGGCGGCGGCCTCGCGCAGCAAGCGCACGGCGTCGGCCACGGAACGCTTGGGCGTGTAGACGGCCGAGCCAGCCACGACCACGGTGACCCCGGCCGCGACGAGCGGGCCGATGTTCCCCGCGTTGACGCCGCCGTCGACCTCCAGGTCGGCCGATGAGCCGGCCGCGTCGAGCATAGCGCGCATGCGGCGGACTTTGTCCAGCGTTTGCGGGATAAACTTTTGCGACCCGAAGCCCGGATTGACGGTCATCATCAGCACCTGATCGACGTCGGGCAGCACGTCCTCCAGCATCCCGATAGGGGTGGCCGGGTTGATGGCGACGCTGGCCTTGCAGCCGAGCTCGCGGATCTGCGCCAGCTGGCGTTGCAGGTGCGTGCAGGCCTCCTGGTGCACGGTCAGGATCGAGGCGCCGGCCTCGGCGAACGCTCCGACATAGAACTCGGGGCGCTCGATCATCAGGTGCACGTCGAGCGGGAGCCCCGTGACCGCGCGCACGGCCGCCACCACGAGCGGGCCGAGGGTGATGTTGGGCACGAAATGGCCGTCCATCACGTCGAGGTGGATGTAGTCGACGCCGGCCGCCTCGGCGGCGCGCACCTCCTCGCCGAGGCGCGATAGATCGGCGGTCAGGATAGAGGGTGAGAGCTTCATGCCCCTATTATGCCATGGATGCCACGCCACGCGCGTAAGGGCGACGGGCGCCCCTGCGGCCGGGCGTCGTAGAGCACATAGGCCACGCCACGCGCGTGAGGGGGCCGGACCCGATCGACCGATCGGGCCCGGCCCCCTCACGTGTCTACGCCGGTCAGGCGCGCGCGGCCTGTGCGACGCCGCCGGCGAGTGCGGCCGGGATGGCGGCGTAGTGCGCCAGGGCCATGACTCCCTGCGCCCGGCCCTGCGTCATGGAGCACAGGTCGGTGGTGTAGCCGAACAGGCGTGCCAGCGGGACGAGGGCGCGCACGACCTGCGCGCCGCCGCGCCCAGCCGCGCCCTCCATGCCCTCGACCGTGCCACGCCGCACCGTGAGGTCGCCCAGCACGTCGCCGACGAACTCCTCCGGCGTGGTCACCTCCACGCGCATGACCGGCTCGAGCAGGGTCGGGCTCGCCGCCCGCACCCCCTCCTTGAAGCCAATGCCTGCCGCGATGCGGAACGCCAGTTCGCTCGAGTCTTGCTCGTGGGCCGAGCCGCCCACGAGCGCGACGCGCACGTCCACCACCGGGTAGCCGGCCAGCACGCCGCCCGCCGCCGCCTCGCGCACGCCCGCCTCGACGGCGGGGACGTACTCGCGCGGTACCGCGCCGCCGACCACCCTGTTCTCGAAGATAACGCCGTCCCCGCGACCGGCCGGCGCAACCTCGAGCCACACGTGACCCCACTGGCCGCTCCCGCCGCCGCTCTGCCGAATCCAGCGCCCCTCGGCCCGCGCCGTCCCCGCGACCGTTTCGCGATAGGCGACGCGCGGCGGCCCGATCGCGGTCGCGACCTCGAACTCGCGCCACAGGCGGTCGACCAGGATCTCCAGGTGCAGCTCACCCATCCCCGAGATCACGGTCTGCCCCGAGTCGCCGTCGGTCCCCACATGGAACGTGGGGTCCTCGTCGGCCAGCTGGGCCAGCGCGACGCCCATGCGGTCCCCGTCGCCCTTCGCGCGCGGCTCGATGGCCACGGCCACGACCGGCTCGGGGAACTCCATCGCCTCGAGCACGATCGGATGCCCCGGGTCGCACAGGCTGTCGCCCGTCAGCGCGCCCTTCAGGCCAACGATCGCCGCGATGTCGCCCGCCTCGACGGACGCGACGTCGGTGCGGTGGTCGGCGTGCATACGCACCAGACGCCCGACGCACTCGCGCCGGTCGCGCGAGGTGTTGAGCACGGTCGCGCCCCCGCTCAGGGTCCCCGCGTACACCCGCACGTAGGCCAGCCGCCCCGCGAAGGGGTCGGACACGACCTTGAACACGAGCGCCGCGAGCGGCGCGGCCGGGTCGGCCGCCCGCACCGCCGCCTCCCCGTCGATCGGGTTCACGCCGACGACGGGCGGCAGGTCGGCCGGCGACGGGAGGTAGGCCACCACCGCGTCGAGTAGCGGCTGCACGCCCCTGTTGCGCAGGGCCGAGCCGCACAGTACGGGGACCAGACGGTTGGTTAACGTGGCCGCGCGCAGCCCCGCGCGCAACTCCGCCCTCGTCAGGTCGCCGCGCTCCAGGTAGGCCGCGAGCAGCGCATCGCCGGTCTCGGCGACGGCCTCGACCAGGGCCGCCCGCGCGGTCCATCTTGTTGACGAAGACGAGGCGTGGCACGCCGTGGCGGTCGGCCTGCCGCCACACCGTCTCGGTTTGGGGCTCCACGCCGGCCACGGCGTCGAGCGCGACCACGCCGCCGTCGAGCACGCGCAGGCTGCGCTCGACCTCGGCGGTGAAGTCGATGTGGCCGGGCGTGTCGATCAGGTTGATCTGGTGGCCCTCCCACGCGTAGGTGGTCGCCGCCGCGGCGATGGTGATGCCCTTCTCGCGTTCCTGCGGCTTCGAGTCCATCGTAGCCGTGCCGTGGTGCACCTCGCCCGCCTTGTGGATGACGCCGGCGTAGAGCAGGATGCGCTCGGTCACGGTCGTCTTGCCGGCGTCGATGCCGATGTTGCGCAGGCGGTCAAGTCCTTGTTGTCGTGTCACGGTGCTATCCTTCGTTTTTTGCAAAGCGGTACCGGGGGCAATTCGGGGTACGAATTGTCTCGTGTTGTCTCGTGGGTGAGCAGGGATACCGGGCGGGGCCCGCGCCCTAAGGGCGGGTTAGCCCGGGACGGATGGATCGCTCCCGGACAGCGCGGCGCGGTCGGGCGTGGGGGACGTCCGCGATCCCTTTTGTCCGCCGTGCAGGCGCAAGATGCGGGGGACAAAGAAGACCGCGGGCGGAGCGTCACGCTCTGCCCGCGGTCATCGCGGCACGAAGAAGCCTTTCGGGGGTCAGGTCATCCTGTGGCGAGGCGCTGGCAGGCCGCGCCGGCGCGCGCCACTGCCGTCGCAGGGCACGGTCGGACGCTGTGCGGGAGCCGCGATATATATTTGTAGCATGTCCCTCGCCCTCACAGAACGTCGCACGGGTATTAGGTTAAGATGTCCGCGCATGTATGAGCATAGGACGAATAGCCGCCTTTGTCAAGGGCCGATTGCCCTGCCGAGCGCGGCGAGATGTAGCCCGGAATGAGGTGTTATGCTATCCTACAACTAATAAACGCAGCAGCCGAGACGCGCAGAGCCACCTGCGGCTATCGCCCCGCGCGCCCTATCCTCGCGCTGCCGTTTGGCGTCTGGTACCGTGTGCGGCGCGTCGTGGCCCGCAGTGGCCTCTATCAGAGCGAACGGGAGTATGCGCGTTGGCTTTTGTTGTCACCACCCGTACATCCTCGCGCATGCGTGGCCGGCGGTCGCGGGTAGTCGCGCATTCGCGATCACTTCCGCGATCACTTGTGTCTATAGTGTCTGTCGTCGTCGTTAAGTTTAAGAGTAGAGTCATTGTTGCGTAGTAGCCAGCGGGCGCCAATGGCGGCGACCCGGAAGGATAGAGAAGCGGACTTATGCTAGAGCACGACGTGTTGATCATCGGCGGCGGGCTCGCGGGGATGCGGGCCGGCGTCGAGGCCTGCAAAACGGCGAATACGGCCATCATCAGCAAGGTGCACCCCATGCGCAGCCACTCCGGGGCGGCTCAGGGTGGCATCAACGCCGCCGTCGGCAAGGACGACAGCTGGGAGAACCACTGGTTCGACACGGTGAAGGGCAGCGACTACCTCGGCGACCAGGACGCCTGCCAGGTGTTGACCAAAGAGGCCCCTGAGAACATCTTCGAGCTCGAGCACATGGGCACGCTCTTCTCGCGCACGGCCGACGGCCGCATCGCCACGCGCCCCTTCGGCGGCGCCGGCGTGCCCCGCACCTGCTTCGTGGCCGACATTACCGGCCATGTGCTCCTGCAGACCCTCTACGAGCAACTCGTCAAGTACGACGTCAAAGTCTACGAGGAGTTCTTCGTCACCGACCTGATCGTCGTCGACGGCGTTTGCCGCGGCGTCATCTGCATGGACCTCACCAGCGGCGACTTCTTCGAGATCCGCTCCAAGGCTGTGATCTTGGCCACCGGCGGCGCCGGCCGCGTCTTCTACAAGAGCACCAACGCGCTCATCTCCACCGGCGACGGCATGGCGCTGGCCTACCGCGCCGGCTGCCCGCTCGAGGACATGGAGTTCGTGCAGTTCCACCCCACCACGCTCGCCTCCAACGGCGTCCTCATCACCGAGGGCGCGCGCGGCGAGGGGGCCTACCTGCTCAACAACGAGGGCGAGCGCTTCATGGCCAAGTACGCGCCGAACAAGCTCGAGCTGGCCAGCCGCGACGTGGTTTCGCGCGCCGAGGCCGACGAGATCGCGGCGGGGCGCGGTATCGACGGCTGCGTGCTGCTCGACCTGCGGCACATGGGCGAGGCCAAGATCGAGGAGCGCCTGCCGCAGATCCGCGAACTGGCCATCGACTTCGCCGGCATCGACCCCGTGGTCGCGCCCGTGCCGATCAAGCCTGGCGCGCACTACACCATGGGAGGCGTGCGCTGCGACGTCGACGGCCTGACCCCCATCCAGGGCCTCTACGCCGCCGGCGAGGTCGCCTGTGTGTCCGTGCACGGCGCCAACCGCCTGGGCGGCAACTCTCTGCTGGAAACTGTCGTGTTCGGCCGCCGCGCCGGGCGCGCCGCCGCGGCGTGGTCCAAGAACACGCCGATGCCCGCGTTCCCCTCCGACGCGGCGCGCCACGCGGCGGCCGGGCGCGACGCCATGCTGCGCGACGGCGGGACCGAGCGCGTGGGCCGCTTGCGCGAGCAGATGCAGGACGTCATGAACGCCAACTTCCAGATCTACCGCACCGAGGCCGACATGGTGGTGGGCTTGCGGCAGATCCGGGAGCTCAAGGATCGCTTCAAGCGCGTGCGGATCGACGACAAGGGCCGCATCTTCAACACCGCGCTGCAGGAGGCCTACGAACTCGGCTACATGCTCGACCTCGCCGAGACCATCGCGCTCGGGGCCCTCACGCGCCAGGAGAGCCGCGGCGGCCACGCCCGGCGCGACTTCCCGGAGCGCGACGACGCGACATGGCTCAAGCATACCCTGTATCACGCGGACGGCGACGGCCACCCACAGATCGACTACGCGCCGGTTACCATCACCAAATTCGAGCCCGCTGTGCGGAGCTATTAGTGTCTAGTGGTTGGTGACGGTAACTAATCACTGGACACTAAACACGAAACACTGGAGGAACAATGAAGAGTGTGCTCGCCATCCAGCGCTATATCCCCGAGGTGGACAGCGCGCCGCACCTGGAGCGCTACGAGCTGGACCTGCCCGAGGAGGCCACGATCCTCGACGGGCTCATCCACATCAAGGAAAACATCGACGACTCGCTGGCTTTCCGGCGCTCCTGCCGCTCGGCCATCTGCGGCTCGTGCTCCATGGTGGTCAACGGCTACAGCAAGCTGACCTGCAAGACGCCCATCGCCATGGAGTTGCGCCGCGGCCGCGAGGAGTTGCGCGTCACGCCCATGCGCACGATGAAAATCGTCAAAGACCTCATCACCGACATGTCCCCCTTCTGGAAGCACTTCCGCGACGTGCAGCCCTACCTGCAGCCCGACCCGAATCGTGTGCCGGGCAAGATGGAGGAGTACGTGGTAATGCCGGAGCAGCTCGCGCCCTCGCGGCGTGATCTCAACTGCATCCAGTGCGCCGTCTGCTACTCTGACTGCGGCGTGACAGAGGTCAGCGCGGCCTTCGCCGGCCCGCCGGCCCTGGCCAAGGCGCACCGCTTCGTGACCGACCCGCGCGACGCCAAGCGCAAGGAGCGCCTGGAGAAGCTGATCGACCTTGGCCTGTGGGACTGCGCGCACGCCTACAACTGTATGGAGTGCCCCAAGCACGTCAACCCGGCCGACGCCATCGCCGACCTGCGTCGCATCTCTATGCAAGAAGGCTTGACCGAGAATATCGGCGCGCGCCACTCCATGGCTTTCACGCGCAACATCCAGAAGAGCGGCCTGCTCAACGAGGCCGCGCTGATCCCTGAGATCGTCGGCTATACCAATGTCAAGGAGCTCATCAAGCTTGGACCGCAAGGGGCGCGCATGGCGCTCAAGGGCAAGATGGCGCTCCCCATGCTCCACAAGAAAGTCGACAACTACGATGGTGTCAAGAAGATTTACGATGCCCTGTACGAGCAGCCGCGGAGCGACGGCGGCGCGACGGTCACGAGAAAGGACGGTAAGTAACGGCCATGGCAATGGAATATAAGCCCCTGCGGTACGCATACTTCACGGGTTGCGTGGCTAAAGGCTCGTGCCCGGAGCTGCACCGCTCGACGGTGGAGCTCGCCAAGAAGATCGGCATCGAACTCTGGGAGATGACCGGCGCGGCCTGCTGCGGGGCCGGCGTGATCCACGACGAGAACCCCGAACTACAGATCGCGCTCAACGCGCGCACGCTGGCCATGGCCGAACAGCAGGGCATGGACATCGTGAACATTTGCTCGACCTGCCAGCAGAACCTGGGGCAGGACGCCAAGGCCCTGCGCGACAATCCGGACCTGCGCGCCCATATCAACAAGATTCTGGCCGAAACAGGCTTGCAGTACAACGGCAACGTGCAGGTCAAGAACCTCCTGTGGGTGCTCGTGGGCGACTACGGCCTGGACCGGCTGGCCGCTCAGGTAGAGAACCCGCTGCACGACATCAGGGTGGCCTCGTACTACGGCTGCCAACTCTTGCGCCCGGTCGACGAGACCGGCTTCGAGGACCCGGACAACCCGACGTCGTTCGACAACCTCGTGGCCGCGCTCGGCGGCACGCCGGTGGACTACGCGGGCAAGACGCGCTGCTGTGGGTTCCACATCCTGACCGTCAACGAGAACACTTCGACCAAGATGGCGGTCAAGCGGCTGGAAGAGGCGCAGGACGCCTCGGCCGACGTGATGGTCACGCCGTGCCCGCTCTGCCACGTGTCGCTCGACGCCTACCAGCCGCGCGCGCGCAAGCTGCACGACTCGCCCGGCAAGATGCCGGTGGTGCACCTGTCGCAACTCGTGGGCCTGGCCTGCGGCGTCGACCCCGGCAACCTGCAGCTCAACCGGCTGATGGTCTCGCCGCAGAAGGCTCTTGCGCCCGTGCTGGCGGAGTAGCGACGAGTAGCGGTCGACGGGCGCGTAAGGGCCGGGACTGCGTGCCCGCGGCCCTTACGCGCCCGCGCGATCCCACGAGCCCGATGGCTCCCGTTGTTTCGCGCGCCTCGCGGCCTTGACCGCCCTGGCGCCAGGACTATCGGGGGATGACGGATCGCTCGCGCTCGCGCTACCATCGACTTGTGTACAAGTACATGTACAGGTATATCTCGCGCGGCGCCTCGGCGCCTCTCTTCGCTCGCGCGGCTCCTCAGAGGATGGCGCGCCGTGTGTGAGCGCGCCGACGCCACGCCCGCGACCATGTGTCCGCGCAACGTCGCCGCGCGGGCCGCGATGAGGTCCGACGCCGACGAGCGCTCTGTCCTCGAAGCCGCCCTGGCGATCCGCGCGGCGATGGACCGCGGTAACCCCGTGACCGTTGCCCGCGAGGTCTGTCGTCGGCTCATACGGCTCGTCCCCTGTACGGCCGCCGGGTTGTTCCTGAACGACGGAGCTGGCGACCTCGCGCTCGCCTCCGTCGCCGGACCCCATCGCCGCCAGGCGCGTCGCGCGTGGGGTCGCCGGCCTATCGCGCCGCACCCTACTATGTCTTCGGCGTGTGTGCCGCCCCTCACCGGCGCTCCGTACACGCTGTACGTGCCCTTGAAGGCGCGCGGCAAAGTGGTCGGCGCCATGGTCATCGGGTGCGCGACGCGACCGACGGCTGCGGACGCGTCGCCGGTCCGGCGATTGGCGGCGCTCCTCGCCGACATCCTGGAGCGTTTTTTGCTCGTGACCACGCTCGGCGACGCCGCCCTCGCCGCGGAGCAGCCGGCCGATCTCCAGGGGACCCTGCGCGCCATCCTGTGCGGCGTGCGGTGCTTCGTGCCCGCGGACGGCGCTGGCGTGTTGATGCGCGATGGCGCGCAGGCGCGCATCATCGCCGTCGACGGCCACCCCGAGGAGGCCGTCGGCCACGCGCTGCCGATCGCGGGGGACCCCTCGCTGGAGGCCCCGCTCTGGCGCGGCGAGCCGGTCCTGTTGCACGATCTGGACGCGGCGAGCGCCCCGAAGTCTGCCCCGGGGGCCGAGCGTATCCGCGGGTACATCGGGGCGCCGCTGGTCGCCGGGGGCGAGATTATCGGGGTCCTGTGCATCGATAGCTGGAGCCACGACGCCTTCGACGACGAAGATCTCGCCCGCGCCTGCCGTTTCGCCGCGCATGCCGGTGCGGCCCTGGCGCGGGCGCGGGCGCAGGCGCGGGCGCAGGCCGAGATCGTGGCCCTGCGCGAGGCCGCCTCGCTGGCCACACGTGACCCGGCGAGCGGCGACATCCTCCCGTCGATCCTGGACGGTTTGCGGCGCGTCATAGCCTGCGACGGCGCCAGCGTGCTCGTGCGCGAGGGCGGGGAGGCGCGGATCGCGGCGGTGCACGGGCACCCGGTGGCGGTGCTGAACCATCGCTATAGCATAAGCGAGCAGGCGACGCTCCAGAAGCCTCTCCTGCTGGGACAGCCTTTCCTCACGCCGGATCTCGGCGCGGAGCCGGGATATACCCCCGCGCCGGGCGCCATGGACATACGCGGCAATCTCTCGGTCCCGCTTGTAGCGCACGGGGAGGTGCTCGGGATGCTCGCGGTCGACAGCTTGCGCGCCGGCGCGTTCGGGGCCGAGGACGTCGGGCGCGTGGAGTTGTTCGCGGGTTACGTGGCCGCCGCTCTCCTCAACGCGCGCCTGCACGACGAGGTGCGCCGCTCCGCCGAGCGTGACCCCGTCACGGGGCTGTACAACCACCGCGCCATCCACAACTGCCTCGACGAGGAATTGGTGCGGGCCAGGGCGCTGAGCGCGCCCCTCGCGGTGGTCATGATCGACGTGGACGGGTTCAAGCTCTACAACGACACCCACGGGCACCCAGCGGGCGACGCGGCGCTGCAAGGGGTAGCCGCGGCCCTGCGCGACGCCTGCCGCGAGGAGGATACGGTCGGGCGCTACGGCGGCGACGAATTCCTGGTGGTGGCCCCCGGCGCCGCGGCGGAGGATGCGGCTGACCTGGCACGCCGGTTGCATGACGCTGTCGCGTCGCACACGCTGCGGCTTGGCGGCGCGGTGTTGCCGCTGCGCGTGAGCGCCGGCGTCGCGACCTATCCTCGCGACGGCGTCGACCGCGACCTGCTGGTAGCCTGCGCCGATGGGCGGCTCTACGAGAGTAAGAATCGGGGCGGGGCGGCCACGGTGTGCGGCGACACGCGCGACACGCCGGGCCTCGACGCGAGCTCGTTCGGTGTCCTGAGCGGCCTGGTCACGGCGGTCGATCGCAAAGATCGCTACACGTACGCCCACTCCGAGCAGGTGACGCGGCTGGCCCTGCTGCTCGGGCAGGAACTCGGCCTGTCCGCGGACACGCTACGCTCGATCAGGCTGGCGGGGCTGCTGCACGACGTGGGCAAGATCGGCGTGCCCGACCGCATCCTCAAGAAGCCGGGTCCGCTCTCGGCGGACGAGGTCGAGACCATGAATAGCCATCCCGCTCTGGGCGAGGCGATTGTCGCCGGCCTGCCCGATTTGGCCGCCATCCGCACCGGCGTGCGCTCCCACCACGAACGCTGGGACGGCCGGGGCTATCCCGACGGGCTCGCCGGCGAGGACATCCCTCTCCTGGGCCGGCTGCTGGCCGTGCCCGATTGCTACAGCGCGATGACCATGGATCGCCCGTATCGCGCGGCGCTCTCGCACGGGCTGGCGATGGCCGAGATCGCGCGCGGGGCGGGCGCGCAGTTCGATCCGGCCATCGTCCGAGCCTTCTTGCGGGCCGTCCGCGCCGCGGATACCGCCCTGATCATGGACCCGGGGGTCGGGCTCGCCAGGGGCGCGTAGATGGGCCGGGTGGACACCCGCTCAGGTCAGAGGGCGCCGGGGGCGCCGCCTATTGCGCCGATGATAGGTCTGTTCGTATCATGGAAAGTGGTCCTGATCTACCATCCATCTAGCAATAGGGGTACACCATGCACAAGCTTAAGGCACTCGGTCTCTCCACCATCTGCGCGGCCGCCGTCGCCGGGACAACTTTCGGCGCGCGTACCGCGGGGCACGCGGCCACGGGCGGCGCTCGGCCGCATAAGGGCGCGAGCGTGCTGCTTTACATCGACGGCGCGCTCGGCGACCTCGGTTTCTTCGACTCGGCCAACGCCGGCGTGCAGCGCGCCCAACGCGCCCTGGGCGCGACGGTCAAGGTCATCCAGAACAACGACAACACGCAGTGGCAGGGCCAGCTCCTGCGGCTGGCCGGTACCCACAAATACGACCTGATCATCGTCACCGCCAGCGACGCCAACATGAACAACGCCACCAAGGCGCTCATCGGTCGCTACCCGGGGCAGCGCGTCATCGACTTCGACGACAACTCCTTCGCCAGTAAGTCTAACGTCAGCACCATCATCTACAAGCAGAACGAGGGCTCGTTCCTGGCCGGCGCCCTGGCGGCCATGGTCGCGGGCGATGCGAAGCTGCCGTACGTGAGCCACAAGAACGTCATCGGTATGGTCGGGGGCCAGCGGGAGCAGGTCATCCTTGACTTCAGGGACGGCTATGCGCAGGGCGCACAGGCCGTTTCCGCCGGCATCAAGGTGAAGGAAACGTACATCGGGGGAAGCGGCGGCAACGACACCTGGAACAACGGGCCAGCCGGCGCACGGCTGGCGCGCTCTCTCTACGACCAGGGCGCGGCCGTCGTCTATCAGGTGGCGGGCGGTTCGGGGCTCGGCGTGCTGAGCCAAGCCAAAGCCTCGAATCGCTACGCCATCGGC
>JAABUO010008179.1_pt1 | contig 11867 bp, 12 predicted proteins | sample 5559291 | NCBI WGS metagenome assembly JAABUO01 (sample SAMN10711878, study PRJNA513372) | rock metagenome | isolation source: Antarctica rocks | place: Antarctica: Victoria Land, Finger Mt sud | reverse complement strand
GTAATTCTGCACGCAATTCACAATCGTAATCTGGCCGAGCCCGAAAAACACGGTGCTGAGGATCGTGATGGCCCAGTGGAGATGGTATTCCACCATCCACGCGAACCAGAATAACGATAAGGGGACGAGGATGGCGCCGATGTTGGCAAGAGGAAGACGGAATTCCGGTTTCGGAACGTCATCGTTGCGGGCGGTGAGGGCGTTGTAGATGGTGTCGATGCGGGGGATGAGGAACCAGACAGAAACCAAAAAGCCGATGCCGGGGGCGAGATACAGCAGGCCGACTTGGGTGGTTGAGAAGCCGTAGCCGTCGCCGAAGATGGCTTGGAAGTTGGTGTAGAGGCTGTAGTTTGTGCCGAAGATGATGGCTTGGTAGATGGCCATTGTGAAAACGATTGGCTGCGTGAAGAGGATCCGGAGTGGTCTATTCATGCTGGATAGGAGTTCGGTTCGGAATGGTCTGTCGTCTTGGTTAGCAACTTTGTATTTGCGGCCGTCCGCCCTTTCGCGGTTCTGTTTGCGGGTTTCGAGGAGTACAGGGGCGTAGGTTTCTTTGAGGAAGAGGAAGCCGGCGATGGTGTTGGTGGTGCAGACGATGGCGAGGATCCAGAATACCCAGCGCCAAGAGAGGTTCTGGACGATTAGCCCGCCAAATAGGGGGCCTAGGGTGGGACCTAGGAGAGGGCCTAATAAATACCAGCCAAAGATTGACCTGGATTAATCAGATTTCTATAGTGGTTCGAGAAAGAGGGAAGAACTGAGAAGATAAGAGATCCAGATGAAAGTTGTTGTGGAAGGCGATAGAACAAATATCCAACTTACGCTCTCTCGCTCGGATCAAACATATCACTGATAGTTCCACCCCCATTCGCAATCCCCACGCCTATAATCCGTTATCCGTCATTCCGCCTCAAATTCAAACTTTTCACGTACTCCCAAAAAACCCAGCAAAAGTCCTCAAAACAAGCAGCGTCTCGATGTTCGGACTTAACGCCGTCGGAACCTGTAAAACTGCAAAAATCGAGAAACAAACAAGGTACAGTCTCCTCCTCCCAAAAGTCTCAGACAGCGGAGCCAAGATTAGAGGGCCTATACCAAGAGATACCACAAAGCCTGTTGTAGCGCCCACGACGGCTTCAGGGGATGTTTTGAGATCGGAGGCTATTTGTTCGATGCCTGGGGTGAACATGGAACTTGCCAGGGGACTTAGGACTGGGGAGTGTTAGTACAGCTACTTGACAAGTGGAGATGAAGGAGAGCTGAACCGGCCATGAAAGCTATGACGGCCACGTTAACGAGTTTTCTTGCTCTGGACCAGTGGTGAGGGTTCTCGTCATCTTCTTTGGAGAATTCGATAATCTATTTGGAATTTAGACATTGGAAGGCTCGTTGAATGAGGGGGCGTGCCTCTCTATTGTCCCCATTTTCGGGGTTCTGCAGCAAGGGACTTCTTTCATCGTGATTGTCTGCCATCTTTGATGTGCAGCGGAATACTTTCAAGATTGATATTGATGATGAACGTTTTGGTACGATTCATGAGTATCCCAGTTTACATGTACTCGGAGGTTATAGAAGAAAAGGTTTCATGCTTCGAAAAAAAAAAAAAAGAGCATATGTATATGAGTAGAGAGCCCACTCTATTTGCATACTTTGATCTCCAAATTGACTGACTCCTGGATGTCGAAAGCCACTTTTTGTTCGTCGATGTCATACCATACCACTTGAAGGAGCCTAGCTCGAAATCTTATCTTATCTTACTTTATTCTGGCAGCTCCTCACGTGCGTAACAATACCCAAATGCACAAGGAGTATTATTCGTTTTGGATCTACACAGTAGATTCAAGAGAAATGACTGAGAAGGCCTGCAAGGATTCTCTGAGAGTGGGTGGTTACTATGGAAGCTTTTACGTGAGGATATGTGGTAGTTAAGGGGTTTCCCAGTTGCTGAGTGAAGAGATGACATAAAATCGAGGAAGATTCATCATCAAATCGATGTGATCATGCTCATCCGGGGTACCAAAAGCCAATGTCAGGGAATTGCCTGATGTTCTCCATAGCTTGCAGTAAAGGCAATATCACCATCCACGCGTCAAGCTCACTCCTTCTCGTCCTTCTCGTCCTTCTCATCCTTCTCCTCCCGCTTTCTCTTCAAATCTTCCTTGGCCTTTTTCGGGCTGTCTTCGATCAGGTCACTCTCATTATTGATCCCCGTCCATTTTGGCTTTCCATCTGGTATGTCAACTACGCGTCGCGAGTAGAACATGTGGCAACTGTAATCGGATAGATTTAATTAGCTACACGCAATAAATTAGCCGTAGTCGGGAAGCTCACCTTGGATCAAAGTTCTTCCTTTCTTCAGTCGACTTGAAGTTTATCAAAGTCGGAAACAGCAGGATCATATTCCTCCCCTCGTCCATGATCGGTGTTCGACAGTATGCGCAACTGACCTTACAAGGTAGTTTGTGGACGCAGGTTTTTTCAGAGCTCTCGTACCAGCCAAGATCGTGGTGGCCATGGGTGAAATTGATGTCATCCTTGTGGAAGATGGCTGCCCATTGGAATGGAGCACCTGAAATATTAGTTAGCAGCTGCACTGAAAACTAGGAATGCACAGGGCGCTTCACCATGTAGCTTCTGACAAGTTGTACAATGACAGAACTTTGAGTCCAAGGGCTTCTCCCGGCTCAATTGGTACTGTATCTTGCCACAATGGCAGCTGCCTTCGTAGCGAACATGGAACTTAGGATCATTTTCTTGCATTTTGTAAGGTGCTCCGAATTTCCACTGGTTAAGCTCTCCTTCTGTACTACCATGGTCTCCGTTATTTTTGTCACCCCCATTGTTCTTGTCGCCTGTGTTCCTCGTGCTCCCGTCCATGATTTGAGTACTGGTATGGAGATAGATTTGTTTCAGGCCAGAAAAGGTTCGTGATACAGGACTTATATTACGGGTGGCGTTAATGTGAATTGAGGCAGGTAGAAATCGATGGATTTTCAAAATTCTCGCGGCCATGTAGCTTCAGGAAACAGGAAAAGCTGTGGGAAGTCTTGGAGAAGTTTCCTTGAAGATCTTTCCCTGCCATGATCAAATTTGTGGTGATGATGACATTGATTTTGGAATTTCCATTCGAAGAATCATGACGTGAGGTAAATTTCATGCCAGCCTTAATTGATCACAATAATGGCTAAGCGATGTTCTATTTGCTATTCAAGTTTAGCTTTACTATAAGTTATAAATGTAGCTTTGTTGAAGAATAGCATTATAGTACTTTGTCGTCAACATTCTTTCTCCCACTGTCAATTGAGCACTCGTGTTTCGACGCGTTGAAGAAAGACGTCATAAAGGCTCGTGTTTGCCTGCCCTATCTAGCTTAGCGCTGTTTGGTTATTTTCATCATTCAAAGTAGGTCTTTCACAACTCCCCATAACACCAGCAGCTGAGGGTTTTCTCAATTCATTGCAGCTCTCTAAGTATATCAATCTCCAAGCTTCACACTGCCCTCAACAGCCGCCGGTGCTCAGTAGAAAGCCAGCCCCCTTGACTGCTTGGATTACAAGCATATATCATAGTCATTTCAACTATCAAATCCAGACACGTATCAGTGTCCATGGTGATGAAGTAATTCCTCTTGCGCTAATGTAATCAGTGATCCAGGTATCTATTTGTCGCCGTTCTCCAAAATAACCCCAGTTCCTAGATCAAAAGCCCATTTTCCTGTTTGAACTGTTGGTAAATCTCTAAAGATCATGTTGTATCGAATGTCACTAGATCCTTCTCCACAAAGTCCTTTTCCCTCCAACCCATCATAGATCGATCAAGACCTATCCGGTTTATTAACATCAGTCCCAAACCACGAATCATCAAAATCTCCAAAACCCCCATCTCCACCCATATCCTCATCCCCACCCGCATCCATGTAATTCCCGGAAGCAAAGAAGTCATCGAAATTAGACTCGAGGGGCGCCTGCTCCAAAGGTGCTGAAACCGTCGTGTCAGTCAATCCACTCATGTTGGCAGCATCAGGAAGCGCCGGTGAATTGGAAGCTGGAATGTCAGTCAATGAGAAATCATTCCCTGCGTTCACGTAGTTTTCTAAGCCCGGTAAAAGGGTATTGATATCTTCGTTGGAGGTGGTGGTTAGATTCTTAACATCCTCATTATTTATAGTAATATTTTCAAAGGCGGATTCATTGAGGAAGTCCTGATCTGTGTTAGTGTCGTTAACGAAGCCAAGATCAAAGTCCATTTGGTCATTATCGTCTGCTGTGCCGCTGTCGTTGAACATTGACTCGAAATTGACATCTTGAAAATCGGGTACCGTAGGTGCTCCTGAGGAATGCGCTGGCTGCGTGGTAGTTTCATCGTCAATCGGATTAGTCTTTGCTTGCTCTTTTGCTATTTCGGGGGCTTCGACAGATATAGCCGCCGCTACAGCATCGTCTATACCAGCATCCATTCTGGGCTTCATGACAGTGTCCTCTCCGCCAAGTACCGATAGTTCTATCTCCCCAATTTCAATCCCATTCTCTTTGCCCCCAGAGCTCCACTGTCCGTTAGTCATGGTCACATCCTTAGAATCATTTTCCTCAGCCTCAGGTTCATTCCTTAGGCTCTCCTTCGAATCGATCTTTACGTTGTCAATGTTTCCATTCACTGTAGTGCTCATGTCCTCTCCATTATTGGGGCTGTGTGGTTTCAAGCCGGCTGCCGCTCTGTCTCTTTCTGCACGCCTTGTTCGAAATAATGCAAGATCTCGTTTGAAGACGTCCTTTGCTTCAAGCTGTGATACTTGTTAGCTGGATTTCCCTTCTAGCAGCTTGACTGTTTATTCCATAACAAGGATATGCTTTGGAAGAAGTCATAGAGTATTTCATGTGGCTGGCTTGGTCAAGACTCACGATCTCAATTTCGATTTCATCCAAGGCATCTTGAAATTCTTGATTTGCGCCAGTGATGAGCTTATTGAGCTTCCCTTTAGTGTAATTGAGATGCTTTGAATCGTGTAAAGCAGGATTCCGGAAGAATTTGCCAGTCTCTCCGAGCTACAGAACTATCAGTTTTCAAATCAGCAAAGATATCGTCAGTGCACAATACCACAACCGCAAGGCAAGGGAACAGCGTGTCTATGGGGCGATGAGGGGGATGTGACTGAGCTAACTTCTCAGAGTCATTGGCTGCCATGTTGGGACAACTCTTTATAAATTTGTGATGATCCTCAAGAATAAAAAGTGGCACGGGCAGGAAAATAGTAGAATTGTCAACTACCCCTCGTACCTGGATGCGCCGTATTGACGTCGGAGGGCTAAATCGCACTGCAGTAAGGTACTTCAAGTCGCAGTCCAAAGCTAGCACTGGCATGCTTGTAACTGTATTAAACGCTAGTGTCAGTGTATAAACGTAATGAATGGGATAGTGACATTTCGAATAGAAAAATGAGAAATTGTTAATTCACAGCAACACTGTGTAAAAATGTTTGGAAAAAATGTGAAGGAATGGTCACAATGCAATCCCGGATCTTATCATTCCATTACTGCCATTGTTTCTGTCTACGACATTTCGACGCATGAGAAATCCATGAGCGACGAAGAGCATCAGACGTAACAAACGTTTGCGATCTACTTACCATACCTACTAGCATTCGAAACCTGCACTCAAGTGAATTGGAGCTTCCTCGAAAACTCCCTCCCACTTTCTGGATCTCTACTCCATCATCCTCGCACATATTACGAACCAGACACGGCGTCAGGGATTTGAGTGGCTTCCCTCTCCTTTCCCTTCGTCTTTCTTATTTCTCTTTGAGTCTTGTCTCTTCTTGTCTTGCTCTGCATCGATACTCGTACAACCAGCGCTCATCAAATCTCTTGCTGTCTCGGTCGACTAGCTTTCCGTTTGCCAACAGCTTCGCCCTTCTTGTCAGCAAATTTCGAGATAGCTTTACGGTATAAGACGCCATTTAATAGCTAGCTTGGCCAACTGCAGGTGAGGCTCAAGCCCTGTTGCACCCAACTTCGTAACTTTAACTTTTCTCAATAGAGGCTACCCACAATTTGCAGTCTTCGTAACCTTTCATCTCTAGCTTCCGCTTTCACTTCGTTGCTTCGAGTTCTTTAGCTTCGTTCAATTTTCAAGATACCCGACACTTGTTATGATGGCTGAAACAGAGCCTATGTCTTCCTCTTCTTCAATGTCCCTCCCTCCACCTCCCTCAACGTTCGTGGGAGCCCCCGGACAGCAACAATCGTACGACAATGGTACAAGCAATGGTCAAGGCAACCCTGCTCACATGCCGCCTCCACCATTGCCTCCAGTGGTGATTCCTCAGAATACAAACCCCATACCGACCGCCATGACGTCCCCAACTATTGACGCAAACGGAATGATGTCACCTGGATCAGCCACTAGCAGCTTTATCCGCCGCGCTGCCCCGGAGCCAAACAAGCGGGCTTTATATGTTGGAGGACTGGACCCAAGAGTTACAGAAGACGTACTTCGACAAATTTTTGAAACAACCGGTCACGTACAGAATGTGAAGATTATACCAGATAAGAACGTAGGTGCAGTAAGTATCAATCTCTTCTGGTGTTCCTGTCATCTAGTGTTTGGATATCGAGAATTCCTTAATTCTCATAATTATGTGCGAAGTGAAAGTTGTTCCCGTTGAAAGGACTCGAAGAACGCGCTAGCGTCCGTTCAAGCAGACCGACGTTTGCTCGTTTGATTTTCGCACAAAGCAAAAGCAACACACTCCTTTTTCTTCAACCCACTTCTGCTTTTTCGCTCTTTCGTCGCTGATTCGCATTCGTGTAGAGTAAGGGTTTTAATTACGGTTTTATTGAATACGACGATCCAGGAGCAGCAGAACGCGCCATGCAGACTCTCAACGGTCGACGTGTTCATCAGGCGGTAAGTTCCATTTTCTTTTTCCTTTTCCTTTTTCTTTATCCTCTCAAGCCACCTTATTTGGTGTCTAATATATGATATAGGAGATTCGCGTGAATTGGGCTTATCAGTCGAATAACTCCAGCAAGGAGGATACCTCCAATCACTTTCACATCTTTGTTGGTGATCTTAGTAATGAGGTCAATGATGAGGTCTTACTTCAAGCCTTCTCGGCCTTTGGCTCTGTTTCTGAAGCTCGGGTCATGTGGGACATGAAAACTGGTCGCTCTCGTGGCTATGGCTTTGTTGCTTTCCGCGATCGTGGGGATGCTGAGAAAGCTCTTAGCTCAATGGACGGAGAATGGCTTGGGTCTCGCGCAATTCGCTGCAACTGGGCCAACCAGAAAGGTCAGCCGTCTATCTCCCAGCAACAAGCGATGTCAGCGATGGGCATGACTCCTACGACTCCCTTTGGCCATCACCACTTCCCTACTCATGGCGTCCAGAGCTATGAAATGGTCGTGGCTCAGACTCCTCAGTGGCAAACCACGTGCTATGTCGGAAACCTCACTCCATACACTACTCAAAACGACCTCGTCCCCCTTTTCCAAAACTTCGGTTACGTTGCCGAGACAAGATTCCAGTCAGATCGTGGTTTTGCTTTTGTGAAGATGGACACTCATGAGAACGCAGCGATGGCAATCTGTCAGCTGAGTGGTTATAATGTCAACGGTCGTCCTCTAAAGTGTAGTGTAAGTAGTCCTGAGCTTTTTCTAATCTATCTGCTAACAGCGTCTTTGCATAGTGGGGTAAAGATCGTCCTCCTACTGGTCAATTCGACGGATACTCTCCTCATCAACCACAAACTCCGGGATTCCCTCAGTCTGCGCCTGCATATGGATTTCCACAATATGGCGGTCCCGGACCAATGACCCCACAAGGTGGACCCCACTCATCTAGTTCTGCGAATCCCATGTCAGGATACCCGTCCAGCCATCAATCTCCAATGGCAGGCCCAAGTCCAGGGGGTTATGGTCAGCCCCAAGGTGGCTACGGCGGTCCAGGTATGGCTCCTCAAGGCTACGGCAATGTCCAGATACCAGGCGGCGCTGGAATGCCTCGCAACACTGGCATGCCAGGCAGTGCTGGTGGCTACGGTCGTGATCAACACTCTGGTGGCGGTTATGGGCCTCCAAGCGCAGGCGGCTTCCCATCCAGTGCTCATAGCAACTATGGTGGCTACCAAGGTTGATCCATGATCTTATTCCTTGCGGCATGATTTGAAGGCGCATACCTTATGTGCATACCTGGAATGTGTCGCATTCTACGTTCTTCTTCTGTGGTAGCGGTGAAGATGTGACGATTTTTCAGTGCGGTCAATGAAGCCTTGCTTCTGTACAGGGTAGTGTAAGAAGTCTCCGCATCTGGTCTTGAAATACATTGTCTCTGTACTTCCATAGCCCCTTTTATTCTATTTGTTCCCTCTAGGTGTGTCGGTGCGTAAATCAGGCGAGCTGGATATTCGTGTGGTCTTCTCGTACAAAAGCAGCGATCATTTCACTGTGCAGACATTCTTCACCGCGACCTCTCACGAGTGACGAATTCCTTATGGTGTTCAGTCTACTTCAATTCGTCAAGGCTTCAATCAATACCCACGTGTACTTTCCGCGAGTTTTGACCGGCTTTTAGGCACAGTAATATAGGTTAGGTAGTTCAATAGTCAAAACGGTCTCATAAAAGGTGTAGGAAGATGAACCTGGTATAGGTATTCTGGAGTATGACACCTATTCACTTCACATAAATCGATTACATCGGGTTATTTTATGTATAGCTCTATCACTTCACTCGCATGACTTGATCAAGAACCCAAGTATACATAGACATAACGTCTAGGTAGTCTGGCATGCAGCAAGGTTAATCTGTTTCTTGAGAAGTCGATACTTGACTGTTCGCCTCATTAAGCCGTTGCTATAGGGCTGACAGGGGTCTGAGTTGACTTCTCGCCGGTTTTTAACGGTAATTGTGCATTATCACTGCGAGCCCTCGAGTTGCGCGCTGCTACCATGAGTCGGATTCGGATACACCAAAGAACCCATTGTGTTCCTTGATCTTCTGCTATCATGAGCGGAGCAAGAATCACCGCGCGACTTGCGCGCTGGGGACCTCCTCAGCTCCGCGCCTTACGTCGATACATGCACCAACCTGCTGTCAGTGCTGGAGGCCTATTAAGGAGTCAGGTTCTACCGACTTCTCGGCAAAATCGAAGGCGATACTGGCCGTTTGGAGCATATTCTCTTCATAATGCCCCTGCAGTGCGGACGATTTCGTTTGCTCGAATCTTGCCGAAGCTGGCCCTGAAACTAGTGAGGATACCTGCTATGTTTGGCGCGGCCACCATTGGAGGACTGGCTTATTTGCAATATCAAGCTACGCGTGAGTTGCTAAGTTGTCTGATAAGTAAGATGATGCTAATTGCTTGTTTTATTTAGAGGCCGGCAACTACGCAGTCGATGTGTTCCGAAGAACCAGCGATTCCGTAACAGGAGCTGCTGGAAGTATATTTGATAGTGCAAAAAAGATAGCTGGGCAGACAAAGGCAGGCTGGGAAAGGACAACCGACAACATCGAGCTACCGACATGGCTTCAGCAGATATTGCGGACCGATGAGGGGTCATCACAGGGAGGCAAGCAGGATGGCGGAGAACCACCCAAACAAAGCAGAGCTGGAGCTGCAGCAGGTGCCACGGCTACAGCTGCAGCCCTTGGATACACCCAGTCGCTGGAAGAGAATGAACGATCAGGGCCGCAAGCAGCGAGAGACGATCAGATGATGATATTGACCAAAAAGATGATTGAAATCAGGAGTATACTGCAGGTGGTTGGCCAATCCGATACTTTGGTTTTGCCGTCGATTGTCGTCATTGGGTCTCAATCATCGGGCAAGAGCTCGGTTCTCGAGGCAGTGGTGGGCCACGAGTTTCTGCCAAAAGGGTCTAACATGATCACCCGTCGACCGATTGAATTGACGTTGGTCAATACTCCCAATGCACAAGCTGAGTATGGCGAATTTCCAGCACTGGGCCTGGGTAAGGTCACCGACTTCTCCCAAATACAAAAAACTCTCACGGATCTGAACCTCGCTGTGCCCGCAGTGGACTGTGTTTCTGACGACCCCATTCAACTCTCAATCTATTCGCCCAATGTGCCGGATCTTTCCTTGATTGATTTGCCGGGATACATTCAAGTGTCTGGATCAGATCAACCACCGGAGCTGAAGCAAAAAATAGCTGAGCTTTGTGACAAGTACATACAGCCTCCTAATGTCATCCTTGCCATTTCGGCAGCAGATGTCGATCTTGCAAACTCTACCGCTCTTCGTGCTAGTCGCCGAGTAGATCCACGAGGCGAGAGAACCATAGGCGTGGTGACGAAAATGGATCTGGTCGACGCTGAAAGAGGAGCTAGCATCTTAAGTGACCGGAAGTATCCTTTACGTTTAGGCTACGTAGGAGTTGTGAGCCGTGTACCTCAAAGTACTGGGCTTTTCTCCAGAGGAAGTGGCAATATCACCAGTGCGATCACCAAAAACGAGAACGCGTTCTTCTCTGCCCATCCGTCAGAATTTGGCCCCGACTCTGGGCTTGCTGTGGGTACTACTACGCTACGGAAAAAGCTGATGCACGTTCTCGAGCAAACTATGGCATCAAGTCTTCAAGGAACAAGTGATGCAATCCATCAGGAGCTGGAGGAGGCCACGTATGAATTCAAGGTCCAATACAATGACCGGCCTTTAAGTGCAGAGTCATACCTTGCGGAGAGCCTCGACGCTTTCAAACACTCTTTCAAGGAGTTTGCGAAATCCTTTGGCAGAGCGCAGGTTCGAGAGCTGCTCAAAGAGGAATTAGATCAGCGGGTTCTCGACTTACTTGCACAAAGGTATTGGAACAAGCCTATTGATGACCTCTTCCCTCCGTCCCCCGAGCTGGATACTCTCAGTGATCTGCCTAAGGCGGACCCGGAGTCTTTGTACTGGCACCGGAAGCTTGATGCTTCGACGTCCTCGCTCACAAAATCAGGTATTGGCCGATTGGCTACCACTGTAGTCGCGAACGCTCTGCAATCCGAGGTTGATCGTCTGATCGCTGAGTCTACCTTCTCTGCACATCCATTCGCCCGTCAAGCCATTATCAGTGCATCGTCTGGGATCTTGAACGAGCGTTTTTATAGTACTAGTGATCAAGTCGAAAATTGTATAAAGCCATACAAGTACGAGATTGAGGTAGAAGACGCTGAATGGGCCAAAGGGCGCCAGAATATATCTGATGTCCTGAGGAAAGAGCTGAAAGCTTGCGAGGCAGCAGTGCAGGCCGTGGAAGCTAACGTCGGCGGCAAGAAGAAATTAAGAGATGTTGTGGCTTTCATCGATCGATTGCGGAAAGGCGAGGTCGTGCTCGAGGGAGATGGTATTGGGGGTGCCGGTGGTTTCAGTGCCACTCTTCTGGCAAGAGGTACTTTCGATCTCCTGATATATGTCTATTACTTACTTACCTTAAACCCAGGCCGAGAAGCAGTCTTTCTTCGCGACCGAGCATCGATATTACAGATGCGTCTCCAGGCTCTAAGGTCTAAACAATGCTCTACCAAAAAGTCAAAATACCATTGTCCTGAAATCTTCCTAGACGTTGTTGCAGACAAACTCACATCAACTGCAGTGCTCTTCCTAAATGTTGAACTGCTTTCAGAATTCTACTACAACTTCCCACGTGAACTGGATGCACGGCTCGGAAGACATTTGAGTGACGATGAGATTGAGCGATTTGCTCGAGAGGATCCAAAGGTCAGGAAGCATCTAGACGTTGTTAAGCGAAAAGAGCTACTGGAGCTCATTTTAGAGAAGATGGAGAGTTTGAAAATGCTAGAAGGCAAGGAGAAGAGAAGAGAGGCGAGTATGCAGCAAGCAGTTGGCGCTGCAAAAGAAAGGGACAGAG
>JAABUO010008176.1_pt1 | contig 11869 bp, 3 predicted proteins | sample 5559291 | NCBI WGS metagenome assembly JAABUO01 (sample SAMN10711878, study PRJNA513372) | rock metagenome | isolation source: Antarctica rocks | place: Antarctica: Victoria Land, Finger Mt sud | reverse complement strand
TTACGTTAATCTTATTTAATATAATAATTAAAATCTTGTTAAGAATTTTATTAAGAATCTTATTAAGAATCTTGTTAAAAATCTTGTTAAGAATCTTATTAAGATTTAGCTTAAAATGTTAAGCTAATTAAATAATTAAGCTAATTATACATAATTTAACGCTCGAGTTAAAAACACATAAGTAAATAGTTTCTTAAAGATTAATTCTTTTCTTTTTAGCTTTAATTTCTTAATTATTATATTTATATTAACTTAATTTATATAATTCTAATATTAAACTAAAGCTTATTACTTACATCGTTTATGATATAAACGAATAAAAAAAAAATTATACGAAGTATATATTAACGATTTTAAAAAGCATAAAAAATATTAAAATTAAAACATTATTTAAATAAAAGACTTTCTTTAGCTCGTTACTTAATTAAGCAAAGTTTAAATAAATTATTTTATCTCGTGCTTAAATGAGCGAATTTTAAATGAGTCATTCTAACTCGTTAATTAATTAAGCGAAGTAAAAAGAAGTTTTTTAAAAAATTTCTTTTTTTAAATAAAAAACAAAATTAATTCTATTATAACTTAAGAAAACGAATTAAAGTTATTAAAAATCTTTATTTATTTTAATTTAAAACTCGTTCTTTAATTCTTACTTAAGAATATTAAGAATTAACGCATATTCATTTTTTTAACAGACGCGTTTAATGAATTTAATAATATTATTATTTTACTTAATATTATTAAGTATACATAATTATAAAAATAAGTTAAAGACGAATAAAAAGGTTTATATAAAGCTTTTTTTAAACTTCGTAAACAATAAGATTTAAGTTTTAAGATTATTATTTTTTATAAAATTATAATTAATAATTATAACGAGAAAAAAGCGAAACGATAATCATTAAAGAAATAACATTTAGCTTTAAAAAATAATTACAGGCTTAAAATATACGCGAAGATATTTCGTTTTCATTATAATTAATTAATAAAAAACGAACGCAAAAACTTTCTGATTCTTCTTTATTTATTAATAACGAAGTTTTTTTATGAAATAATTAATTAAACAAGATTTAAAATTAATTTAAAATTAATTACGATCATTATAACTTAAAACGCGTTAAGATAATTTATATATTATTACGTTTTAAAGACGAGATCATTAAACATACATACGCGCGAAATAATTTTAAATTAAATAATTCATACGTTATTATTAACGAGATATTTTCGAAATTATTAAAAATTTACGAAAATGTTAATTCTGAAAACACTCATCGCGAACAGTATAAAATTCTCGTTTAAAATATCTCGTCGTTCGTTAAATTTTATTTAAAATTTAAACGTTTATTTTTACATTTAAGTTATTATAATAAGAAATAATTAATAATTAACTTAAAGAATAAGCTTTCTTCGCGTCTTCGCATTATTTAAACTCTTTAAGTAAATTAAATAATCTTTTTTAAAAAGATTAAAAGTTATTTAATATACGTTAATAATGAGTATTATTAAATGAATGAAAAGAAGCTTCGCGATTAAAAAATTAAAAAGTTAAAAGAAACGATATTATTTAATATCGCGATTAAGAAATTAATCATTAAAGTTAAAATATTTAAACGAGTAACTTTTTAATTAATAACGATTATTTCGAAACGCATATATTTAAAAATCGCGTAAAAAATCATTATTATCATTATTATCATTTAAAAAATTTCGTTAATAATTATTCTTAATCGCGACGAAGTTTTATATCTTTTATTTTATTAATCTCTGTCTTTCGTTATAATAATTTAATTAATAAAATTAATATTAATAAATAAAACTTAAATGATTTCGAATTAAACTTAAACTCGAGCTTAAAAAACTAATTATTTTTATTAAAGTCTTAATTAAGAATGAAATATTATTATTATTTAAAACGTTAATTAATAACGATCATTATAACGATAACGTTAATTTAAAGCTATTTTTTTTTATATTTTTTCGATTTTAATTATTAAGTCTTCGTCTCGAATCATTTATTTAATTTATAATATTTTCTTAATATTAATTATACGACTTACATTTTAATTTATAAAAAATAAGTTTTTATTATATACGAAAGTTTAAAAATCGAGCTAATTTAACTTTTTAAACTTAAACGAGTTAAAAGTTTTAACGATAACATTATTAAGAAGTAAATAACACATGTTATTTACTTAAACTTAGTTATTTAATGACATCGTAAGCTTTTAATATTAATATTAATAATAAATTTAAAATAGTATAACGTTATATTAAGAAAACTTTAAATAAATTAATATAAATTATAATTAAACATAAGTAACGACTTAATTATTTTTTTTAAAATTCTCGAGCTCGTTTTAATTAAAATCTTATTCTTTACTTAAAGTTTTATTATCTTATACGAATATTAAGTAACTTAATTTTATCTTTTCTCGTATATTTAAGATTTTGGCTTAATTTAAATTTAAAAAAACGAACGTTTCGTTTTTAATATATAATATTAAAGTAAAGTCTTTTAATTAATTAACACGTTAACGCGATACTTAAATCTTTACTTTATTTATAATTAATATAAATAATTAGTTAACACTAAATTAAAAATATCGTATAAAAGAAATCAGTTTATTAATTATAAAAATTATTTCTTAAAATCATTTAAAAAGATAATAAACAAAATTATAAGCTATAAACATCTTACTTAATTAAATATCGTCGTCGTTTTTAATAAGCTTTGTATACATCTCGAAAGTAAAGATATAATAACGTTTATTATCGCTTTAAAATTTTATAAATATAAAAAAAATTTCTTTAATTTAATTAACGATTTTAATATGTTTCAGTAATATATTAACAATATTTTATAAAAATTTCTTAACGAGTTCTGTTAAGTATATTTAAATGACATTTTTATTTATAATTAAATAAAAAAGAAACATTAAAAACATGTAAATTTAATGCTCGAATAATTAAAGTAGATTTAATTATAAATTAATATTAAAAAATATAAATTTAACGTTACGAAGATTATCTTTCTAAGCGTTATTATATTAAGTAAAAATTTACGAATAAATTTATAAAAAAAGTTAATTATTATTAAATAATCGACTTTAACGAATTTAAAAGAAATACAGAGATTTATTAAGTTTATTAGCTTTTATTAAAGATTTATTCGTAACTTTTTTAAACTAATAAAATTATTAATTCATCTTATTAAAAAAGACTCGCCGTTCGCGTAAAGCGAATTATGTAAAGCAAATCATGTATATAAGTCTTTAAAGCTCTTAAGTAATAAATCGTTAAAGCTTTAATTTTAAAGCATTTCGACTCGAAATAATCGTTTATATTAAAAACGAATACTTTAAATCTAGTTATTAATAATATTCTTTCGTAATATAACGATAATAAAAAATTTTTATTTAATAACATTTTATAATAAAAGCATGATTTTAATCGAATGTAATTATTACATATACGATAAGAAATTATTAATAATTATTCATTAATTTAAACATTAACGTTTTAAGCTAAAACATATAAATTTACTTATTTAAGTCTTTACAGATCATTAAGCTTTAAAGATCTTTATAAAAAATAAGAGTTTAACTTATTATTAAATATAATATTTAAATATTTTATTTAAATTTAATTTTTAAATCATTTTTTAAGTTAATAAAATAAATAATAAGATTAACGCTTTTATTTGAATATTTTTTAATAATAATAATCGCTCGTTATTAAATAATTAAATGATTTTTATCTTTAATTAAGTTAAAATTCGTATAAGTAAAATAAAAACAAATTTATTTAATTACGTATATGAAATAAACAAACTTAATAATTTATGTTAAGAATTTCGTTAAGTTATTACAAATAATTTATTAAAGTAGCATAAAGTTAAAATTAACGAATGCAGAATTATTAACGATACTTTATTTAAAAATAATTTACTATAAGTTTTAAAAAATCTTTAAACAGAAATGTTAAAGAAGATACACGATTAATTATTTAGTAATCGTCTTAAAATTAATAAAATAATTAATTTACTTCGTTAACATTATTATAATATTAACTTCGCTAGTTATTCGCTAGCGCGTTTAAATATAAAAGACGTAAGATATAATAAACTTATTATAATTATACTTAGTTATTATAATATTAATATGTAAAATTAATCGCTAAAAAACATTAAGAAAATAAGCTTTAGCTTATTTAATATTCTTAATAACTTCATCGTTAGCATTTCGCTATTTAATCGTAATAAATCATTCTTAATACGTTATAAAAAACGTTAACTTATTAAGCGATTTAAGATTATTTAACAAGTCATTTAATCTTGTCTTTAATAAGCGTTATTATTAAGCTAGCGCTTATTATTATTATAATTATCTTCTCTTTTAAAGCATTAATCTTTAGTATAAAAAAGCTATATTAATTCTCTTAAAGTGAAGATATTTATTAATCATGTCTGCTAAGCGTAGCTTTTTAAAGCTTATTAAAAATCTTTTAAATCTCTTTAAGTTAATAAAAGAAAAAAAGTCTTTTAAATATAATATTATCTTGTAACTAATTATAATCTATAATCTTTTCATAAAATTTTATAAGATTACGATTTTAATTATTATTATTACGATGTTTACTAGCGCGCTATCGTTACGAAGACGCGTACTTAATGTTTATTTAACATTATCGTTACTATAACGCGCATTTAATGATTATATAATTCTTGTTTATTACATATAATTTTATTTTTCTTTTTTTCTTTTTTTTTTATTTTTCTTTTTATCTTTTAATTATATACTTTTATATATACTTAATGATAACGAGTAAACGATATAAAGATTAATATGTATTTTTAAATACATATAAACTCATTTATATATACTTAAAGACAAGAAGTAGATTATGTACAGACTCATATGTGTATTTTCTAATACAAATAAACACATTATGATCTTAATGATTACACGAGTTAATGACGAGATAACGATTACGATTAATATATATACATTTATTAATTTAAGTATAAAGCTAATCTTTTATTCTTTAAAATACGAAGATCTTTCGTGTATAATTTATATTAATAAACGCGAGTACGTGCGCGAGTTAAATGTTTATAAGTCGTGCAAAGCTTAACGTTACGACTCGAATCGTTATATTACGATAAGTTTTATTTCGCTCGCGTTACGATAATTATTAAAAATTATTTAATTTATTAAACGATTTCGAAACGAGACGAAACGCGTTATTCGTAAATTTACTCGCGCAGATTAACATTAACGTGTTATTTTCGTTAACGTAAAAAAGAAACGAAAAAGATTAATAATAATTATAAAGAAATAACGTCGCGTTAATAAATATATTTTTAACATTATATATAAAGCTTAACTCGCGATTAAACGTAATTAGCGCGAGATTACTTAATTAATTAAGCGTTTAACGAAGACGAAACGAAAGCGCGATGAAACGTAAACGAAGTATAAAATACTTTAAGTTAAGCGCGATGAAGTTAAAAGAATAATAAATAAAACGACGATTAAAAAGATAAAGTAAAAAAAGAATATAATAATGAGCGAGAAGAATAAAAAGAAGAAGAAGCGCGAGATTATAAAGTCGAATTTCTTAAAAAACGACGTTAACTTGTCGAAAGCTTCGTTTATTAAAGACGATTTTTAAACGAGCTTTAGCTTAACGTTCTTAAACGTTATTAGCAGCTCGAAGTCGTCGTTTTAATACTTAAATTCGATGTATACGATAATAAATTAATTATTTAATTATTTAATTATTTATAATTAAGCGCTGCGCGTTAAGCGTTCAGCCTTATTATTATTAATACTTTATGTAACGAAATGAAAAGATTTTTAATTAAAATTTTATAATTAATGACGATGCGAAGACGATCGTTGTATTAAATTAACGTCGTTAATAATTAAACGTTATTATTATAATATTCGCTTATTTATTTCTTCGTCGTCGCTTGCGTAACGTTATTTAATTATCGAATTTTTCTTTTAACTCTTACGCAAGCTTTAATTCTTCTTCGAGTAATTATTAATTATATATATAATCTTAGTTTAATCATTTCATCTTGTATCATAGCTTTTTCTTACTTTTATTCTTATTTATAATTTTCTTAATTTTTCATTACTTATTATCGTTAATGAGTTCTAAAGCTTGCATAAAAGCTTTCGTTTTTTAATTATTTACTTTATATTAATATAACTTCAGTAACGAAACATAAAAAGTATTATAAATACGATAAATATTAAGTAACGTTAATTAATAAGCTTAAGTCTTAACTTTATTCTTTATTTTAAACGAATTAATAAATTTATACGATAATTTCTTATTAAACTTCTTTTGTTTTAAATTTCTAGTTAAGAGCATAATTAAATTATTAACAGTATAAGTTTTAACTTTATAACTGCGATTATAATACTTCGTCTGCTAAGCGACAGCGTTAACAAGACGCTTCGTTAATTAATTTCTTAAATTTTAAAATTACTAAACTCGATCTTTTACGAATAATACTCTTTCTTTAGCGAAATTATTCTTAATCTCGTAATGTATTTTTAAATTATAATCGTACATTAAAAAGAACGACGAAGCTTTAGTAAAAACGTAACGATTATTATTATAAGCATATTTAATCATTAATAATAAATTAGCTTAACACGTTTATTCTGCGTCAGCGAAAGTACGTAAATAAAGCTTTAAGATTTAATTTTATCGCTTAATTAAGTTATTCGTTTGCGAATAAAATGCGATGCTTAATCGTTATCTTATGTGTACATGATAATATATAATTAATCAGAACGCGTTAATGAAAACAAAGTCTTTATTACTTATTATGTTAGTTAACATGTTAAAGCGTAAAATAATTTTCTTAAAAAATACTTTTATTAGTTTTACGACATTAATTCGTATTATTATTAATATATATTTAATTATTTTAATACATTAATTTATAATCATGAATATAAAATTATAAACGACTTTACGATGCTTACTTAATGATAAACTCGTAACGAAGTTTATAATTATTTCTTTTCATGATTTCGTGAATATAAATAAGAACTTATACTCATTATATAACTTATGCTTAAGCACTTTAATTCGTTAATAAACGTTATAAATTTTAATATACGAAGTCATTTACTCGAAGTAAACGAGCTAATAATACTTTTTTCTTAAAAGTTTTAAAGTCTTATCGACTTTAAAGTGTTCAGTTAAGAAATCATTATGATTCTTATTAATAAGCTTCTTTTTAATTATTATATTATTAAGAATATAAAAACGTTCGTTATGTTTAACGAGACTTTTAAAGTTTAAAGCTTAAATCTTATTTCGCTTATGTAAATAATAAAAAGACTTAACGAGTTTAACACGAACTTTATTCGCTTAATCGATTTTTGTTTAAAGCTTCTTTATTAAGAACTTTATAAATCTTTACGATTTTTCATAAAAGCTTTCGAGTACATCTCTAGCTTTCTTTCTCGATATGAAAACTTAAATATTAATTAATTAAAATACAGAGATTAAATCATTTAATATCTTTCGCTTTCTTTACGATAGCGACTTTAATTTATTTATGTTATTAAGCTAAACTTCTGCTAGTTAAGATACGAAATTTAGCTCATTTATTTCGTTTCGCTCGCTTTACGTTAACGTCTTTTCGTTTAATAATAACGCTAGCTTATTTTATAACTTTAATAATAATTTAATGTTAAAGAGCGATATTCTTTCATAATTTAAACGTTTAAAAGATTTATTCGCGAAGTTTCGTTTACTTAAACGATGAAATATTTTAAAGTTATAAGTAATTAACTTCAGCGCTCAGCGAGCTTGTTTAAAGTTTAACTCTTTCTGCTTTATAAACTCTTTAAGATTATTATAATTTAATCAGATCTTAATAAAATATAAGCTATCTTTCAGATAATATTTTCATTACTTAAAAGCGATTATTATAATTAAGAGCTTTTAATTATTAGTTTCGTAATTTTACTTCGTTAATATTATCTTTTACGATTAGAACGTTATTAATCGTTAATAATCGTTAATATTTTATTAATTAAGAATATTTGCGACTATAAAATTAAAAGCATTAATCTTCATTTTAATCTTTTTACTTAAGTTATAATAAATAAGAAGTAAAGTTAACATGAAAATATCGCGCAGCTAACGAAAAGTTTACTTCGTTATATTAAATCTTTTAAAAGATTTTAATTGCTTATTATTTTTATTATCTTTTAGTAAACTAGTAAAAGACGTTATTATCTTAAAATAGCGATGAATAAAGCGTTTATAAAAGTTAACAAAGCTTAAAAATACTTAAACTTCGCGATAAGTCTTCGATTTAAATCATTCTTTAATCGTTTTAATTTTATCTAAATTCATTTTCATCTCATTTATAAATATTATAAAGTTTAAAAATTTAATCTTTTTAATGACGAATTAACATTTCTTAAGATTAATATATAACTAATAATCTTTTAAACGTTAAAACATCTTTCTTACATAACGTTAATATTATATTAAATCGTTATTAAAGATTAAGATATTATTTAAAAATACGATACAAATAACATTAATTAAGCCTCTTAACGCTTTATTAATATAAGCTTAAAAAGTAGCTAAGACGTTAGCTATTTTAAATAACATAACTTAATATTTAAAATGTTTATAGCGCGTGCGAAACGTCGTCTTTCATTTATTATCTTGCTTAATTCGTATACGATAATAAACGTTTTTAAGATTCAGCTTAATAAAACATTTAAATTCGTTTAATCGATTCAGCGTTTTAATAATTAAAAATAATAAATAATAATTCTTAATCGTAATCGCGAATTAACGCATAAACGTAACTCATTATTCTTTTTAAACATAAAAAGTATAAAGACTTCTGTTAACGAGACAAAATGCTTAATTTAATCTTTAATTAAAGCATCTTCAAGATAGCGTTAAAGCTTTCTCAGCTTTATTTATAATAAATTATATAAAGACATGAATGACGACTTCGCGCTTTTTATTAAATTAATAACATAATCTTTTCTATTTTACTTTAATAAAATATTAGTCTTTTTTACATCGTAAACATTCTTAAAATTCATTAATTTCTTTAAAACTTTAAATATTATAATTTGTTTACTTAATGTCTCTGTAACGTTAACGTAAATAATTATAAAGATTTCGCTTTGCTTAAAAAGACTTTTTAAAAACTTCTGAAATATTAATACTTTAAGATTTTCGAATTTTATCTTAAAGCGTTAACTTGTTTTCTGCGAGTTTATAAGAATCTTTTAATTAATTAACATTAATATATTAAAAATAATATCGAGCTTAACGTAATTTACAGCGTAAAAAGAGTAATACATTCTTAATGTTACTCTCAGAAGTTAATTATATTATATGTAAGCTCATAAACGTCGTAATAATAATAATCTTAATTATTAAGAAATCTCGATAACGATAAGACAGCGCGTTTTATTAATTATAACTCTTACTGTATTACGTAAATATATTTAATTAAATTTAGCTTTACTTTTAAGTTAACGAGCTCGAATAATAAACGCTCTTCGCTTAAAAATTTAACTCAGCTCTTAATAATAATTAAGTTACGCGCCTTTCTTAATCTTTCTTACTTCGCTTGCGCGTTAATAAAGCTTAATCTTTTTTTAAATTCTTATTAAAAACATTAATCATCGTTATAACTGTGTTTCACTTATTCTTTCTAGAATAATTCTTTTTTTAATGTTTCTTTTTATCATAATTATAATAATGATTAATTTTATCATTTAAATTAATTAATTTAAATAAACGCTTGTTACTTACTCGCGACTTTAAATTTCATTAAATTAATTACTTCTTCGTGAGTTTCAATTTTCTTTATATATAAAAAATTCTAATTTCTTAACTTACGTTAATTATTTTAATTAGCAGAATTTGAAACGTTATCGTTACGCTTACGCGATTTAATACTTTTCAGCATTATTACTTTTATTAAAAGCTTTTCTTAATTTTTTAACATTATATTATTAATAATAAGAATCTTTTAACGCAGTTTCGAAAGAAGTTTAATATAGAAATCATTAATTCTTTACGTTAATGATGTTTTAAATAAATAAGTTTTAATATTCTTTAAATACGACTTAAAGCTAATTATACTTTACTTTAATCTTTATTTTATTTTCTTAAATCTTTAATAAGCTTTAAGCTTTAAATTAACTGAATCGATTATTAAATTAAGTAAGAATTAGCGAAATTTCGTAAAAGTATAATTTATCGTCTTAACGTTTACGTTTATCTCGTGAAATTATTAATTTATAAAATCTTTTATTATAAATTACATGCATTAAAGAATTTTTATTACATTATTAAAAAAGTAATTCGAGCTTAATTAAAACTTAATTTTTACTTCTCGAAATCATTTTTCATGCTCGTTTTCATTATAATTTTTATAAAAACGCATCGTTTTTAACTTAATAATTTTCGCAGTACGCGATTATTACGTTAACTTAATTAATACTTACGCTTTTATTTAAGCTTAAATTAATTATAATAATTTAAGCATTATTGCTTTTAATACGATAAATATAATAAAGTTAATAAATAATTATTCAGTCGCTAAATTATCGTTAAGAAACGAAATTAATCGATTTTAAGATTTCGCTCGTGTTTCGTTAACATGCGTAATAAATAATTTTAATCGTAACTTACGAGCTTTAACTTTTAATTCTGCGATTCGTCGTAAAGCACGTAAATAATTAACTTTTAATTATGTCTTAATTAATATTCGATTCACGAATTCATTACGTAAAGTATTTTTTAAACTTTATTCTTTATCATCATTAACTGCACGAGTTAATAATAAGCTTGCTTAAGATTATTTTAATGATCGTGATTCTTAATTATTATTAATAATTATTAAATTACTCGAAGTAATCGTATTTAAAATATTTTAAACTTTAATGTTAAGCTCTTTAAAGTCGTTATTATTATCATAATTAATATATGATTTAGAAACTGTTATAATTATACTATATCTCGAGCCTTTTCTTAAAGAATTAAGAGCGATTAAAACTGTAAGATTAACTTCGTTAGCTGCTTGCTAGCGCGTTTAAATATAAAAGACGTAAGGCATAATAAACTTACTATGATTATACTCAGTTATTATGATATTAATATATAAAACTAATCGCTAAAAAACATTAAGAAAATGAGCTTCAGCTTATTTAATATTCTTAATGACTTCATCGTTAACACTTCGTTATTTAATCGTAATAAATTATTCTTAATACGTTATAAAAAACGTTAGCTTATCGAGCGATTCGAGATTATCTGATAAGTCATTTAATCTTGTTTCTAGTAAACGTTATCGTCGAGCTAGCGCTTACTATTATTACAATTATTATTAAAAAGATTATGTAATTATAATTAAATAATACATTCGAAATTATCATAATTATTAACGTATTAAAGCTATTTACGACGTTATAAATAAGTTACTAGTCTTTTTTTTTTTCTAAGTAACGATAATAAAACATATTTATAAATTAAATTACTAAATTATTAATATTAAAAGATTACAACGTTATTTATATAATTATTAATCGTATCTTAAAGAAACGTTATTATGTACTTTATTACTTAAACGATTAAAAAACTTTTATTAAGAAACTAATTAAGATTCTTTTATAAAACGTGTATTAATTACACGATTTATTTAGTTTAATTACGTTAAATTAAGAATTATAGTTTATATTAACGTTTTAAAAAAAGGTTTATAAATGATTAAGAATTAAGATTAATTAATTTACTGCACATAATTTTAAAATAAATAATTAAATCGAACGAGTAAATTAAAATATTAAAC
>JAABUO010008175.1_pt1 | contig 11869 bp, 10 predicted proteins | sample 5559291 | NCBI WGS metagenome assembly JAABUO01 (sample SAMN10711878, study PRJNA513372) | rock metagenome | isolation source: Antarctica rocks | place: Antarctica: Victoria Land, Finger Mt sud | reverse complement strand
TCGGGGGCAATCCGGGCGGGCATGGACAAGCTGAACCTCCCTGGACGCCCGCGCTCTATCCCGCAGAAGCAGGCGGCGGCGGCGATTGGACAGGGCCTGCTGATGCACACCTACGCTGAGGCGTTTGCAGCGTTCGGAATTCCCGTGGCCCAGATTTTGCTGACGCGCGAGGACTTGCAGGACCGCAGGCGCTACCTCAACGCCTGCAATACGTTTGACGCACTGCTGGCGCACCGGGTCGTGCCGATTGTCAACGAAAACGACACCGTCGCCGTAGACGAGATCAAGTTCGGTGACAACGACACGCTGGCGGCTCTTGTCGCCTCACTCATTGAAGCCGAGACGCTGCTGCTGCTGTCTGATGTCGCCGGCCTGTACGACCGCGACCCGTCGCAGTACGCAGATGCCAAGCTTGTCCCAACCGTGTATACAGTTGACCAAGCTTTAGAGCAGAGCGTGGGCGGGGTGCGAACGCTGATGGGAACGGGCGGCATGGCGACGAAAATCCAGGCCGCGAAAATCTGCGCGAACACGGGTGTTCGCATGTTCATTGCCGATGGACGCCGCCCCCATGTTGTTTCCGACGCCCTCAGTGGCCACTGCGGGACTGAGTTTGTTCCCAAGCCAGCCCGCCTTCGGTCTCGTCAGCGCTGGATTGCCTACGGGGTCGCGCCGAAAGGGACAATTGTTGTCAACGATGGCGCGAAAAAAAGTATGATTGAGGCCGGCAGCAGCCTTCTTCCGGCCGGCATTGTCCACGCTTCCGGCCACTTTGTTTCCGGCGATTTGGTGCTGCTGGCTCGGCTCGACGGCGAGACGTTCGCTCGCGGGTTCGTCAATTACAGCCAAGCGCAAGTCACCAAGATTATGGGCTGCCGGACCGACGAAATCCTGCCGCGCCTGGGCGTCAAGCCAAATGATGAAGTCATTCACCGGGATAATCTCGTGCTGGACTCGTGACGCTGCCTATTATCATGCTTGACATCGCTTGTTCGTTCGGCTAGAATAACTGCCATGAGTACAGCGGCCATTGAGACAGCGGCCATTGAAGAAGTCGAAGCCAAAGGGCAGGCCGCGAAAGCGGCCGCTCGAACGCTTGCGATTGCCGGAACGGGCGCAAAGAATGCCGCGCTTGTTGCGATGGCGGACGCACTGGGCGCGAGTCAAGACGCGGTGATGGAAGCCAACTGCCGCGACTTGGCAGCAGCCCGAGACAGCGGCATGGCGGCCCATTTAGCGGAGCGTCTCACGCTCAGTTCCAAGCGTATCGCCGAGATGCAGGAAGGGCTGAGACAGGTCGCCGCGCTGCCGGACCCCATCGGGGCGGTGCTGTCCGGCTGGCGTTGTCCCAACGGCCTGCAAATCACTAAAACGCGCGTTCCGCTCGGCGTCATCGGCATTATCTACGAAAGCCGCCCGAACGTGACCGTAGATGCTGCCGCCCTCTGCCTCAAATCCGGCAATGCCGCGCTCTTGCGCGGCGGCTCTGAAGCCATTCATTCTAATATCGTGCTGGCGTCTGTTTTGCAGGATGCGCTCGAAACTGCCGGCTTGCCGCGCACAGCCATTCAGCTTATTCAAAGCACCGACCGCGCCGCTGCTCGGCGCTTGATGACCGGGAACGGCTTTGTGGACTGCCTCATCCCACGCGGCGGAGCGTCGCTAATCCGCACCGTCGTTGAAAACGCCACGGTTCCCGTGATTGAAACCGGAACCGGCAACTGTCATATTTATGTAGACAAAGCCGCCGACTTTGCGATGGCGGCAGAGATCGTCTCGAACGCCAAAGTCCAGCGCCCCTCTGTCTGCAACAGCGCCGAAACGCTGCTCGTACATTCGCAGATTGCCGCCGACTTCCTGCCGCTGATGGGCGCGAAGCTGATGGAAGCCGGGGTCGAGCTTCGCGCCGATCCCCGCGCCCGCGCTTTCCTCCCCGGCGCTACGGCAGCGACCGAAGACGACTGGTACACCGAGTATAACGCGCTTATACTCGCGGTCAAAGTCGTCGGCAGCTTAGACGACGCGATCAGCCACGTCGGCACCTATGGGACCCAGCATTCCGAGGCGATAGTCACCGAAGACTACGTAGCGGCGCAGAAGTTCACCGATAGCGTTGATGCTGCCGCTGTTTATGTGAATGCGTCCACGCGGTTTACCGATGGCTTTGAGTTCGGCTTCGGCGCAGAAATCGGCATCTCCAACCAGAAGCTTCACGCCCGCGGGCCGATGGGGCTGGAAGAACTGACAACCTACAAATACATCGTGCGCGGCAGCGGACAAATTCGTGCATAGACAGGTTCGCGCATAGGCAGATTCGTGCATAGGAGGCTTCATGGATCAATTCACTTCAGGTAGCGGCCAGTATCAGAGTGGTCAAGACCAGAATGCCGGCGTTTGGCCCCCGCCGCCGACCAACCAGGCCTCCACGCTTGGACAGGCAGCACCGGCGGCGTTGACGTTTCCGTTCAAAACGCTGTTCTTCTACGTCAAGCCAAGCAGCGTCCCGAACTTCCGGGTCGGAACCGTGGCGCTTTATCCCGAAGGCATCTCAATCCAGGGAAAAGCAGTAACGCGGTACGAAAACCAGGTGTCAATTCTGATCATCTCGCTGTTCCTACGACTTTTCCTTGTCGCCTACTTGATTATGGAGTATGCAATCCGACGCGACGAAATGGTGAACGTCCCCTGGGCGAGTGTGCAGGAGGTAGCACTGGTTCCGAAAAAGCGCTACATCTGCCTGGTATACAGCGCCCCGAATTACAAAGGAGTTGTCAAGAAGTTCTCGCTGACGTTCCGCCCCGAGCCTGCATATTACGCTGCGTTTGTGGAGAACATCCAAACTTTTCTGCCAGGCCGCGTCACGGAGGGGAAACTAAGGCGATGGACATCTCCGCCGGTTTGGGTCTTCTGCGGCGGACTCCTGGTCGTCTTGATATTTCTCGGCATCCTCTTTGCGACCTCGCCCCAGTCCCTCGGGAACCTGCGGTAACGCCATGCAGAGATTGGGCATTATGGGCGGCACGTTTGACCCAATTCACTACGGGCATCTGCTGATGGCGGAAGAGGCTCGGCAGGCGTTCGCGCTGGACGAGGTCGTGTTCGTGCCGAACGGGCGGCCCGCGCATAAGAAAGCGTACTTTGTCAGCTCGCCCGGAGACCGCTACGCCATGACGCGGCTGGCGACGGCGTCTAATCCGTACTTTTCGGCGTCACGGATGGAGATAGACCGCGCCGGGGTGTCGTATACGATTGATACGCTGCGGGAGTTTCGGGCGCTGTACCCGAATCTGGAAGAACAATACTTTGTCACCGGGGCCGACGCCGTTTTGGAGATACTGACCTGGCATGAGTACGATCAGCTCGTCAGCGAATGCCGGTTTATCGCAGTCACGCGGCCTGGGTTTGTGCTGGAACAGCTTTCGGAGATTATCAGCGCCGAGTTTCTGAGCCGCGTCTCTTTTCTGCCGATACCGGGGTTGGAAATTTCGTCCACGGACATCCGGCAGCGGGTGCATGCAGGCCACAGCATCAAGTATCTGACACCGGAGCCTGTGGAAGCGTATATCCGGCAGCACGGGCTGTACCGCCTGCCGCCCGCCGAGTAGACTGGCCCAGAATAAAACTATGTCGGAAGAATGCGAACAACAACTTACGCTGGCACGGCGGCAGCTTGAAGCCGTGCAGCAGGTCAGCGCCGCGCTGTATTCCATTACGGATACCAACGCCCTATTGCGGCAGGCGCTGGAAACGAGCATGAAAGTTGTAGATGCCGACGCCGGCTCTATTCTGCTGCATAATGCCTCGGAAAACACGCTGGTCTTTCGCCATGCAATCGGTCCTGTTGCTGGCAGCCTGGTAGGAACAAGCCTGGATTTATCGCTGGGTAAAGGCATTGCCGGGCAGGTCTTTGCCTCGGGGCAGGGGCGCTTGACGCCGAATGTGGAGGCCGATGCCGACCATGTCGGCACCGTGGACGCCCGGACCGGCTACCAGACACGCTCGCTGATGACGGTCCCGCTGCACACGCGCGGCGGTGCGCCGCTCGGGGTCATCCAGCTTGTCAACAAGCACACGGGGGCGTTCGACGCCGCCGACATGGCGGTCATTGAGATTGTCGGCAGCTTGGTCACAATGAGCGCCCAGAACGCCCTGCTGGCCCGCGAAGCGAACCTTGCCGCCATTGCCCGCTCGGTCGGCGAAATCAGCCATGACATCGGCAATATGCTGACTCATGTTCTGCCATATGTGGAAACTTTGGAAGGTTCTATTGCCGATGTCCGCGCCGGCAAGCCGAACGCTTTGGAAGATTTGGAAAGCTTCTATGCCGAAGTGCGGGAAAGCGTCGCCGAAGGGGTGGGGCAGGTGACGGCGCGGACCCGCGAGATCGCAAGCGCCCTCAAAGGCGAAGTCGCCCCGCTCGACTTCAAGCCCGGCATTCCCTTCGAGACGGCCCAGCGCGTCGCAAACTCTCTCGCAGGCGCGGCGGCCCTGGCCGGCATCACGCTCCGTGCCGAAGGGGAGACCGGGCTGCAAGCCGTCTTTGACAGCTCGCGTCTTTACAACGCATTGTTCAACTTGGTCAATAACGCCCTGCCGGAGACGCCCGCCGGCGGCTCGATTACGCTGACCATCGCTCCTGACCCTGACCCAGCCTACTACACCGTCGCGTGTGCCGACACCGGCGCAGGAATGCCCTCCGAAGTTCGCGCCAAGCTCTTTACCGACGCTGCCTATTCCACAAAGACCGGCGGGACGGGTCTCGGAACCCGCATCGTTCGCCGCATCGTCGAGCAGCACCGGGGACGGCCTTCAGTGCAGAGCGAGCCGGGGCAGGGAACGACGATTACACTAAGAATGCCGAAAGACCCGACGATGTAGGGGCAGGTCTCCGTGCCTGCCCTCCTCTGTTATCTTGCCGAAGAGCGTTGAGAAGAGAAAGGAAAAAACGGGGGCAGGCACGGAGACCTGCCCCTACATCTCCGCCTTCAAGCCACTCACCATTTCAGTCACCGACACGGCGGCATCAGTGACGGGAATTGCCTGCTTGTTGCCTGCATCGCGCCGCAGGCTGACTTCTATCGTGCCTTCCGAAAGCGATTTGCCGACGACGACTTTGACGGGGAAGCCGATCAAGTCGGCGTCCTTGAACTTGACGCCGGGGCGCTCGTCGCGGTCGTCTAAGAGAACGTCAATCCCGGCAGATTGCAGGGAGGCGTACAGTGCTTCGGCGGCTTCGCGCTGGGCGTCGTTCTTGGCGTCCACCAGCACGACGACTACCTCAAACGGCGCAATGGAGACCGGCCAGAGCATTCCGGCGGCGTCATGGTGCTGCTCAATCGCGGCGGCCATTGTCCGGGAAACGCCGACGCCGTAGGAGCCGCCCTGCATAAGCTGGGATTTGCCGGTTTCGTCGGTAAATGTCGCGCCCATTGCAGATGAATATTTCGTGCCGAAGTTAAAGACGTGGCCGACTTCAATGCCGCGCTCAGTATAAAGCCTGCCTTCAGGGTCTGCCGGGCTGACATCGCCGGCAACGGCGGTGCGGAGGTCGAAGTATTCCGGCTGCGGAAAGTCGCGGCCCGGCAGCACATGAAGGAGGTGTGCGTCGGCGGCATTCGCGCCGGTCACGCCGTCACGAATAAGTGCGACTTCCCGGTCGGCGATCACCCGCACGGGCATCTTCAAACCTACGGGACCCGCGAAGCCGACCGGAGCGCCCGTCACTTTTTCGACCATCGCAGCGTCTGCGAGAGGCGAAGGCCCACCCAAGAGCTTTGCCAGCTTGGCTTCGTTCAGCTCCCGGTCCCCGCGTACTAAAGCGACAACAGGAGTGCCACCTGGAGCCGTAACGATCAGCGTCTTAATGAGGTGCGTTGCGGGAACGCCTAAGAACGATGCGACATCTTCAATCGTAGATACGTTTGGCGTCGCGACTTGCTCCATCGCCGGAACTACCGCGCTCGGGTCTTCGGCGGGCATCGGAACCGCTTCGCAGCGCTCGGCGTTGGCGGCGTAGCCGGTCTTATCGCAGCGCAGAACCGTGTCTTCGCCGTTCTCGGACAGCACCATGAACTCTTCGCTTTGCGAGCCGCCAATCGCGCCGGAGTCGGCTTCCACAGAGAGTGAATCAAGACCGCACCGGGCAAACATCCGGGCGAATGCCCCGCGGACGCGGCTGTACGCGGCTTCCCCGGCGGCTTCATCGCGGTCAAACGAGTAGGCATCCAGCATCAAAAACTCGCGCCCTCGAATCAAGCCGCCGCGCGGGCGTGCTTCGTCCCGGAACTTGGTCTGGATTTGATAAGGCAAAAACGGCAATTGTTTATAAGACTGGATGTCTCCCCGCGCAATGCTCGTGATGACCTCTTCGTGCGTAAACCCAAGAAAATAATCATGCGCGGGAACGGTGAACAGTACGTCAATCTTGTCCCGGCCCGACTCTTCTAAAAGTGGGCGCGGCAACAGGGACGGCATTAGAAACTCGGTGCCGCCGATACCGTTCATCTCGTCCCGCAGGATAGCCGAGATTTTGTTCAAGACGCGCAGGCCGAGCGGCAGGTACGAATAGACCCCGCTGGCAAGGGGCCGGATGAAACCGCCGCGCAGCAGCATCTTGTGGCTGATTAGCTCCGCTTCCGAAGGCGCATCCCGCAGGGTAGGGGCAAATAGTTGAGTAAAACGCATGAAATCCTTGAACTGCCGTCTACTGCGGCAACTGATGAGTAATAGTGCGGATAATGTCGTTTGACATAATCAACACGAAAAGAACACCGATAATCGCAAGGCCAGTCATCAAAAATGCCTGTTGCTGCTGATCTGTCAGGCGCTTGCCGCGCCGAACCCACTCAATAAAGAACGTCAGCAAATGACCGCCGTCCAGCACCGGGATCGGCAGCAGATTGAAAATCGCTAGGCTGATGGACAGGCTTGCCAGCATTTGAACGACGTCCGGTAGGCCGCTTTTGACGGCTAATCCGGTCGCCTGGTACATAAAGATAATTCCGCCAGCGGCTTTTTGTACCTCACGATGGTGAATCAAATACGCCAAGCCGAAAAACGTCTCCGCGACCGTCTGGTTGCCGTAGGCGAACGACTCGCCGAGGCTGACGCGCTTGATTTCTTTTACCGGCAAAATGTTCAGCAGGCCGATCTGCTGCTGCTGAAAGACGGGCGCGTTTTGCGCGACCACCGGCAGAATGCCTTTCAGATGCTCTTCTTCCAAGTGCCGCAGCACCGTGATGTCTACCGGCTTGCCTGAATTTGCGCGAAGCAGTGTTTGGGCTTGCGCGGACGAAGTGACGTCCGTCCCGTCAACCTGAGCAATCTTATCCTCCGGCTGCAGGCCGAGGACAGACAGTGCCCCTGGCTTGACTGTATCCACCGAGATGACTGGCTTCTTGCTGTCATCTAAGGCAGGTTTTGGAGTGGCGATTTTTGTGAACGTCGTATCGCCACGCTTTACCGTCAGCGTGATCGGCTTGTTCGCGCTGCCATGAATGATGTCTACCATCTGCTCGCCGCTGGAAACGGGCTGGCCGTTAATGGTGGTGATCACATCGCCGATCCGCAGTCCGATCCGCTGGCCCTCGCCGCCGGGAGCGGTCATCGCGACTTTGTTCAGCGTTTTCCCTGTGGGAATGCCCGTCGTGACACCCATCAAGCAGAAAACCGCATAGCCGAGAATAAATGACATGACCGGGCCAGCCAGAATGACCAGGGAGCGCTGCCAGAGCGGCTTGCTGTAAAAGCCGTCGGGGCCGGTGTAGGGGGTATGCTCACCCAGGTTTTCGGCCAGCAGCGGGATTTCGCCGGCATCCGGGTCACTTGTACTTGCGCCAAGCACTTTGTCTTTGGCATTGGTGAGCGGCGCTTCGTCCGGCTCCATGCCGGCAATCTTGACGAAACCGCCGAGCGGCAGCATTCGGACATTGTACTCGGTATCGCCGCGCTTGCCGATCCGAAACAGCCGCTTGCCGAAGCCGATGGAGAAGTCGTCCACGCGGATGCCGCACATCCGGGCGACAATAAAGTGTCCCCATTCATGCGCGACGACTAAGATGCTTAAGATGATCAGCAGAGTTATCGTCTGCTGGATGTTCGCCCATAAAACCACGTCGGAAGCTCCTTACAACACACCTCAAAGTAACTGCTGAACCGCTTGCCTCGCCCAATGGTCCGCCTGCGTAATCTGCATCAGCGTCGGCGCTTGCTGGACCGTGTGCGCGTCCATGACGCGCTCCGTCAGGCGGGTGATGTCCGGGAACGCGATGCGTTCTTCTAAAAACAAGCGGACAGCGGCCTCGTTTGCGCCGTTCATCACCGCCGGCAGCGTCCCCCCGGTGTGAGCCGCCCGTCGGGCCAGGCCAAGACTGGGAAAGCGCATTTCGTCCGGCGCTTCAAATGTCAGCGGCTTCGTTTGTGCCAGCAGGTCAAACCGCTCGGCCCCAAAATCTGCGCGGTTGGGGTACAGCAGGGCCACTTCAATGGGAACCCGCATGTCCGGCAGGCCAAGCTGGGCCAGAAACGAGCCGTCGCACAGCTCCACCAGCGAGTGAACAACGCTTTGTGGATGCACGACGACGCCGACGCGGTCAACCGGCACGTCAAACAGCCAGCGAGCTTCAATTACTTCCAGCGCTTTGTTCATCAGGGTTGCACTGTCAATCGTAATCTTCCGGCCCATCGAAGGCCAGGTCGGGTGATGAAGCGCCTCGGCAACCGTGACCGACGCCATGCGCTCAGCGGACCATTCACGAAAGGGACCGCCCGACGCCGTCAGCCAGAGCTTTCGAACATCTTCCGGCTTTTGCCCCTGCAAGCACTGAAAAATGGCCGAATGCTCGCTGTCAATCGGCAACAGCCGCGCCCCGCTTTTCCGGGCCGCTGCCGTCACAAGCTCGCCCGCTGCAACTAATACTTCTTTAGTCGCCAGCGCCACATCTTTGCCTGCTTCCAGGGCGGCGATTGTCGCCGCCGTGCCGACCGCGCCGGCGACGGAGACAACGACTAAATCCGCGCCGGTCAGGGTTGCCAGGCGCAGCAAGTCAGTGCCGTCGCCCCATTCGAGATGGTCCGGGCTAACGCCGAAGTTTTTCGCCTGCTGCTTGAGCAGCGCTTCGTTGCGATGCGCCGAGAGGCCGACGACGCGCAAAAGATCAGGAAGCCGCTTGACTACGTCCAGCGTCTGCGTACCGATGCTGCCCGTCGAACCGAGAATAACAATGTTCTTCAATTTATCTTTTTCAAGGCTGCCTACTCCGGGGGATGAACTACTGCGCCGAACTTGCGGACGCGCCGCCCGTAGTCTTCCAGTGCGTCCGCGAGAAGCGCAGGCGTGAAATCCGGCCAGAGGGTCGGCGTCACCCAGATTTCGGAATACGCGATGCCCCAGAGCAGGAAGTTTGAGATTCGCATCTCGCCCGCCGTGCGTATCAGCAAATCCGGGTCAGGCAGGTCCGAGGCGTACATCCGGGCCGACAAATGCTCTTCGGCAATCATGTCCGGGGCAATCTCTCCGCGCTGCACCGCTCCGGCAAGAGATTTAACGGCGTCGACAATCTCCGCTCGTCCGCCGTAGTTGATGGCGAGATTGAAAGTCATGCCTGAAAAGTCCGCCGTCCGCAGCATGGCGCTCTCAAAGGTCTCACGCAAAGAGTCAGGAAGCTCGGATAAACGCCCGGAGACCTGGATGCGGATATGATTTTGGATCAGCTCTTCAATTTCCGCCTGCATCGCCGCCTGCATCAGCTCCATCAGGCCGCCGACTTCGGCTTCAGGCCGACGCCAATTTTCGGTCGAGAAGCCAAAGACCGTGAGAGCCTGTATGCCGAATTCATCTGCGGCGGAGACAATTTCTTTAAGCGTTCGGTAGCCCTGCCAGTGCCCGAACAGCCGGTCCTGGCCCTGAGTCCGCGCCCAGCGCCCGTTGCCGTCCATAATGATGGCGACATGAGCCGGGACACGCGCCGGGTCAAGACGCGCTTTAAGGTGCTGGATTTCGTCTGAGTTATTCACCGTATCAGACTTCAAGCAGCTCGGCTTCTTTGGCTTTAGTAATCCGGTCAATTTCAACAATGTAGCGGTCGGTCAGCTTTTGCAGTCCCTCCTGCGCCCGCTTGGACTCATCTTCGGAGGCTTCACTTTTCTTCACCAGCCCCTTAAACTGGTCATTGATGTCGCGCCGGATGTTACGGATCGAGACCCGGCCTTCTTCCGACTTCTTGTTCAGGATTTTCACGAACTCTTTGCGCCGCTCTTCGGTCAGGGGCGGGATGGTCAGCCGGACCGCCGTGCCATCGTTGACCGGGTTAATGTTCAGGTCCGAGTTCTTGATTGCTTTCTCAATCGCCGCCACCGTGCTGCGGTCATACGGCGTGATGAGAAGCTGGCGCGAGTCGGGAACGCTGATGCCTGCAAGCTGGTTCAGCGGCGTTGGCGTTCCAAAATAATCTACCGAGATGCCGTCTACCAGGGTCGGCGTGGCGCGGCCCGTGCGGATTGTCGAGAAGTCATGCTGCGTCGCATCCACCGTCTTCTTCATCTTTTGCTCGGCATCTTTGGCGAGATCGGCTAAACTCATGGATTATGCTCCTGCGGAAAATTTATATGTGAAGTTGGTGCTTTTGTATCAACGGTGAGATTGAACAGATTGCTGGATTGCGACTCATAATGTTGAAACTCGTCGATAAACCGTTTCGCTTTACCAGCACAGACGATGGCATCTTCGCAAGAGTAATGGCTCGTCGCAACCCATGAAGCGCAACCCAGTTTGTCATGCCACAATTCTACGCCGAAAACGGCGATACCGCGTTCTGAAAGCCACTGCACAACATTCATGGCATCGGAAGCCGCCCAGGCATACTCTCCTGAAAGCAAGTATGCCTTGTCTTGCAGTGTCTTCGGCAGCGCTAACTCAGCATAAAAGACCTGTCGCATTATTTGTTACTTACGCATCTTTGGAGACAAGCGTTCCAATAGAAGCGCCTTCGGCGACGCGCTGGATGTTGCCGGGGACGTTGATGTCAAAGACGACTATTGGAATGTTGTTTTCCATGCAGAACGCCATCGCGGTCAGGTCCATGACTTTGAGGCGGCGGTTGATGGCGTCGGCAAACGAGATATGGTCAAACCTCACGGCGTCTGGGAACTGGCGCGGGTCTTTGTCGTAGACGCCGTCGGTGCCGTTCTTTGCCATCAATATAGCTCCGGCCCGAACCTCAGTCGCCCGGAGCGCGGCGGCGGTATCGGTGGTGAAAAATGGGTTGCCGGTGCCGCCTGCTAAAATAACGACGCGGCCCTTTTCTAGATGGCGCAGGGCGCGGCGGTTTATGTACGGCTCGGCGACGGTCTGAATCGGCATGGCGGTCTGGACCCGCGTGTCAATGCCCTGACGCTCCAAAGAGTCCTGCAATGCCAGGGCGTTGACCACGGTGCCGAGCATCCCGATATGGTCGGCGGTGACGCGCTTCATGCCGGCTTTTTCGGCAAGCTGTCCGCGCATGACGTTGCCGCCGCCGATAACGACGGCGGTCTGAACGCCGCTCTGCTGCAAGCGGGCGACTTCACCGGCGATCCCGGCAACGGCCGCATAATCAATGACCCCGTGGCTGCCGTCCCCGGCGAAGGCTTCGCCGGAGAGCTTCAGCAGCACACGGGACCACTTGGTAGCAGTTGTGTCTGTCAACTAAGACGCCTCGCCGATCTCGAACCGCACAAACCGCTTGATTTCGGTCTTGCCTTTGATAAGCTGCGCGACGGTCTGCTTCGGCTCACGGATATACGGCTGCTCCAAGAGAACGGCTTCTTTGTAGAACGTGCCGACGCCGCCTTCAATCACTTTGTCCATGATCTCCGCAGGCTTGTTTGCGTT
>JAABUO010008172.1_pt1 | contig 11871 bp, 12 predicted proteins | sample 5559291 | NCBI WGS metagenome assembly JAABUO01 (sample SAMN10711878, study PRJNA513372) | rock metagenome | isolation source: Antarctica rocks | place: Antarctica: Victoria Land, Finger Mt sud | reverse complement strand
AGCAAACACTCTACCACGGGGCAGGTGGTCCTGTGATGAGCTGCACACTGCTTACCCCAATATTTTGCCAAGACTTCTCCAATGAAGCTTTGGAGCAAGGAGTGTACTTGAGTTGCCTGCAGCAACATCAAGCAGTACACGAAACCAACTATAAACACATCACCAACTCTGTAGGTTGACATGTTTGTGCATACTGCCTATTTGTATAAACACCTGCCAGTGTACTTGTCAGCCATGCAATTCAATGCAGGCAACTCTATTTCCAACACGCGTACTACATACATTGCTCAGTAACATCATCACGTCAGCGATACCTCGCCAGCGCTGTGCGGGTGCGACGAGATTGCAAACGCACGCAGGTCTTGACGTTGACTCCCGGTTGACACGGACATCGGGTGCAGGTGGCGACTCGAGATGTTACAAATGGCAAAGGCAGGGCCTGCGTCCTTGGCGTGTGACCGACAGGACTGGTCCAGTGGAGCAGTAGCGTTGTAAAGTCGACACGCACCACGAGCCGGTATACGCCTCCAGCGGCAGTTCGATCGACAGAAGTGGCTGGTCTGTTGCAAGCAGCTGGCGGCAAGCTTCATGCTTTCATTGATTTATACAACATATGCGCCTAAAGTGCGCAGCGATTGTAGCAACAATGTATCTCGGGCCAGATCTCGGGCTTGACTAGGTCACGTGGCGGACTATGCACTTCACGGCGTGCGTGCAGAGTGCGTTCTACATTGCTTCATTCTTTTTGCTACTTTATGCAACCCCTCTTTTGACATGGCAATGCGGCAGCCACTCCTCAGCATACACATTTACAGATGGACAGGAAATCACAGGTATTGCCTGAATTCAGCGTTCATCTGCTGCTGCAGCATTGCTGGCTTGGCTCAGATTTGCATCCGGTCATGGATAATATGCTTCGACTAATGTAGATTAGTCGAACGCGCTGCAATACTAGCACCTTCCATCAATATCACCTGCAATCCTAGGCGCTTCATTGATAACAGCATTGAAACGCAAGAATTAGTTTGCTATACTATTAGTGCTACTACGGTAGTGCTGCACGGTGTCAAATGTTGACATGTTGTCTACACGTTGTCTGTTGGTGCCCAGGAAACAAAAGTAATGAGTACTTTCTCAGAGGTAGTCACCAATCAAAAAGAAAAGTGTACACACTGCCAGTGGAGAAGTATACTGACTAACGACAAGTCACACAGAAGAGTCCAAAAACTGTTCATGAATTTGATTAGACATAAAGCCTTGTCAACTTCACTTGACTCTGCAGATGCTTCGTAACATTTCTGTGGGATGTCTTCTAATATGTACAAGCACCAGCTTGGTCATAGGTTCAACATACTACTGTATCATGTTCTGCTGAAGTTCCACATGTGTGTGTCTGTACAGGTTGAGGCACATGACTCCTTTATGTACATGTGCTACCACCTATGCGTACTGTTATCCCTGAATGTAAAGAGAATCACAACTTATCCATTCATTTGTACTTGGGGGTACAAGCTTTACGAAATGATAGCTTCTTCATACACTCTATGCTCTTACCAGCTAGCTCTTTTGTGAGGCTCATGAAACAGTTTGTCACTGATACAGAACAAAACAGAAATAGTCTCCAAGGTGGTTGTCCTTGCCCGATCACAACAACCTGTCTAAAAATAATCAAAATCACCGTCTCCCTCATTCTAGTAAGACCATCTGACCCACACTAGATTTGGACCCCCACTGCAGAAAAATCACAACATCTTACTTGTTGGCAACAAGTGTGTTTGTCTTGCCACAACTTATAGCTTGCTGGGGTAGAGTTCAGCCTGAAAGCAGGGATGGTGCTGGAGCGAGGCTACTCATAGCCTGTGCCAAGCTTGATTCTGCATCTGTGACATTGAGACAGATGCTGGACTGTGTGAAGGCTTCAGGCAAACTCTGTTGTACACATATCACTCCAGGAGCTTGCACTGAGTATGTGGTGCTGGGATAGAAGATGCTGGCAGCGCCTGTGAAGTTGCGCGTCAGCAGCAATGTGCTGGTGGCCACTGCAGCAGCTGGTGCTGCTGCCGTTCCTGAAGAAGCGCTGGCAGCAGATACGCTTGTTGGTGTGGGTAAGCTGTGTGTTGCTGGGGCTGCAGCTGGTGGCCCCACACTTGTGCCTGTACAACTGAAATTTTGCAAAAACTTCTGACCGTATCCGTAGCACGGGTTGGAGGTCGGCACAGTGCTCAAGCCTTGTTGCAACAAGCTGCAGAAGGTGGCGTCGTTAGTGGCTCCTGTGATCGCCGGGTACAGGGCTGTCTGCAGCTGGCGCCAGTTTGGTCCGAGTGTTCCTGCAAATAATCCGATGCACGTTGAGAGACTACGCAATGTCTGTTTGTGCGGCCTGTCAACATACGCGTCTTAATGTTTGCTGCGCAGGTCCAAACATCTGCAGGCAACATTGGTCAAACCACGAGCTCGAGTGATTGGTGCCTAATTCGTTCGGTCTAGTTGTCTTGCCTGCACAGGATGCTATTGGTGTTGATGCTATGCAGTTGTAAGTGCCACTGACGCAGCAGAACTGCGAGCAATATATGACGTCACTGGGCTCGCACCCAAGCTCTAGTCCACCAAATACTTCAGTGAGAGTTGCAGAGGCCGGGCAATACTGTGACAGTGCCCCTGTAGTTGCACACAGCAACACAAGCGCAATGCGGATCAGATGGCTGTAAAGGATCCCTCTAGGGTCTCTGGAACTGCTGCAGTGCGCCCGAGCAAATCTCAGACGAGATCAGGGCATCCGATGACTAAGGCAACTTCTGTACTCTGAAATGACCAGTGATGTGACTAATGCTTTCTGCCCCTGCGAGCGTTACTGCTGGGCTCTTGGCTCTCCAGCCTGAGGCCTGTGCCTGTGAAGCAGGAAGCAGGACAGGATATCGGGATCAACGAACTACTCAAAACATCGCTGATATTGTTATGACCACTGACACAACCTGCAACCTCAGTTCTACATGCGTTGTGCTCATGGCCGGCCGTTAGGACTGTCAGCCTTGACCTACCAGCCAGCAACAACCTCCCAGTTGCATTCCAATAACACAAACTTGCTCAACTGCATGCTGCATCTGCCACAGTATCTCTATGATACAGGCATGTCTGTGACGAAGCAAAGAGTGTCTTGTTTAGTAGCATGAGCGTTTGTAGTGATCAGGACAATATAGCACAATCTCATTGATCTCATGATATTTACCGTACTTGCATAGCAGCTGATACACACATTGCTCTAGGACCTAAAGCTTAGGCGTTGCCATGACTCATCCACATCAGTGGACATTCTTCCTTCACAGCATTTAGGCCTCTTGGTCAGAGTAGGGAATCTAACCCTACCTTATCTCTGTTGCCGTTAATTGTGACAGCAACTAGACAGCACACAACAGTATCGCCGCCAACTCACTCACTGTAAATACACACCCTCAAGTTGTTTTGTTTTTGTGTGCGCTACGCTCTTCACCAGGGCTAGTGATTATAGCGTCACATGTCTACCAGGGCCTGTATACCAGTAATTCTGCATTGTTGCAAACGTGTATCTAAGATCCAATCGATCAAGGAGACTTGTACGCGAAGCACGCTTGTTATGACAGACCATACTGCTTCTCTTTCTATTCATGTCTGGCGAATCAATCAATTGACCAGGCTGCAAGGTTCTTCAGCATATCAGACTAGGAGCGGCTATGTTCGAGGCTTCATCTCGTAGAACAAAAGATACATTTCACAGTCTCTGCTAAGCACTTGCGGGACATTGACATGTGACACAAAGTCATCGTCGAAGCGCAGCCATTCGCCATCAGGCTGCTTGACATCTGCTGTGTAGTGTCCAGAAGCTGGTGTTTTGCCATGATGACTCACACTTGCAATCAGCTCATAGTCTGCACCACCATGCCTTCGTTGCTCACAGTCATCTGCTAGAAGGCTTTGCTGTATCCTGCAGCATGTAGCACAGGGTGTCACTATGTGTGGCGTCCCAAGCAACAAAGGCAGACCTGATGACCAGATTTCAGCAGGCTAGCTTGAAGGCAATAAGGGCTAAGCTGACCGTAACATATACAACATTTGTTCTGCAGTATGCAAGAAAAAACTGACGAGGCAGGTTCAGCAGATTTTGACCAAAAACCTGTACATTGCAATTACTTGATGTACTGCACAGAAGCTTGATCAAGCTCTGCAGCTGCACAGCAGGGGTGCTGCCAGATCAGCAACATACTGCACAGAAGTATATTTTTACAACAGAAAAAAACCAAGCAACTGTACACAAATCTCTTTAGGTACAGTGTGAACCCACCTGAGCTTGAGTGAAAACTGCATCTGCTTGTGCAGCTTGGTGAGGCCCTGGTTGCCGTACGTGAAGCGGCACATGTGCAGTACCAAGATGCGTGGCAGGCGCAGCAGTTTGATCTCCTTCTTTGCATTCACCGGTGCACTCTCATCTGTTGCCTTGTAGTCTGCATGGAGAATGAATGATTGTAAGTGAATAGTGGTACGCATGATGCTGTTGTTGCACGCCACATCCTGCATAATGACCTGCGTAAGGACCTGCGTAATGACCTATGCAAATCTAGAGTTAATCATAGTTCTGGCAGCTTCAAGGTGAATTGCTGTAGCAATGGTATAGCAAGATGAGTGGATCAAAAGCATGTATCATAACAACATGCTCTGTCAGCGATAATAGTCTCTTTGTGACGTGTGTTTCTGCCCCCAAAGCAAAGACAGCGCTACCATATGCAGCCTGCAGGCAATGGCTGAATGCATGATGCTTTTATCTTTTTTCGAAAGTTATCAAACCTCGGTGATTGCTAGAGTCAAAGAAAGATCTTCTACACCTCCCAACAAGAATGGGCAAAGCAAGTCACTGCTGGAAAGTCCTGCCAATTGTCACAGTAACTAACACACATTTGCATGCAATACAAACTCTAAACACAAACCCTAAACCCTGTAGCAGTAGGTGGTGTACAACACTGTCGTCGCCAATGCACTCCTGTCCTGTCATGCAAGATAGCAAACCCAGCCGTGCGCAGTGTCAGATGGCTGCTTTGGCCATGCAAACCTTTTATTTCTAAGCAAATACAACAGTAGACAATGTGGAGGACAAAAAAAAGAAAGAAAAAGAACAAAGAAGGAGGGAGAACAACAAAACAGGGGCTGTATACCAGATGTTGAAACATTTGCCCTGTAAGCATCATAAGTGAGCGCGAGCTATGGCTTATACCATCATGGATGCGACTGGACATGCAGAAGAACAATAAAGAAGAAGAAGAAGAAGGGAAGACAGAAAAAAGAGAAGTAGAAGAAGAAGAAGAAGAAGAAGAAGAAGAAGAAGAAGAAGGACTTACCATGGATATCCTCAGGCTTGGTGAGCATCTGCAGGCTGCAGGGACGTTGTTCACACTCTGGATATCCAAGTGCAGCAGGTTGAAGGGCTGAACCGTGACACTGGCTTTGGCCCTGGCCGCCTTCACGGTGCTCTGAAGAGCCCCTCCAAAGATCTGGCTGGTCAGCGTCCTGCCGCCCTGTACATCTTCTTCACCTCTCGTCACATTGCTCTTGCCCTTACGAGCGACGTGGTTCCAGTTTTCGTCATAGGAGGTGTTAGCAGCCGAGCCTACGTGAGCAGTACGCAGTCTTGTCGGCGGCAGCTTTGCTGAAGAGCTGTGATCAAGGACACAATGCGGCAATGACTTTTGTCAATATAGCTTCCAGATCTGTCAAAAGTTGACAGGATGAGTTGTGGAGCATCCGGTAGTGATGACATGGCTTGAGTGTTTTTTGTCTCTATTGTTGTGGGAGTTGCTTTTGCTTTTGCACAAGATATGCGCCCAAGCTTCATCACAGCCAGCTTATGCAAAACATAAACCCTAAACCCCTAAACCCAACATCCCTAAACCCTCAATCTGTCACACATGACTCGGCAACAATGCGATGTATGTCTTTCTGTTATCTGTGCGTCAGCACAACAGCTTCATGATTGACCTGCAGTTGCCAGTACCAGCACCAGCAGAAGCATGTGTTGACTATATGAACTACACATCATGATTAGCCCAACTAGCAGTCAAATTTCATCAAGCAGCTGGCAGGAGTTGAGCAAGGAGCTTGTCTTGTTCATGGGCAAAAGCAACCACACAGTCAGTGTAAATGGTCAGTGTCCAGTTTGCTAATCTCGGAACAGAACTAGCCTTCTGAGTGCAACATGACTGTGATTGCTTTGAGTCAGCAGAAAGGCCAAAAAGCGGTGAGGGGACTCAAACACTCATTTCACATAACAATGTCATGGCCTACTCTAAAAGCGCTGACTACAACATACATCACAATAAGCAAGGGTAAGACCTGGAAAACTCTACACATAAAGTATCAACAAATCAATGGTTTTGGCCTGAATATACATAATTATTGAAAAATTGTCATGCACTGTAGTATCCATGTAGCAACAAGTTTGTCTTGTCATTGAAAGTATGTTTGAATCCTGTTGGGTGCAGCAGCGCTGGACAGCCCGGTATAATACTTGGTTTCAGATCAAAGTGACGGTTTTTCTCTTTTTTCTCTTTTTTTTCCCTTCTTTTTCTTTTCTTTTCTTTTCTTTTCTTTTCTTTTCTTTTCTTTTCTTTTCTTTTCTTTTCTTTTCTTTTCTTTTCTTTTCTTTTATTTTCTTTTCTTTTCATTGGTGCAGCAGCAGACTCACCTTCAGTGCCATACATGGCTCTGAGCTTGAGCAGCTCCTGGTGAGTCGAGTCCAGTAGGAAGGTGAGGAACTCCTGAGCGTCCTCCTGCTCGCGCCGCTTGGCCACCTTCTGCACACCCCTGTTGATCCTCTGTGCCATTGTTAACTCCTGCCCTACAGTAACAGCAACACAAGATCAGCAGATTTCACTGACGGACAGACTGGATTTGTAGAGGCGCTGCTTGGAGACTGTGTGTGCTCTCCTGTTGAGCCTCTGTGCTGATGTCACCTCTTGCCAAGCAGCATCAGCAGCACAACATCAGCAGGTTCACTAAAGCACAAACTGGGTTTGTAGAGGCGCCGCTTAGAGACTTTCTGTAAACTCCTGGGGAACCTTGGCGTTGATGTCATCACTTGTCAAGCAGCAACAGCAACACATGATCAGCAGCTTCACTGAAGGGGTTGTAGAGAGGTGGGATAGTGGTGGGAGGGGAGGTAGGGGTCTGGAGGGTGATGACTGAGGTTGACGCAGGCGATGTATGACAAAGAGAAGCATGTCGAAGGCTTGCGTCCCTCCCTCCACAAAATCAGAATGTAGAGCTCAGACACTCAGCAGAGGTGAGGAGCCCAAAATGGTCACAAAGCCAAAGTAGTGCAGAGGAAGCAAGATACTTGCTGCTGTGGCTGCGACCTTTGTGGCGGCATGGCATGGCATGGCATGGCATGGCATGGCATGGCATGGCATGGCATGGCATGGCATGGCATGGCATGGCATGGTATAGCATCCATAATTTATTGGCACACTAGCCATGGAGACAGACGGCGGGGAAAATGAAGAGGCAGATGGAAAGAGCAAGAGACATGATTCAGCAGCAGACAGGGCATACCTGCTGCAGTGGCCGCAAGCAGCTTGGCGTTGTGGGGGTTGAAGATGTCCAGGGTGCCGTACATCATGTCTGGCACCACAGCCGGCCCTGCCAACTCCAGATGTGACTGCATCAGCCACACACACATCCTGGTTCAAGTGTCAACTGATGTTTTGCAGACATTTTGAGATGTAGGTGCAACTGCATCAGACATATACAGCCTTAGTGGTTTGCTGATTGATGTCCCAGAAACTGAGTGAGAAGATCAAACTGGTGCCTGACACGGCAACCGCGTGAACAGAGTGCCTTGTGCATCAATTCTGGTACCACAACTTGCCCCCGCCAACTCCAGATGTGACTGCCTCAGATGCACACACTCCTGATAGTGTATATGCACGCTGCATGCTGCACCTTACAACTTGTGAGTTATGCAGTCGTGCTGGTGATGAAATGCCAAGGAACAAGTGGAGTTTGATAGTTATAAGAGCCAAAGATGTTGTGGTCAGGATGGCTGTGTTTGAGTCTGCCCTCACCCTGGAAGGCACCTTGGGGACTGCCTTGCCAGCCTTGGGGTCAGCCCCCCCATCAGACGAGGGTCCCCGGGATGATGCCCTACTGCCCTTGGAAGTTGCCTTGGCATCTGCTCTAGAAGCTGCGCTGAGCTCTGCTTTGGATTCTGGCTTGGCATCTGATTTCACAGACTCCGCCCTCCCATCTACTGACATGACCTCACTGTCCGCTTTGGACTCGCTCCTTTCTTCTTCGTCTGCCTCATGACCATTGACGGAAGGCTGGGCAGCTGAGTCATCCTGAGCTTGGGGCCGCTCAGCATCAGCCTTGGCATGGGGCTGTTCTGAAACAGCCCTGTCCTGCGCCTGTGGCTGGGGCTGGTCTGAAACTGCCCTGGCCTGGGGCTGCACTGGGAAACACCTGGCTAGCTGAGAAAAGTTGTACAAGTGGGGGACTTCTGAAGGGGGCAGCGCTGGTGCAGCTGCCCTCAGGCCATCCATAAATGCACAGAAGGAAGATCCAGCCATCAGCGCCTGCCACATCAGCTTACTTGTATAACATGATGTGAACACTGAATACAACACTTTGCATATATTCACATACCTAATGGACATGTCGAACCATACCTGATTGACAGGGAAATTGTCAGGGTCTGACAATTTCCCCTGAGAAACCTGACAGGTCTTTCAGGTCAAATTTAATTCCGCCTTATATTACAGAGACAGTTTTGACTCCAGATGAGGCAGCACTGCATTGTTTAACGGTGAGCGGTACTGAGTTGTAGTAAATGCAGCTATGACTCCATGCAAACATCTTGTTTCATGCACAAAGACAAGACTGTCATGACAACTGACACAATGATGCAGAATGGCAGATAGACATGAGTCACTGTCGAAGCAGCGCACATGGAGTGTTACCTGAAGCGTAGAGTTCATAAAGCACAGATTGCCAGAGTTCTTCAGACCCCGGGGCTGCAGGCGGATACCCTGGTCAGACCCCTCCTGTGCACCCTCAACCTACAGCTCAAGAGTAGTCAGTGTGCAGCACGCTGTCCTTAAGCAATATACTCAGCAATTAGGAGATTTAGTCGTGATTGCATTCTGGCAATAAGTTTGCTATCAGCCCCACTATTTCAGACAGGGTTTGGTCTGCAGCTGGCAGGGGTGCTAGATGGGCGCCAAGGGGGTCACTCCCAGACCCCTATGCTCTCAGAAGCACATCAGGTAATGCAGTGCAGCATCACCACCACACAGACAGAATTTGCGTCTTACTTTCACCAGAGCATGGACTGCACAGACTGACTCTGCATCTTACTTGCACCAGATCATTGTCATTAGAAAGACTGCAATTATGTACAAAATGAATGCAAAATGGTGCCAATGGCTGTACTAACAATGAATATACCAGAAACAAACTGGCATCTCACCTCACACAAAGCCGTGACAGACTGAGCAACAGCTTCGTCAAAACCTTTCAGTGACCTCTTGGGTACCTCTGACTCCCTAGGCTGACTAACTGCAGTGGTCTTAGATGACTTGCTGGCAGCTGCTGTAGCAGCTGCTGGTGGCATGGATGATGAGAGAGTCTTTGGTGGCTGTGATGAGTCAGGCTGCTGGGATGAGCCAGACTGAGCCAGTATGGAATCCTTGGTACTTGGCACAGCAGCTCCAACAGCTAGCGAGCTTGGAGCTTTCAGACCTGACCGTACTGCGACTGATGCTGCCTGCATCACAATAGGGGTCAGGGTGTATGGGTTAGATCAACCTTGAGACTGATGCTGCCTGCATCACGATAGGGTTTAGGTTGAAGGGGTAAGGTCAACCCTGACGGTGCAGGTTCAAAGTCGCACGTCTACGGAGCAAAAATCAAAGCCACACACTTTCTGCCATCTTCATAATGTTTTCCAAGTTTGGTTGGTACTGGGGAAATGCTTACAAGAAGGTCGTGCACCTGATGACAACATTCCCTTGACCCAGAGTAGAATTGACTGAATTGTTCCGTTTGCTGTCAATGGACTGTATGGTTGCTGTTGATGAGCGTGCTAGCTATACACAAATGCCATGTGGAACGTACCTTGAATGACCAAACAAACGATAATGGCATCAGGAAACATGGGACGTGGAGAGTGAATAAACACATGCATGCATGAGAATCTACAAAGCAATGCATGATGGTGGCTTGGGTTGTGCATACCTGAATGGCGTGAGCTGATGCAGACCCATCCACGCCAGCAACAGTATGTGCTGCAGGCTGTGCTGCATTTTCTCCATTCACAGAGCCTGATGCAGCTTGCTCAAGTGGCTGAGGACCTGTGAGGGCATTTACACAGTTTGGCAAAGCCGCAGGGTAGAAAGTCTTTATATGTTGGCGGCAAAACATGCACAAAACATTTCCGGCATGAAAGCCTTGGAAAGCCATTTCTTCTTCAATCCTTTGAAATGACAGCTGTTTGGCTTGCAGATGTTGTGAGTGAGTCAGCACACGGGTTTGAGTTGCATCTCAAGCCGCTTGGTCTAATGCCGATGAGCAATGGTGTACATGTGTCAGCATATGACAGGCCAAAAGTTGCATGCTATTGCAGAGCAGCATGCGGCTGTGAGTCTGTGAGTCTGATACCTTGCTGCTTCTTAGGCGCAGCAGCCTGCTGACCTGTTTCCTGAGAAGCCTGGCGCTGCGCTGGCTGCTGTGCATGCTGAGCTGGCTGCTGTGCACGCTGAGCACCGCCTGAAGGCTGAGTGTGCGCTTGTGCTGGCTGCTGTGCATGCTGAGGCCTGGATGCCTGAGCGGAAGAAGGACGCCGGGCCGGCTGAGGTGAGGAAGTGGCAGCCTTGACCATGGAAGCCCAACTGGATGCTGCTTTGGGTGCTGGTGCAGGGGGCTGTTCCGAGGAGCTGCCCTCAGTAGGGCTGGGAGTGGCAGTGGGTTCTGCCCTTGCGGCAGGGCCCTCTGATGCAGCTGATGTGGGGCTTGTCGGTACAGCCCCAGAGCTGGACAGACCCTGAGCACCGCCTGCAGCTGTCCTGGTAGACTGTGTTTGCTGTGAACCTACAGTGGTAGACGCATCCCGGGCTGTGTCTACTGCATGGGCGGATGAAGAGACAGGCCTTGACTGCTGCTGTAGCTGCTGGCTTGACTCAGCAGACTGTGGCATGGCTGCTTGACCAGTGGCAGGCTGTTGCACAGCAGGCAGTTGACCAGATCGTCCAGCAGGCATCTGTTGACTGGACTGCTGGGTGATAGCAGGGTTGCTTTGAACCTGCATGCGAGCTTCAGCCTCCTGCATGGACAGCTGCTTGTTCTGCGGCACCTGCTGCTGCTGCTGCTGCTGCTGCTGCTGCTGCTTGTTCTGCGGCACCTGCTGCTGCTGCTGCTGCTGCTGCTGCTGCTGCTGTCGCATTGGTCGTGGCGGTGGCTGCTGTTGAGCTGCCACCTGTTGCTGCAGCTGCTGCTCATGAGGGTGTGACTCCTGTTGTTGCTGCTGCCTCTGAGACTGCGCAGCACTTTGCTGCTGGGCATGTGGCTGCTGTGCAGAAGTCTGCTCCAGCTGTGGTTGCTGCTGAGGATGCTGTCGCCCTTGCTGTTGGTGCAGCAGCTGCTGCTGATACTGCCTCTGATCTTGCTCAGTTGCACCAGGGCTGTTCTGATGGGGATGCCCTGCAGGCTGCTGCCCATCAAACGGGGTCTGCAGCAATGGGTATTGCTGCTGAGCATACATTGCAGCCAGCTCAGGGGGTGCTGCTGCGCTGTGAGGGTCAGCGTAGGGGTCTGGAAGGGGGTAAGACTGGGGCTGAGCAGGGGTTGCCTGTGGAT
>JAABUO010008171.1_pt1 | contig 11871 bp, 10 predicted proteins | sample 5559291 | NCBI WGS metagenome assembly JAABUO01 (sample SAMN10711878, study PRJNA513372) | rock metagenome | isolation source: Antarctica rocks | place: Antarctica: Victoria Land, Finger Mt sud | reverse complement strand
AGAAAGGCATCAAGACAGCAGAGGGCTGCACGCTTTGGCGCAGAGGGGGGGGGAGAGGAGGAAAGGGTAAGGCAGTGAAAAAAGCTTACAGTCTCCCAGCTCGCTACCCACTCTTGTGTTGTTGCAGCACCGCCACAAAGGACTGCGTACATCCGTTACACCTTGACTCTGGTGCCATTTCTGATCCCACTTCCAGAACCAAGGTATATCAGATGTAAATAGTCTTTTGAGGCCATGCTGAAGCAACACGAGAGTGGATAGCCAGCTGGGAGAATGCACGTTGTTCTCACTGTGGCATGCCAAGCAGGGCAGGGCAGGGCAGAGCAGAGGAGCTAAACAGGGCAACTATAATGTGAACGAGTTACGCTCTGAACTGTGTCATTATACCAGCGCACAATCATGAGTGGCAGATGCAAGAAGCATACTTCTTCGTGTCTAGGTCTCTGATGATGTTACAGGCAGCTACTCCTTTGGCATCAAAGGCTCCTGCCTCTGTGCTCCCACTGAACATTGGCCCTTGCTTTGTCCACCTGCAGTAGACAAATTGTCTCTTTTTTTTGTTGAAACACGTTTTGTCACCCCCTGGCTAAGTACAAACACAAAAAGCTTTGTTGGTTTTGAAGTCAGATAACTGTGGCAAACATTGAGGGGAGGTGTGATATCATTGTGCTGATGATCTCAAGCACCATCTTGAGTCTTGACAACGCATGCTGCAGCAAGTATCAGCCACCCTAGCCATCATTGTGGCATTCATCCAAGGCTACTGCAGCTCACAATTGCTGCAGCATGCGGTGTTGGGGCTTGAGAAAACGCTTGGACCATCAACGCTGAACAAACAGGATCAGGCAATGGACAGACCAACAGTAGAAACAGGACAAAAAAGAACCCAGGCTGGATAGGGCAGGCTGCCCAGGATCTGATGGGCCTTAACAAGGTAGGGCCTGAGCCTCGGCACTTTGTACAAGTACAAGCCACGCTGGCAGTTGTGGAAGCTTTGTACCAACATGCGTTTCACCACTAAAGCAAGACACAGGCAACACGGGATGCATCAGATGATGGCAGCAGCACGGCACAACAGACAGACAGGGGCAACAGGGCTTCAAACACTCCATGAAGGGGGGGAGGCCCAGCCCACCACAAAGTGAGATCTGTTTGGCTGAGGCCCAAGCAGATGGCAAAGGGCAGAAACAGGCAGCCAAGCAGAAGGCATGCTGAAGGGCAGAAGGGAAAGCAAAGGGCAGGGAAAGGCAGCCGGGAAGAAGGCAAGCTGAAGGGCAGAAGGCACAGCAAAGGGCAAGAGGGAGGAACATACTTGAAGCCATCTGGGGAGGAAGCCCAACCCACTACAAAGCGCTGCTGCACTTTGTGAAAGGAGTGGTAGTACATACGCATATCTCCAGGGCCTGCCGCCACCACCTGCAAACAACAACGCTATTTACAACAACAGCCTCTGCAGACCGCAATTTGGCCTATCTATACACAAAGGCATTCATCTGCTGTACCAAGGGTGGTGAGTGCCTTTGTATGCAGATAGGTCCAGTCATTCACTGCCCAGCCTGACGGGTACACAGTCATCTTTTGCAACTGGTGCTAGACTAGGTTGCAGACACCAGCAAGGCAGTGCTGTTGCAGCACACATCAGTGAGCTTGGCCATCATAACGAATCTGATGTCAACAATTTGGACAGCGAAGGGCAGAAGTGCCAAGAAAGTGCGGCTGCAGTGTCAACAACTAGCCTGCTGCAGTGCTAGAGCTGTGCTGTATTGTCAAGAATGCTGTGAGCATAGCTGTGATACACCAGACATGCTCACTGCATGCTTAAATATACATCACGGCTATGGGAAGGCAGCATGTGAAGCGTATACACTGCAGCCACACTGTGTTGACAGCCAGCCAACAGCTAGCTCACAGTATGGCTGCTGGCATGCACAATGGGCAGAGTAGGCAGCAGGCACAACAGGCGTCACAGGCACAAGCACAATCCATAGCATGCAGGATAGGCAACAAGGGGCAGGATGCACACTAGGCACAACACACACAGGCACATTGCAGGATAGGCACAACAGGCAGCACTACCAGGGGATAACAACACCATAGGGCAACTGTGAGAAAGTTACTGCGCAGGGTGTCATCCGCAGCTGCTGAAGACATTCACAGCGAAAGCACGCATACAGTTGCTCTGTCACAGGGGCCAAAACCGAATTGGGTTTGTAGGAATGTAACTATCAAGGCAACCTGAAAAGCTTGGGTAATGGCCACCTGCCTGAGGATTTGCAATGAACAGCTCATCCCACTCCCCTGCCTCTCCTACATCTAGTATTGCCCCTGTGTGGTGCTCACCCTCTATTCTGGCCCAGTTCAGCCCATCCTGACTCATCGCCAACCCAGGCCGCATCCTGCAGGCGCCACACAAATTGTTATCATGTTATTATCAAAATCATTTCAAACATTTTTTTGGCGCTTGTGTTTGTTACAGAGAAGGAGCTTAAGTAGATTGTTTGACAAATTTGACCAGTCCTTACAGACCATGCAATGCTGATGCATGCATCAATAGAAAACTTTAATGGGCTGGGGGGGAGAGGTTTTTACACGTACACCTCTATGGAGTATTTGGTGACTAACACAGGTGACTGCAATGAGCAGCAGCCACATCTGCCAGAGGTCAAGTAAAAGCGCTGCCCCTGCTGAATAAGCACAGCAGCAAGCTGAGGGGCACTGCTGGCATGCATGTCTGCAAGCATGTGCTGCCCTTGCTCATGTCATTCTCCAAGAAATCCATTGTAGCAACTTTGAGACTTGAAAACCATCATAGGAGCTAACGTCGCCCAGCAATACATCCTGTTGATATAACATACTTACATGGGCCATGTTCCAAGTCAGCAACCGGTAGACACCAAAGAGGACTCTCTCAACAGTCATGTAGGCAGTTCTGGCTGTTGACAAGGTCCTCGTTGGTGTGTACCGGTTGCTGACTTGGAACATGGCCCATGAGACAAGACAAAATGCAGCGCTGCCCTGACAGCCAGGGGTGGTCAGTGGCACTGAAGGCTGCCATCAAACATCCATGACTCTGAAGTAGCACCATATGCATCTTGTTTGTCATGCTGCACATGGATAGCCTTCTGGGAAGAACCTTCCCTGTGACAGACTCCACAGGTGTGATGACTAAGAAACGCCATCAGGTCTGTAGATGCGACAGCTTCTGTCACTTTCTCGCTCAACAAGGAATTGACCAAACAAGTGATTGGCTTATGAGAAAAAGATAACAAATGTGGCGAAGAAAAGCATGACCAGCATCTGAAGATGCCTGCTTTGTTTGGCACGTACAAAGCTGCAGATGTCTGAGTAGCAAGCTAGCTTTTGCTGCAAATCCATGAGCACCATGTCACGCCAGCAAACATCATGCACCTTCATCTGTTCACAAGTACTGATGCAGTGCCAGAAGACAATCAATCAAGCCTCAAAGGACACGGTAAATAAAGGTTGCTGAAGGAAGTAGTGTGGTCCCTGAATGTTGTGTACTAGTAATGTTGCGTGGCAAGCAGAACAGCTATGTTTCAATGACAGACATGGTAGTGGGTTTAGGTTCCCAAGCTGACAGAGGTGTTGATGGAGGCCGGGGTCATGGTAGAGTAGGTGCTGTGAGTACAAGCTTGATGCCAATTCGGGGCCCATATGAATTCCGTGGCAGCGTGAAAGGTCTTTATGAGCCAGATCACGCAACCAGTCAACCAATCGAATCTGCGTTTTCTGTCTTTGGAAATCATGAGGGGAATAATCCGGTAAATCAAACTGACAATGACTCAGAATTCAGTTAAAACAAGTCATTCGATGCTGTTCCGCACCACAGAAATGAGAGGATTATGATCGAGTCCAAGTGCAAAGCAGTGCACATAAGTGAGCTGGAGGCAACGTTCACAACAAGTACAGCAAAGCTTGCATGTATTGCACTGGTGCCATCAATGCTGATCTTGAAGCCGATGATTGCAGCTGGCATTAGCTGCCCACGACAACCAAAAATTTCAGGATCAGCATTGAAGGCATCAGGCAAGCTTGCTGCCGCGTCCTGAGTGCTGCTGCTAGCTGACAAAAGTGTATTATGACAATTCAGAGTTCGACCTTTTACGACCCAGATGACTGAATTGAGTGCAAAGCATGAGTGGCAACTTTCAGCTTACCTATACCTGTAGTACCTAGCTCATCATGAGCCAAAAAGAGTAACCATTGTTGTTATTACCATCACTAGTATTCTCATTAATATCGCTAACACTGTTCTTGTTACAGATAACGTTGTTGTCGAAGTTACTGTTATTGTTACTACACCTGCAGTCACCCCGCTCAACACTTGAGAGCCCAGTCAGTCAAGAATACAACACCCAAAGTTTGCTTCTGTTGGAGAAGCACAGTTGGCAGAGGCAGCATTGCTTGTCAAGCTGATGAAGCAAGCCATTTTTATCACATGAAGCAAGCCAGTTTTATGTCTCAATCTGGGATTCTTGGCTATGTGTCAACTTCTCCATGTCCTAGGCCTGACTCTATTTGAGAGTTGCATATAAGTCCCATCATTTTACAATACAAGTGATGGTTTCTTCTGCACACCTCAAATGGGGGTCAGTGACACGATATGGGGGTCAGTGACACAACATGGGAGGGCAGTGACACAACATGGGGGGTCAGTGACACATCAAGGCGGGCCAAAAGGCAGCCTGTCAGGAATGTGCATTGCCTACAAGCTTAGGCAACTTCACCGGTGTCAACACCAGTTGGATTGTGTTGACACAAGTGGACTTGCATAAGCTTGTAAGCAATTTGAAATCCCAGCAGGCTGCTGTTTGGTCTGCGTAAGGGGAGACTCAATGGGGTTCCAGCAGACTTGCTAGTACGGCTTCCGCATCTTCTGCAAATTGTCAGTGCCAGTGTCTGTCCTTTGATGCTGTGAGCTCAAGCTTCACACCACGTGCACGTACCGCAAGGTGAATTGCTGCTTCTGAGTTGCGACGGCACCACTGGTGCAGAGATGAAGTTTAAAGCAGTGAAAAGCCCCTGAGCAGACAATGAGTTTGTTGCACTGTGCTAGAGAGCTATGTACTGATGTGACCTGTCATTTCAAGTGCTTGCTTTGCAAAGAGCAATGACAGACGCCAACAGCCATATTGTGGTGCCCAACACGGGCTGAAGATAAACAGCCTGTGCTGCCTGCAACATTGCAGTATTCCAGCAGCATAGCAGAGGCTATGGGCAGTGTAGAATGTGTGTTGATTGGCCTTTGGTTGCAGACTGCATAATCATGTTCTAGCTCTGTGCTGTGACGAAATTGTCTAGCATGCAACTTGCAGTAGGGACTGTGCCCACAGCACATACACGTACGTTCTCATAACCATCCCGTGATTTACAAATGCTGAGGTATGAGCCGGCTATGCATGGACATTTTTATCTGCAAGGCCGGCATCAAGCACGAGGGAGGCTGTTCATGTACCAAAATGATGCCGATGCACGGAGCAATGACGGCAATTGACCCACTGTTGTCAATCAACAAAACACAACAGTACACTTAGCTGCCAGTCCTGAAAGACTCCTGTTGGTGATGGGCATAAACTGGGCATAAACAGCCGGTTATGCATGGAAAAGTTGGACTGCAAGGCCGGCATCAAGCACGAGGGAGGCTTTTTTTGTACCAGCATGATGCTGATGCAAGGAGCAATGACGGCAAGTGACACACTGTCAACAAAACACAAGAGTACCCTTTGCTGATCCTTGAAGACATGCCAGTGGTGATGAGCGTAAACAGTCTGTATATGACAGCTTGATCTACAGCGCAGGAAAGGACATTTTGACACAGATCACGTCTAATGTTGCTGCAAGGACCATGCCAAAAAGCAGACTATTATCTGTTTTCTCGACCAATCAACATCCACCTTGTATTGGATGTTGATTGTGTGAGCGCAACAATTGAGATTCAGCCTTTTGGGACCAGCGCTGATGCGACAGTCAAGTGTGTTGACATCTGCTGTGATTCAAACTATCCCGTAAAATTACATGCACATATTGCGGGATAGGTCGCTGCATCACAGGAGATGACATGCAAATCTTCTGGAACATGTCATGCATCTTGTGATTTCACGGTTTAGGGTTTACTATAACACTCTAAATTTAAATATTGAAATACAGGGACGCTCTGAGCATCACATGACTTACCCAAACATAACGCTGATGCTACTGCGCAATACCCACATCGTCATGTGCTCTGTGTAACACCAGCAACCATGACGCAGCAACACAGCTACTTGATCACACAGAACCTCATGGACAATTCACTGCACATGGACAATTCATTCTGCTTCCAGGATAACATTCCAGTGAGGCAGCAAGCAGCCAGGTCTCTGCTGCCCATGTGACATGTAAAACATATGCATGTATATTTGCATCATAGCTGGGCCACAACTCAAATACTCAGGTTGCACAGGTTGTTGGGCAGCAAACACTGTGCGGCCTGACTGTCTGAGCTGTGGCCAAACTGTGATGCAATGAAACATGCATGTGATACGCATGACACACCAGCAGCCCAAATCTCACAATGTGTATCTGTGCAACTAGCCTGGCAGGCAAGCTGTATATCTGCAAGCCATTGCCACCCCAGTTGGCATGACTGTGAAAGACTCATATGTTGCAAGTAGGTGTTGAGCACTGCAGTTTATGGGGCAAAGTCTTGCAATCCCACAGGGGTATAAGGCAGCCTTTCAGAGGCACAATAGACATGGACACCATAGGCACAATAAGTGAAAACCTATACGCCATATGCTGCCCATATTGACCGTAACTTTGAGAGATCTGTCAGGCTCATGTGGTCGTGCAACTCTACAGACCACAAAAGAAAATGAAAGGTGTGCGCTGGTGGGCAATCATGACAGGAGACTGTGACAATTAGCTGGAAACACAGGCCATGTGCAAAATTGCCTGAAGCTTGAGTGCAATCCAAAATGCTGCAGGTGAGTTGTTGCAACAAGAGGGCGGGCGAGCTCATCTGCCTAAGGCTATGGCACAACCTCCTCAGCACACTGCCTACAATCTGAACACATAAGCACCTTTCTGGATGGTGAATTGCTCTTCTTGGGCAGCTTGATGGCAGCTGACACAGGTTGTCATGACCTCATCAGCTGTACCATGTTAGCGTGGCATGCGACGCCATGTTGCATAGCTATAACCTGTGTATCATGTTGATGCTGCTTTATAAAGCCAGTGTCCTGATTTCATGCAGCAGCATCAACGCCATACACCTTACAGCTTTGCAACAGCAGCACCGACGGAATTAATGGAGTTGCTGCATCCCTTATCTTAGACGCGCCTGTCTTGCCCATGACAACAGATTCAGCTACTCCATCATCATGTACATGTGACAGAAGGGCAATGCAACGCCATGTTTTGCGCCCAACCAACACTGTGAAGAGGCTTTAGTCAAATCAACACTAATCACAGGCCAATGTCTGTCTGTTGGGTGATGCAAGGCCTAGTGCAGCGCCTAGTTTGAGGGCATGGGCAATTGCCAGAGTGCAGCTGGCAAGACAATCCACCGGGAAGCCACCTAAATAACATCCCTGCCTTTTGATTTGGGTCATTGGGGAAGCTGCTTGTCAGTAGCTGGTTTTGCCAGCTGCACTGTGGCAAGTACACATAGGCAGGACAGCAGCAGAGGGGCACCTCTCAGTAGTCTGTTCAGTCAGACTCAAGATCATGATCTGGGGCTGTATGCGTCTGACCTAACAGGACTTCTGAGGGGTGTCATTCTGCAGCTGTTCTGCCTTTTATTTTGCGCTACTATGGCTGCTCAACGCTACGCCTTTGTTCAGAGGTGGTTCTCATTCTGCAGCTGCCAAAGCCAAGCGTCCTGAAGGTGCTGACGTATCAATTCAGCTCGACAGCCACCCTAAGCCTGCCAATACTCCAAACGCGAGCGCTGACCCCTCCCATTTGCTTAGCTCATTCACGACAGGCTGTGTGGAATCAGGCTGTGACATCTTGCCAGTCAAGGCCTGCTGTGTGGAAACACATAGCTTTCTATGGTATGTTGCAACAATGTGGCAGCCAGTCAATGGTCAAGCTTTTTGACATGCTGTTCAGGGAATCTCAAGCCAGCTGTGGGCTGAGCTGGTTGACGTAAATGGTAGTGTAACTGTTCATGTGCATAAATTACGCAATGCAACAGCAGTGATCACTGGTACAGCAACTACAGCAATGGTATGTTTGCGATCATTCAGACAAAAGGCTGCTGTTGTGGCTGGCCCATATGACAAACCACTCAGAGTGCAATTTATGCCTGAGCACGTCGGTTCTTGGTGTCTGTGCCATGGAACGTTTTGCAAGGGGGAATCAAGAGGGAGACTCAGAGAAAAGTGGGGTTGGGGCCTGGGTGTGAAGGTGTGCTGAGAAGCTTCCTGCCTTATCTTGTTCAAACTCTTCAAAAACATGCTTTTGTTAGATGCATACCTCAGGCCTTCAACGGAGTCACCTGCCTGCAGGCCCGGGAAGCCCTCTGGTGCTTCTACGTCCTCAAAGCTGGCTCCAGAGTAGAACATCCAGTACACACCCACACCTGTGGCCACCGCATTGTTGGACAGTATCTGCATGTCCAGCAACAAGATTCACCAGCCATTTCGAACACCCATGCTTTACAGTCACCAGATCAAATATGGCATACTCGGCATGAAGTGACTTGTGTCATTGCGACAACACAAAATTGATGTGGTCAATCTTGTACGTATGTACTCCATTGCTGCCCCAAAGATCTTGCTGCAGCAAAACCCTTACAAGCACAATGCTATGTAGATACAGGGTGTCATGATGTCTAAGCCAGCTTGCAATGAATGACTGAAATGCTGACCTGGACATCTGAAACTGCCATGTGACAGGTGTCAAAGGTCCACCAGTCTTCCCCAGGCTGCATGACACAGCCCTGCCCCTTTGGCCCACTCTTCTTCTTGTCTTCCGCTGCTGTAGCTGAAGGGGCAGCTGAAGAAGCTGAAGGGACTCTTGACCAGTGTACCCCATTACTACTTGTTGCTACACCTGCATGCAGTATGCACTGTAGGGTGAGGAATATTTCAGCTTTGCAAAAGCTGCCAAGTGTCTTCTTCACTACACGGTAATGCCTTCTGGTAAATGCAACATCTGCGCTGGCATATACGCTGTGTGTGTGCTGTTGAATGTCATTGTTGCTCAGCATTCAAGGCAGCAATGAGCAAATGGATCAACAGGATGAGTAAGCGGAACATGGCATGTTTGATTTGCCATAAAAGCAGCATCGCAAAAGCACAGGCAGGCAGATGAATCATTGTTGGTGCTTACTTCTGACAATGAGATGTGCAATACCCTGTGTCCCAAGTAATGATAGGCATGCTGAGTGATGAGATTGTGGTGTTTAGAGTTTAGGGTTTAGGGTCACCAACCTGTTGATCCTGAACAGGGTGACACAGCATCAACAGCCCTGCCAGATGAATTGTTGCCTGAGTACCACATATACCACCTCTGCTCGTTGTCTCCAAAATAGCATCGTACCTGCAGCAATGCAACTTTGAAATTATCAGATGACCACAAAAGAAACTGAGATGATCAAAATCATGCAGAGAACAGCTGATCAGAATCCAGGCAAAGTAATCTGGCACAGAAAGGGGAATGTTGTCTGTGGCCTTGACAGCAATAAGCACTCAAAGCTTTTGTTAGGACACATGGGTTGCAGACTTTTCCACCATCAAACAACTGCTGAGCAACAACACACAGTAAGGCTACGCCATGTGTGCAAGGATCTTCTGCATACCACAGGATTGCCGACTGCAGTGTGGTCCCAGGCTTCTGAGGGTCCTGTTGTCAGCACCAAGCCTGGATGCTTCTGCTTGGGCAGCTCTCGGTCAATTGTGGTTTGTGTTGAGGAGCACTTGCTTCGACAGGCCTGGGAAAGCAAGCCTTTGGCTTATGCAAGGTGCAAAGGAGGTGTACTTCCGAGACGAGCTCTACACACCTTGGAACGTTTTACTGCACGCTTGTACAGCCGTATGTTATCAAAGCTGCGCGCGAACCAACTTTGTTTGTGCTGAGAAAGGGAGGGTTGCAGGGGTGCATGTATTGAGTGAGTTTGGCGTGATGCACTGAAAACCGTTGGCACGTGCCGCTGCGTGTGCACCGATATCTTCTGCATTGCGATGTCGCAGTGTTCTTGCTCAATCACCTTTACGAACAACGGCTAAGATTGTTTGCGCGTTCGAGACCTAATGCCTTCCTGAGGTGACTCATCGGTTTACTGTTGGCGAACTCATATTGATGATTATATTGGCGCGCTCGCATTAACACAGTCAGTTCAGCGTGAAAGCCCTCGGCGGTTGCGACAGAGCCCGCTGAATGCTGTCGCGCTTGATCTTAACGATGATGATGTCGGGATTGATTCTGACTTCCAAATGCCGCCCATGCTTCTTCTTCAGATCAATGACACAGTCCGTGCCTTCCTTTCTGGCCACGATTCGCTGTTTGCTCAACTTTGCCTGCAGTGCTCATTGGACACTCTGAAGCATTGCATGTCCCTTGTACTGCGGTGTGCGCCTATCTACAAACCTTTGTCGCCGATCGCGTCAGCGCACGTCCGAACAAGCCGAACTTGCCGGTTTTCCGGCTTCAGCAGTGCTTTAGTTTTACGGCAGGAAGTCCTCGCTCGATCTCCCCGGTTCAACTTGTTGCCGCATCGTACTCGGACCTCTGCAGTCGCCACGAACCACCCAGGTGAGCCATCATTATTGCACTGTGCTGGGTGAAGTAGTTTGCTGTGATCAATCTGCAGTAGGCATTCTGCGCCAAAGTTGCTGCGGTCTCGATTTCCACCAGCGTGTGTTGCAGGTTCAGTACTTGACGCCAAGCCGCATAGCAACATGACTGCAGAAGTGCCCCCCGCTACTTTGCCCGGCACTCCCCAGGTCGCTTTTTATTCGACGCTTCTGCCTTGGCGATGCTTCGAAGTCGTTTTGGGATCTGACAAATTGAGGCTATTTCATGAGCAAGCATACATATGCTGGGATTGCTAAGTCTGGGTTCTGTTGCTACTGTCTGCAGAACTTTCAAATTGGAGAGGAGAAGCTCATCAGCATGGCCAAGCAGCTTTTTGGCAGTAGCTCTGGGCAAAAAGACCCCAGCGCCCTCTCAGATGATTTCAGATTTGAGTTCCCAATAGTGTCACTGAGCAAGGAGGTGAGCACGTAGTGCCATAAGGAACTGCAACCATGAGACAGTGTGCCATGATGCATGCAGCAGGCCAATTCAGCAGCAGGTGATCAATACAAGTAGGAGCTGTCAGCCAGTCACCAGCAATTCCACTCATTTGTCATGCCCTGCTGCACCTGCGTGATTGCAAATGCCTGCACACTCATTTTGTAATAGTATATGAATTAGCTATCCAATGCATCAAATTGCAAGAGCGCAACAGAGCATGCACATGCACAGCTGCCCATCCTTGGGCTGCTGGTTTTTACTGTGAGCCAATGCCTGCAGGAGTATCTGAAGGCAACAGGCACATTCAATCTTGAGGAAGCATTCCCAAATCTGGCTTCGCATCCCTATCATTGGAGGGTAGACCCCTATGAGCCAAACAGGTAGATGCCTGAGCACCCAGTCTTGCCGTGGAGTCAGCCTGCTCTGCCTTAATAAATGTCAAACAACATGGTTGACAGGATACCCTGCGCAACCAATGCATGCATGCATGCACTTCACGTTTTCCCACTATTGGTGTGTAACGCCCCACATATGTGCAGATGACCTATGTATGCATAGCATGTAGCATATCGGTGGCATAAAACCCCATCAAAACTGCCATTCCTGCCACCAGCAATGCTGACAACC
>JAABUO010008170.1_pt1 | contig 11872 bp, 23 predicted proteins | sample 5559291 | NCBI WGS metagenome assembly JAABUO01 (sample SAMN10711878, study PRJNA513372) | rock metagenome | isolation source: Antarctica rocks | place: Antarctica: Victoria Land, Finger Mt sud | reverse complement strand
TTGCCTTGTGTATCTCATGCCAGAAAAGCCCCTTGCATGTGCAAGGCCTGACATGCATTCTTGTTGTGCTGCCTGTGACATGTATTTAGCATCACATGCTGTCATTCACTAAAGGAAGAGAACTTAGTCATACTAGGCATCTTCACGTCTTCACACCTTGTTGCCATCGCCTGTTCTGTGCTGACGTCTCCCACCTTTGCACCTACTTGTGCGCTCTTGCATCAGTCATACCATGTCTTTGTACCAAAGTTTCCCAATTGGCGTTTACTTGGCAACCGACTATGTTGCATTTATGGGCAAACAATTTCTGGTGGCATATGTGTTGGTTTAGCACTGGAATTGAGTGGTGCTGTCATGCTGCTGCAGGATTTGACCTTCTCCTCAGGGATGCAATGAGCTGGCCGTCTGCAGTTCTTGGAGAGATGCTGCACATCCCCACAGTGGAGCTCCTGCCCATACCTCCATTGGCCCCAATATTCGAAACCTCTCATTCTGTTCCCAACCCAGTGGCATATATACCTCAGTTTGGTGCAGGACTCACTGTCAACATGGTATGATGCTACAGATCTGTTTGTACGCTGATATCATTGCCATACACAATAGACAGTAACATCGTGAGTAGGCTTTGGAACTGAGTGCATTTGCATGCCTGCTCCTGCCAAAACGGCTGCTTGTGTGCTGGCTTTGTTGTGAGTGCATAAATTAACTGTACAATGGGGAGACTGGTTTACATTGTTACAAAGTCAGCTCTGCCATAGGATCATTGCGTGTCCTTTCTGTTCACGCGCAGATTTTGCCTGCTTGAACAGTATGCTCATTAAGTTCAGATGACGCCCTTTGTGTGCAAAAACGACTAACTCAGATGCTGCAATCAGCACAGTGCATAAACTGTCACACAGGGATCATGTGCTTGGATGAGTTGTGCAGTCATTGTGGCTTTATTTTGATGATGCAGGACTTCTGGCAGCGCACACGCAACTATGTGCAACGGTTGCTAGTATCGTACTTTGCTCTTGGAGGTATAAGAGCAGAGCATAAGATGTTTGTCCGGGCAACAGGCTGCCAACTGCAATTTCACAAGGCAGGGGTTTTTGACAGTGCAGCAGTCATCACAGTTGTGGACTGGGTGCTGGAGTACCCCCAGCCATTGCCTCCCAGATTCATGTGCGGAGTCAACTCGTGTAATGAGTACTCTTGTTGTTGACATGGCCTGTCTTTCTGCTACAGTTGCACAGTGCACTTAAGCAACATACAGACTGCAGACCGTGCTCTGAAGCAGCTTCAGACATTGACATGGTCAAAAGCTGCTGCTTGTTTTGACTGTCTGCTGACAGACACATCATGCGTTACGTAGCCCTTACACCACACATATTTCTGGTGACTGTCAGTTCACATCTGCAATAATCATGGTGCCCATTCAACCATGCAAGTGTTTCAGATCTGTTGTAGTATGCAGCCTGCATAGCCAGCTGGCCCATGTGCTCATGGCATTAGTCAGACAGCACTGTTGTAGCAGTTTGTGGGGCCAATACTGGTCCAAACTGCAAAACCACTGTGCAAAGACATTCAGCAGTTTTGGACCATAGACTCTCCAAGGGGCCGTATGCTGTTTACGCTTCAATGGGGTCTCTGGCCAGGCTGCCTGAAGCAGAGCTAAGAAGCATGGCAGCAGCGTTCTCTGCTCTGCCCAACCCAGTGCTGTGGAAGCTGGACCCCAAGGACATGCCATGTGGGTTTGGTTTTATCATTTCTGATTGGCTGGCGGCTCATCTGCCTGCTGTTCACCTGCAACAGCATGTCTGTGAAGGCATGCTGCCCACGGTGCCTGAATATAATGCGCCATACACACAAGACAGGGGAAGCTGACAGTTTCATAAGCAGCAAGACAGCTGCAGACTCTGTAGCAGTGCTGCGCATCTCAGGAAGGTAGTCATGATGTCTGCAGAAGGTGTGAGCATCGAGTCACTCAATATTGCAGCAAATGTCAAGGTCATTAAAATGGGCGCCCCAAAATGATGTGTTGGGCCATGCGTCTGTTAGGGCCTTTGTGTCTCATGGCGGCAACAACAGTGTATATGAGGCAGCCTACCATGCAGTGCCAACGGTGGTCATGCCATGTGTGGCTGACCAGGGCGAAAATGCTGTCAAGGTACTCAATACAGCTTTTGGCAACTGCCACAGTGCTGCTTTCCTGCTGAGTTTCTCTTGTTGTTTGGAAGGTAGTATTGAAACATGCAGTCGGTCCTGCCTGACAGAACCTGGCAAAATGTACATGCACAGGCTGGCATCAGAAGGCAGCATGCAAATCCCTGTTGGCTCTGCAAGGGAAAGGGATTTACATCGACTAACATTGATCACACTGCACTTTTCCAGGTCTCGCAGTGAATAAAATCAATCAGACTTCATAAAATCCATGTCCTGCAATGGGGTTTATGCTTACTCGGCCATGCTCTCACGACATCTGCCGCTTGCTTCTTTGATTCAGAACCTAGGAACCCATGCACTTTGTGATCTGGTGTCGTAAACAAATCACATTGTACCTGCAGACAGAGTATCATGGCTTTGGCATAGTTGTTGCACCAAACAAGATGGCAGCTATGAAAGGGCAGCCCCTGCACGATGGAATTATTCGCATTCTTACTTAGCCAGCTTTCATGGTAAGATCAGCCAAATCTAAGTGTGCAAGCGTGTCAACTCTTGAGCAGGCAATGTTGCTGTAGGGGCTGTGTAGACTGTTATGATTGCAATTGCCAAGCACTGGAAGTTTTGCTGCAGCTTGTGCTACATCCAACAATGAGCCACCACACAACAAGTGTAATGAATGATTGTGCATCATCATCTAATGTGACAAGCTTATCTCCTTTCCATGTCATAGTTCAAGTCATTTGCTGTGCCCTGTGTCAACAATGTCACCAGCAGCTGCAGATTGCCAGGCGTTCACCTGCTGGCATTGCCATTGATATGCAAGGTCTGCTGTGAATGCGGCATGCTTGTTGGGTGGCTCAGCTTTTATTTTGCGCAGGTGAACGCCATCAAGGTGTCCAAGCGGCTCACCAACAAGCCACGACAGCCTGTGCAGCTGGCAGCTGATGTTGTGGAAAGAGCCTTGGCCACAGGTGGTGAGAATTACCTGGAAACCAGGCAGCACAGGCTGTCTTGGTGGCAGCTGTCCCTGCTTGATGTTGACTTATTGCTGACATTTACTGCGTCAGAGCTGGTGGGCTTGGTTGTGTTGCTGGTCAAAATGGCTTTTGGGCACTAAACATGCTATATATATCATGATTGCAGGACCTAAGCAAAATTGTCCTTTTGCTAACGATTGCTCTGGTCTTGCGTGCCCTTCAGCACCAAGCCAATAGCTTGTAAACAGATAGCACTGTTACATACATCTACATTGCTAAGTCGACAGAAACCCCATGCACTAAGCGCACACAACCATGCAGCTGGTGACAAAACAGTGTTTCAAAGCTGCTACTTGTCAACGACATCCAAAATGAGCTAGAGTCTACTTGTGCATTTGCTTTAAAGCATTCTGAAGCTGAGTAACAGGGGTCTGCACCCATGGGGTCCTTCTGGTAACTTCAGATGCTGTGTAATTTTGCACGCCTGCCAACCTGCAGATAAACAACAGCAATTTGCAGCAGCAAGTCTGTGGCTGGCAAGTCACAGCCCAATGCACAAGGACTTGACCATGTCTCAGGCACAACAATGATACTATCACATGATAGCCTTCAACAAAACCGCCCACATATTTCCAATTTCCAGACAGCAGCTGTGATGTTTGCACTCATGAGTGGGTCTTGATGTAGATGCTCACACACCTCAGGACATCTTTGTCTTCAATTGTCTGGCGGTCCCTGTTGATCTGGTAGTCAGGCTGGTGAGTGTCCAGAACCTTGGCTTCATTAGGCCACACTGCAAAACAACAGCTGGTTGACTGTGGGAAAAGGAAACATACTGGTTTGTAATGTTGCATGCATCTGTAAGCTACCTCTGCACAGCAAACATCATGCTGTACATAGACATATCATATATATCTCTGCATACAATGTTGGCCAGAGCAGATGTCACAGCAGTGATGTTGTCTTGCCGCTGATGGCTTGAGCTAACAATGTAAAGGCCACAATGCTCAAGCACGCATGGGCTGAATCCAAAACAGGATCAGCAGCTTCTTTGAGCTGAAGTCAGCGGGCAGGCAGGTGACATACGCTTTGCAAAGTTCTCATCATACACCCTGATGTTTTCAGCAGGCAAGTGGGTGGTGATCTGGTAGTGGTTCCAGGCTTGCGCTTTCAGCTCCAGGTCACGTGCACTAGCCATGCTGCGAGGCTGGTAGCAGGTATACACCACATGCCGCCAACTCTTTATCTTGTCAGGGTAAGTGTTCTGCAGCCAGGCAGAAAGATGGTTGAGTCTTGAGAGCATCTTGCACTAGCTTGAGTTGACGGTCACAAGTTTAGATTCACGGGTTTAGCCTGAGAGGAGTGAAATGTACAGTCGATGATGCATGTTGCTGGTATGCTGACTGCCAAACAGGGCCTTGACAAGGAGCTGCTCAGGCCTGTACAAGCCTGACCATAGGGCAAGACCCATGTTTGATGAATGAATGAATGGGTATCGCTGCAATCCCAGTCACATTTGAAACCTGCCCTGACATGCAGCAAGGTCGGCCTGGCAGGGTCATTCTGACCAGTCAATAACACTGATTTGCTCAGCACACTGACATGTGACTGAGTTCAGGTGGCAACTGTAGGCATGTTGAAACACCCTAGCAAAGCACTGGGTGCTTGCAACAATGCGTATCCTTCACATCACTTCAGATCATACATGTCTAGAGGACCCTGTTGAAAAAGGCAGATTGTTACAGTGCTGTTGTCAAGGGGCAGAGCAGACTGTGCTGTCATGGAAGGTGTCAGTTTGCTGCTGCATTGTTGAGCCCAGCAGCCACAGAACTCAGCACAGCAAAGCCAGCAAGTGTTGCGGATGATCAACAAGTGAGACCTGCATGCATGTCAGACTGTACAAACATACAGCAGTGCTTGAGCACACAGAGGGCAGATTCACTGAGTGTGTTGTGTGTGAGTCCCAGAATGGCAGACTTACTGAGTGTGTTGTGCGTGAGTCCCAGAAGGGCAGACTTACTGAGTGTGTTGTGCGTGAGTCCCAGAGGAACAGTGAGCCTGCCCCTCCTCTCAGTTTGACTGTCCCAATAGGGCAGCTGCTCCGGTGTGAACTGGTAGTGAACTGGCACATTGGCCAACTGTTCTGGACTCAGCTGTGACACAGTGTGAAAGAAATCCTGGTGCATCTTGTGTGACTTGTCTTTCACCATAAGGGTACCTGTGATTCACAGTTCACATGTGCATCAATACTGTTTGATTATGCAGCAATGCAGTGTAAAGCGGCAGGTCATCAAGGCAGGGCTTGCAAGTAGTCACACAGCGCAGACACAATGACATGAGCATTGCTGATGAGACCTTTGTATCAGAACCCTAAGAATGTCAAATGAGAAAACATGAGAAGGTTACTTTATATCTGTGTAGTTCCGTCGATGCATATTTGATACGCGCAGAATGAACTTCATATGCAAAGAGACTCATGTACAAAGACGGTCATATTCGGAGACCCCCTCAGCCACAACAGTCCTTTGCATACAGTGCCATTCACACGCAGTGACAATCGTATACACCGAACTTTGCATATTATGCCCTTCATGAAGGCTATGCCCATCATTATGAGCAATTGAGAGCACCTGATGTTTCTGCAGAGACATCCACTAAGTTGACAAGACCCTGTAGGCAGGCAAAGTGGGGTCTGAGGGGGGTCTGATCCACATGCAGCCAGCCTGCTGGGGGGGCGTCATTGTGAGGCGCCAACACATTGATGGCATCAAAGGATGTCATCAGCTCATTTGTCCCCAGCATCAGCTCAAACACCTGTATTGTAAAAAAACGCAATAAGGTGTAAGCTCTTTACAAATTTACAGCTTGACGTTGCTGCACATACTTCATGATGACACAAACATGAATTTGCTGATTGCATTACCTGCTGCAAGTCTGATTGTCATTTGCTTGCTGTACACACAAACATCACAGATTGATTTACCCCTGCTTTTGCTGGCTGTACCGATTTATGCACTATCCTATGAAATCCTGATCTCAGACTGATCTGATGCCCTGCCCTCGGCATCTGATGACATCTGATGACACAAGTTGCTTGCCCATTGTATGACAGTCACGTGTTGCTTTTGTTGATCAATGTATCCCTCAGGCCTGAACGTGTTTATTATGTCAGGTATGATCTGAGATTGCTGACGCATGCTCATGCAAAATTGGCATTGTCTGACATGCGGCATGATCTCTGTACCTTGCATACACGTTTTTGCTTCCTCACACGCCACACAAAGGCCTGATGAGCAACCTCCAGAGTGTTCAAGATACCCCTGTAGGTGGGTGGCCACCTGTCTGGGGTCCAGCTGGCCGGATTATTGCGCTGAAGGCCTGTACCCAGTCCTTCTAGCCAATCCCAAAGACTTGCAACATACTGATCACACTCTGTCCTGTCACAAGTAACGACACACTCTTCAGTAAATCTCTTGCCATGGAGATAAACGTCAATCATGGTGTACTGCAACCTCTCTGTCCTGGTGTCCACAGACTTGTACTAGCCCAGATTTTGAGGGGGTGAGACAGAGTTTCAGGGTGCATAAGCAAACAAACAAGCTTCAAACGCCACTCACTGGCTTAACACGCCTTCCACAATGGCCCAGCCATGCTCCTGCAAGTCTATAGCCGCTTGTAGACACTTTTTGTGAAGGTCTGCCTCGACGCCTTCAACGTCGAGTGCCTCTTGGGTAGGGACATCAATAACGCTTGCACTCAGACTTGTGGAGTGCCTGCAGTTCCATCTGGCTTGAAGCCCATTGCGCTATCTGATCAAGGAGGTGGTGCATACGCAAGCGTTCACAGCACCTCGCGTTTCGGAAAGTCTTGTTTCGGCAGCAGCCGTTCGCACTGACTGCATGGGCGGCTCTACTATACTGCGCATGCCTTTTTTCCAAGTACTTGCGGAGTGTTGACGGCGTTGCCTGTGCTGTTAATTTAGCAACACTGCAACTTGGTGCGACAACCCGTGTTTGCATACGTGATCAGCTTCCACCCCTGATTTTAAAAAGGCTATGCCATGTATGCCTGTGACTGGTATCGTTCGGGCAACACGTGCGGGTGATAGAGCAAGACCAACAAAGACATGTCGCAGCAGCAAGAATGATGGTGAAGAGGTCGTAGATATGCAATATCCAGTACCATTAGTAAGTCTTAGTCAGCACCTTTTGATCTCTCTCAAACAGAACGGCGTCAGTAAAAGTGGCAAAGCCGCAACATTTGCTGCGGCAAACGAGCAAACTCATACAATCCATGCATCAGACTTGTAGGCTGGTCAACGGATGTAAACTTCTCTCTCACAAGGCTGTTGTCTTCACTGAGCCATATGTCTTTTGTCTTTGTCAAAAACGAATTTTTTGAATGTGAGCTGAATGGTGTTGCTGCCAGACGCTGGTATGCTGATCCCTTTTGGAAACTGGACCTTGAACTTGCCAGACTTCCCAAATGAGCCCTCTATTGTGCCCACATCTCCATTAGCTGTGGTTACCTGCCACAAAAGACAAAGCAAGGCTGAGACTGAAGCTTAGACACTGTGTCTCTTGCTCATGAAAAGGACAAACACCCAGGCACAAGGTGTTGTTTGGCACTGCGGTCTTGCACACACAAGACACAATCAGTACAATCACAGCTGCAAGCAGGCAAGACATCACAGGCCACATGGCTGAGCAGCAAGCTGATTGACATGCCTGCATGCTGCAGCTTTGGAAAGCTGTTGTGAAAGTCTTTTGTGACTGCAAAAATGTCTTTGCTTCTAGAGTTCAGCATGTTAAATACATTCTGTGAAGGTGTTGTATTGCATGTAGCTGTGAGCCAAGGCAGAAACCATACCTGCATGCCACTAAACAAGCTGAGGTCTGTCTCCTTTTTGAACATGCCTTTGCAGACAGCAGACGTGCCATCAGAGCTGATCCTATCTATAGAACCCTGTTTCTGCTTGAGCTTGTATATCTTCAGTTGCTGTAGCACCTGAGAGTCTGTTGGGTCAAGTAGTTTGAGTAATCGTCCATAGAGAGCTAATCTGCAGGTTGCTGCCTCCTGACTGGCATCCAGCCTGGACCCAATTAGGACAGAGTCCTGCAGCACTCAATGATATTGCAGCACAAGTATACTTACTGCAGCTGAAATTGGCCATGAGTGTCGCAATGCTTCATCTACAGCAGTTGTACAGGATGAACCCCATGCTGCTCGCACATACTCTTCTGCCCTCATCAAGACATGAGCCACTCTGCATGATGCACCCACTGGCTGAAGCATGATGTGTGCCAGAAACTGACACCAAGCTTGTGTGACAGGATAGAACAACGCCTCAGAGACATGTATGTTGCGCATCTGGGTAAACGCAGCATCTGATGGGCAGCCGTGCAACAACTTACCTCAGCAGCTGTGATAGGTTGACTGAGCGTCAGTAAGCCCCACTGGGGACCATAGTGCACCCCTCCACTCTGCCCCTTGCCTGATGAAGAGGCATCACCATCAGGGTGATTAGGTAGGTGATGGCGTGCCAGGGGGTCAAGAGGCCGCCCTTCCAAGCCATATAGCTCACTTTGATACACATACTCTCGCTTTGTGTCAAACTGCTGTGGAGCGTCCTGGAAGCAGTCACAATCACTTGAAAGTTTGCATAACTTGGGTGCTAGCAATATGCATGTCTCATGTGCTAGCACTTTTTTTAATTGTCAGGCACATGCACTCCTGTTGAGATTGTTGTGATGCATCTCAGATTTGCAATGCAGGGGCCATGACTTGCTGTCATGCACATCATCAACAGCATTGTCTCTGGCTGTCTTCATCCCGTGCTTTGAGCCACCAGCACTTTAGCACCATGCATGACAGCAGTAACATGGGCTTTCATATCATTGTACAGGACCAGCAGCACCCATCTCATTGCTTCATGGCACTGATGTCTACCTTTGTTGTCAGGCTGTTTATGCGTGTCATGATGGACTCCAATCCATCACTCGACTGGCCCTCGGCACCATCTGGCAGCCCAAAAAACTGAATCTCTCCCATGACAGTCTGATGCCCAACAGTGATGTGCACCTTGAGGCGGGAGGGCATTTGCCCAACAAAGAACCTGATCTTGTCTACTGCTGCTATAGCGCCGGTGAAGGTTGGCAAGGCCCCCGGGGTGCAGGCCACCCCCCTTTCCACCAGTGCAGCTTCTAGCTGAGTCACACAGATGCCCACCCTGTCACCCTGCATGCAGATGGTTGAAGTTTTATCATGGTCAGTACTCATCACACTAACATACAAGCATTATCAAGCTTGGTCAAACATGCAGTTTGCCTTTATTAAAATGCTCTAAATGCATATACATGTGTTTGTGTGCAAACATTACATTGGTTACTACAGACATTCACTGCATGTGTGGTCAAGTGCTTGCAGATGACTCAACAAGAGATGAGTCATAATTATTGATTCTCGGGTTAGCCGCTATACTGTGATGATATAACGGTGCTGCAGGCATCAGGAGAGCTAGGTGTACAGAGAAAAGGGTCAAAGCAGCCACATGCAAAGCAACAGCCACAGTAACAGCATTAGCAACACAAGGCAGCCAGAATGAAAGGAGACAGACCTGCTGACAGCTGTGAATAGGGCGCTTGAACATCTGCATGCTCTTGATCTTCTTGCTAACCTGCAGGAAAGTGCTGTTTGCTGTCTACACTGTCTTGCTCAGCTGATGCAGGCAGCCTAGTGGCTACTGAATCAGAACAGTCAGGTGTTGCATCTGTAACCATATGCCAGGGAAGCTGACAACTCACGGACAATCAGTTACAGCCGCTGATTGTGTCACCACCTGGCCTTTGCCAAGCTCAGTTTCAGATGTCACTAGATGGACAAGATGAGCTTGAGATACTATGTACCATTGCTGGCTGAGGATGTGTCAGATCTGTCAGCACAGGTTGAATGAAGTGAGACACGAGGGAATCCAACAATGCGACTCAGGGCTGTGACAGGACAAGTTTTGATGGGCACAAACCTTGAGTCCGGGCAGTTCTATAGAGTCGCCAACTTTTGCAGAACCAGACAATACAGTCCCAGTCAGCACTGTTCCCTGCCCTCTGATTGCAAAGCAGTGGTCAATGGCAAACTTGAAAGGGCCGCTCGGCTGCAGTGGGTGGGGCGACACACACTTGACAATCTCCTGTATGACCTCCTCTATGCCTTGCGTCTGCGATGGCGTATCAGCATTACCTGTGGGCAACATATGGCATGGTACGCACTTGCTTGATGAGTTGAAAGCAGCGCAGAGCGTCTGCGCTGGGGGTAAGTGGTGTAAATCATTGTGCCTGAATCTGAGCAAGCACAAAGGTTTGACAGCAACATGTTCAATGCCTTTGGCAGAGCCGGTGCGCCATCAGCATCTGTGCCAAGCAACTTTTTTTTGTTGAGCACATGTGACATAGAGTACTCTAGAAATAGTGGCGCAAAGCATGCACAAGCACCTGGCGAACGTGAGAGGGTGCATTGTATACCTGGCTTCACTGCTGTTGGAACCATAGCACAGCCACCAAACTTTGTTGATCCCAGCGTCTGTCTCAGTCGCTTTTTGGCTTTGTTGATGACCTTGGTTCTGCCCTCCTCAGGCAACTGATCCACCTTGTTCAGGACGACCACCATGTCCTTGGTTGCTAGCTCACCAACCACCAGGCATTCTGCAGTCTGAAGAAAAATGTCGTGATGTGTGTGAAACAGAGAAGGCAATCAGATGAGAAGCATTCTGCACTCTTGACACGGATGGCATTTCATACCTCAAAGAAGGAATGTAATTGAATGCCAGGCATCTCTCATTAAGGTGCTAAATGAGGTCACAATCTATGTTGCCAGGTGACAAGTGACCTCATGATGTTCATTATCTTGCGAGATACGCAGCAACCCCCCCACCATGAGGGCGGAATGGTTTTGGCATGCAAACACAATACCTGTGTTTGGATGCCCCGCGTTATATCTACAACTAACAGCATCATATTGATGATCTGTGCTCCCCCAATGATAGTCTTGATCAGCGACGCATGGCCAGGACAGTCCACTAAGGTGACTTGCAGCTCGTCGTATGGGAGATGTTGCAGGTGGTCAGGCATAGGCATCGCAAAAGAAGAAAACCCGAGATCAAGCGTGATGCCCCTTTCTTTGCTCTGCGGATGCTTGTCCAAAGCTGCCGTTGAGAGTGTGGTGGACAAAGCTGCCACTGCAGACGCGCTCGTATGCTGAAGCATGGATTGTATGAAGATCACTTTGACGCTCCCGTATTTGTGATTTGGCTGTGAACGACTCACCTAAGCTCGTCTTGCCGCTATCGACACGGCCCAGCACTCCGACATTGACGTTGTACACACGCGGAGCCTCGACATTACCCATCCTGTTGAGGTGGAGTCCGTTTTCTGTCGTCCTCCTCTAGGCGGAGCTAATTAAACGCATCGCAAGCTTTCGTATGGCATGACCATCCTGTAGCAGCAACGCTGCAGGGCGATTCTTTGGACAAATCTTTGAGCAATGTCAACACATGTCGCGATGTTGCGAGCGTTTCGTTTCGTGATGCCTCCGAATTTCGATTCAGCCATGCAAACATGACAAACTTTTATGCACTCTGAAACTCGGATATGCGACGACTCGTCGCCTATGCGGGATTGTGAGTGTCGCAAGTATGCAAATCTTTCGAGGATTGACCAAGGCCTTGGCGACGCTGCCAACAAGGTCGAGCCCTGTGT
>JAABUO010008168.1_pt1 | contig 11873 bp, 14 predicted proteins | sample 5559291 | NCBI WGS metagenome assembly JAABUO01 (sample SAMN10711878, study PRJNA513372) | rock metagenome | isolation source: Antarctica rocks | place: Antarctica: Victoria Land, Finger Mt sud | reverse complement strand
GCCGCTGCTCGCGGATCACCTGCAACATGCCTAGCGTCATCATGGCGTCCTCCCTCCGGCCGGGTGTGGGACTGTCGGGCGGCGTCACCGGGGGTAAGTGATGGCGTGGGCCTCCAATACCGCTTCCTCAAGCGCGCGGCCGGCGCGGTAGCCCGCCAGCGTGTTCGGGCGGGTGACGCCTTCCATCAGCCGTGGGCAGGGCTCAGGCTCCCCGATCACCGTATGGACGGGTAGGCGCTCGGCGTAGATCGGCAACTCGTAGTCCTCATCGTCGTCCGCAACACCCTTGGCGCGGATCTTGGCCGACGCGCGCTCGATCTCCATCGCCACCACGGACGTGGCCTTGATTTCCAGCGCCGTGCTTTGGCGCAGGCCGGCCGTCCGGGCGGGAAAGAAGCGGTTCACCATGGCAACCAGCGCGGCTTCCTTTTCCGCCGGGTCATCTACCAGCCGGGCATTGCCGAAAGCCATCACCGACCGGTAGTCGGCGGAATGGTTGAACCCGCAGCGCGCGAGCACGAGGCTGTCCAGGAGGGTCACGGTCAGGCACGCCGGCTGACCGGCGGATTGGTTGCGCAACATGCGGCTGGCGCTGCTGCCGTGCCAATACAACGTCGTGCCCTCGCGCCAGAACAGCGTCGGCGTGCAGTACGGCAGGCCGTCGATGACGTAGGACACGTGGCACAGGATGGCCGCGTCCAGCAGCGCGTGGACGGTGGCGTGGTCGTAGAAGCCCCGGTCATGCCGCCGCTTGACCCGGTTCCGGGTGTTCACTGGATAGGCAAGGGTTTCCGCGTCCGACATCCCTGATCTCCTGGCTGGCTCGTTGCGGCAGCACCATGCGCCAGTTAGATTGGTTGCCGGGAGGTCCAATTTGGCCGCGCATAAACCAACCAATCTGGCAGCCCAGCCTGGAGCGTTGGATCTGCCGCTGCATCTGGAAGAGATACCCGGCCCGCAATCAGCGCGCGTCCACCAGGGCCTGCGCGATGCGATCCTTGCCGGCCGGCTCGCTCCCGGCAGCCGCCTCCCAGCCAGCCGCGCGCTGGCGGCCCAGCTCGGTATCCGGCGAAATACGGTTGTCGGCGCCTACGAGCAGTTGCTGTCAGACGGGCTGGTGGAGGCCAGGGTGGGCGCGGGCACCTTCGTTGCCGCCCACGTCCTATCCGGCCCGGCCCGGCCCGAGCGCATTGTGATGGCAAACATGGCTCCCGGCCGCGAGGTGTTCGCCCTTGGCCGGACGAGTGTTGACGCCCTGTTCCAGAGCCGTCTGCGCCGCGCGCTCAGTAAGCGCCTGCGAACCTTTGATCCCGTCCATCTCGGCTACGGCGATCCCCGCGGTGGTCGGGAGCTGCGCGAGCGCTTGGCGGAGCATCTCGCGGTCAGCCGCGGCGTGCGCTGCGATCCCGGCCACATCGTGCTGGTCAGCGGCACGCAGCAGGGTTTGCAGCTTTGCCTTGGCGCGGTGCTCAGGCCCGGTGACGCGGCCTGGATGGAGGACCCCGGCTATCCCGCCGCCCGCAAAGCCCTGGAAGCTGTCGGGGCGCGGCTGGTCCCGGTTCCGGTGGACGGACACCGTGGCGCCGCTCGCCACCAGTTCCTTTGCGACCTGGAAGCCGACTCCCTGATTGGCGCCCGTCACCAAGGCGATACGCTTGTCCTGCATGATGCACTCCTATAATCATTCAAACGGAACGTGATCCGTATATTCGGAACGTGTTCCGCTTGCAAGCGGGGAGCATCGTGGACGAGACGCAGCCCGACCAGGAGACGGCGCAGTCCCGGCCCGCAGCAGACCGCCGGGTCCGCGCCGACGCGCAGCGGAACCTGCTGACGCTGCTTGAGGTGGCGAAGCAGGTGTTCGCCGAAGCCGGCACCGATGCGCCCATCCGCACGATCGCCGAGCGCGCAGGCTTGGGGATCGGCACCATCTATCGCCACTTTCCCCAGCGTGCCGATCTCATCGCCGCTGTGTTCTGGCAGGAGATTGACGCCTGTGCGGGGGCTGCCGACGCGCTCGCCGCCGAACATCCGCCCGGCGACGCGCTAGCGCTCTGGATGCAGCGGTTCGTTGAGCTTGCGTCTACGAAGCGGGGCCTCGCCCAGGCCTTGCACTCGGGTGATCCAGCATTCGACTCATTGCCTGTGCGCCGGGAGCAGCGGCTCCGCCCCGCCTTCCGCAAGCTGTTCAGCGCAGCGCTGGACGCCGGTGAAATCCGGAGCGGCGTCGAGGCTGACGACTTCCTCGACGCAGCCGCGACCTTGTGCATGTCGGTTGACAAGTCACAGCGCGAGCAGGCTCGGCAGTTCGTCGCCCTCCTTGTTGACGGGCTGCGGTGTAGCGCAGCCGAGAAGCACTCTTAGCAATGGCGCGAACAAAGGATCGAATTTGGTGAGGAAAGACGCCAATCAGGCTTTCCCGCAAACGACCGTTGAACGGGAAACACATGTGGTTCCCGACACTCCTGCGTAAACGAGAGACAGGCTAGCTGCGTTGCGCCAGGCACCTGCTCTCCGCCGGGAAGCCGCTCAGCACGGATCCTATCAAGAAACAGCAGCCGACGCGCGCTCAGCATAGGCGGTGCGCGCCGCTTCGATGCGGGTGGCGTTATCCAGCACCCACTCCGCGAGGCCCCGGATTGGGCACAAGAACTCACGGCCGAGATCGGTGAGCGCATACTCGACCTGCGGTGGATTGACGGGCGTCACCGTCCTGGAAACAAGGCCGTTCTCTTCAAGGTTGCGCAAGGTGGAGGCAAGCACCTTCTGGCTGATCTCGCCCACTTCCCGGCGCAGGGCGTTGAAGCGCCGCGGCCCGCGCCCGAGCACGCGCACGATCAATACCGTCCACTTATCGGTGACCCGCCCCAGCATCCGTCCAATGAGCACACACTGACCGGTTTCCGTTTGGTAATCTGGTGCGTGCAAAGTGCCTCCTTGTCCGGCCTCGCGAACCACCCGAAATGTGGTTTCTTACAGTTACCGCACTTCCTGGCGGAGCGACAGAGCCATGACGCAAACGCGAATGCCCACATATTTCCTCTCCCACGGTGGTGGGCCCTGGCCTTGGCTGAAAGATCTACGGCCAGGGATGTACGACCAACTCGAAACGTCGCTTCTCGACGTTCGACATGAGTTGGGCGAAGCGCCCAAGGCGGTGCTGATGATCTCGGGCCATTGGGAAGCGGACCGATTCCTCGTGTCGTCGGCAGCTCGCCCTCAGATGTTGTACGACTATGGCGGCTTCCCGGAGCCTACCTACCGCATCCGCTACGACGCACCGGGCGCCCCTGCCTTGGCGGAGCAGGTTCGCGTCATGCTGGAACGCGGCGGCATCGCGACCGGTCTCGACCCACAGCGGGGATTCGATCACGGCACCTTCAGCCTGATGCACACCATGTACCCGGAAGCGACCATGCCGCTCGTGCAGCTCGCGCTGCGGTCGGACTTCGATCCCGCCGCGCATGTCCGGGTCGGCGAGCTGATCGCGCCGTTGCGTGATGAAGGCGTGGTGATCGTCGGCAGCGGATTCAGTTTTCACGACATTATGGCGATGCGCGGCGGCACAGGTGCCGCGTCGTCGGCAACATTCGACCGGTGGCTCGATGACACCCTCACCGGAGTGTCGGCGAGTGAGCGCAGCGAGCGTGTGGTACGCTGGGCGAAAGCTCCCGCGGCCCGGGCAGCGCATCCGCGCGAAGACCACCTCCTGCCGCTGATGGTCGCCGTCGGGGCGGCCGGTGATGACGCCGGCACGCGGGTCTACCACCAGCCCGACTTCATGGGCGCGATCACCGCGTCGAGCTACCGTTTCGGCGAAGCCGTATCGCAGCCGCAGCCGAAGCTGGAAAACACGTGACTGACCCAGCGATTTGAAGACGCCCGCTGAGCCTCCGGGCGCCGCCCCCATACCAATTTCAACAACGCAACGAGAGTGAGAACAACATGACCACGAAACCCCGCATCGCCTTGATCATCGGCTCTACCCGGCCGACCCGCTTTGCCGACAAGCCAGCCCAGTGGATGCTGAAGCAGGCGCAAGCGCGTGATGACATGGATGTAAAGGTCGTCGACCTGCGCGACCATCCGCTGCCCTTCTTCGCCGAGATGGCCTCGAACCTCCACGCTCCCAGCAAGGACCCCGAGGCGATCCGCTGGCAGGAGACGATCGCCGGCTTTGATGGTTTCATCTTTGTCGTCGCCGAGTACAATCATTCGGTCACCGCGGCTCTCAAGAACGCGCTCGATCAGGCCTATAAGGAATGGAACCGCAAGCCCTTTACGGCGATCGCCTATGGCGGCGCGGGTGGTGCGCGTGCGCTGGAGCATTTGCGCGGGATCGGCGTCGAACTCCAGATGGTCTCGACTCGCTCCGCCGTCCATATCGGTGGCAGCGACTTCATGGCGGTGTTCCCGATGGGTGGTAACAAGCCAATCGAGGAGATCGAGTCGGGTCTTCTACCCGGCGCCAAGGCGGCGCTGGACGATCTGAGTTGGTGGGCGCAGGCCACCATGACCGCCAGGGCAACGGCGGCCTGAACTCTGATCCTCTGCTTTCGCTGGAGTCCTCTACTTTCGCTGCAGCTTGATGATGCCCGAAGACACCGATCGGGTTCGGCGTGTGATTTTGGACGGCATGCTTCCAAACGATCGAGAAACGGGAAAGGTACGGCTTTCTCAAAACTCATCTGCTGTACAATGTAGGTGCGGCTACCTGACGAGGTGCGCCACCAATTTCGCAATCGCACCGCCCACGGCTTGAGTCTCTCTGCGTCTCCAGCGCCCTGGACTGCATCGGCGATAGTCCAGGAAGGCCAAGCCGATCTTCACATCATTGAGGAACGGCGCCCCGCATGCCGCCATCGACATCAAGGATGATCCCGGTGACGTAGCTGTTTCCGGCCAGGAAGACGATCGCATCGGCGATGTCTTCTGGAAGGCCGACCCGCCGCACCGGTACGGTTGCGGCGATCCGGTCGAATAGGCGGTGCTTCAGTTCGGCGGGCTGCCTGTCCCACCACGGCGTGTCAATCACGCCCGGCGACACGGCGTTGACGCGAACGGGACCGAGTTCGTGCGCCAGCGGCAGCACCATCGCGCCGAGTGCGCCGTTGATCGCGGCCAAACCCGCCGTGCCAGGATTGCCCATACGCGCTGAATTAGCGGTGACGAAGGTGATCGAGCCGCGCTCGGACAGATATGGCAGAGCCGCTTGCGCGCATTGCCACTGCACCCAGAATTTGGCGTCGAAGCCCTTTGCCAGATCGCCGCGGGCCAGAGTGCCAAACGGGCCGGCTCCCACTCCGCCCGAGGCGGCGATCACCAGATGGTCGAGTTGCCTCGTCCGCGCGAACAAGGCATCGAGCGCATCTCGGTCCGACGCGTCGACCAGTTCGCCGCGCGCCTCGTTGCTAAGGTCCAAGATCGCGCGATCGAGCTTGTCGTGGTTCCGCCCAGCGATAATGACGCGCGCGCCGGCATTGGCCGCGGCACGGGCGGTCGCGAGGCCGATGCCGGAGGTTCCGCCCACCACAACCATAGTCTGATCGATTAATCGCATGTGCCTGCTCCTTTCGCCGTTCGACGGCTTCGATATGGTGGGGACCGGCGTCAGCGCAGAGGCCTGAAGAACGCGCGGATATCCTCGGCCAGTAGCTCGGGTTCTTCCCACGCCGCGAAGTGGCCGCCTGCCGGCATCTCCGACCAATGCCGCACGTTGTAGAAGCGCTCGGCCCATTCCCGCGGCGCGTTCGCAATGTCCTTGGGGAAGATCGCAAAACCCGCGGCTGTGCTCCGTGCTCCCCGATCGTGTGTCGCGGCCGTCAACGGGCTAACCGGCTTCATCATATCCCGATAGCCGAGAAACGAGGTGCCGATCGACCCGGTGACCCAGTAGAGCATCACGTTGGTGAGCAGATCGTCCTTGCCGAACCGCCGCTCGACATCGCCGCCGCAGTCGCTCCAGGCCCGCATCTTCTCCACGATCCAGGCCGCCAAACCGGCGGGAGAGTCGTTGAGCCCGACCGCTAGTGTACAGGGCTTTGTCCCCTGAATATGCGCGTAGCCGCCGCCGTGCTTCTGGAAGTCCTCCCGTCGGGTTAGAAAGTCTCTTTCGGCGTCGGTCAGACCGTCGGTGTCGTCCGTGCTGGCGGTGACGGAGACGTTGGTCAAGTGAATGCCCGCCAGCGCGTCACCGGGACGCCGGTAGAGCTGATCGCAGACCATGGCGCCGACATCGCCGCCATGAGCCCCGTAGCGGCGGTAGCCTAGGATTTTCGTCATCAGGTCATGGAGCAGGTCGCCGAAGCTATCGAGGGAGGGGCCGTCCGCGCCTCTGGCGGAAAAACCGAAGCCGGGAAGGCTCGGCACTACGACATCAAAGGCGTCAGCGGCAGCGCCGCCGTGAGCGGCCGGATCTGTGAGGAGGGGGATCAGCCTAGCAAAGCGCTGGAACCCGTCCGGCCATCCATGGACGAGGAGGAGAGGCAGTGGCGCGGGTCCGCGGCCTCGTTCGTGGACAAAATGAAGCGCCGTCCCACGAATGTCTGCCATATAGTGGTGGAGTTGGTTGAGCGTCGCTTCCTGCGTCAGCCAGTCGAAGCGCTCCCGCCAGTATGCGACAAGCTCGCCCAGGTAACGCAAATTGATCCCGTCCTCCCAACCGCGATCCTCGGTCGCAAAAGGCGCGCGATACAGGTCAAGCCGCCGATGAAGATCGTCCAGCACATCCTGCTCGACCAAAATCTTGAACGGCCGTGCCATTTGCCTATCGCCTCCGCCAGAACGTAGCCCCGGTCCCGGCACGTTACGCGACCCTTGCGGATTGCCTACCGAGCATCGGCGTCGCCAACAGCGCGGCGCGGCAATCCTCGCCTGCGCGGACCAGCGCCGCGTCGTCCAGGTTGCGCACGTCGTGCACGGCGAAGGGCGACTGCCATTCCCATCCGCATTTGCGCGCCGTTGCCCTCAGCGGCGCGAACAGCTCGTCGATCGTCATCGCCGTGCCGCCCGGCCTGTAGCTCGCGGGCGGCCCGCCCGTGGTGGTCGCCACAAAGAGCGGCAGGCCTGCCGTCGACGCAGCAAGTTCCGGCTCCAGGTAGAATAGCGGCGTCAGCACCGTGTCTTCCCATTGCTTGAGCAGCGAGGGGGTCGAATACCATTGAAGGGGAAACTGGAACACCAGCCGCGTAGCGCGCAGCAACCGCTCGCGTTCGGCCCGACCATCGATCCGGCCATCGGGATAAAGCGCGTAAAGTTCGGCCACTTCCAGACCGGGCACGTCAATCAGCCCGGACAACAATGCACGGTTCGCCCGCGAGGCGCCGAAGTCGGGATGTGCGAGCAGCAGCACGGTAATCATTCGCGGCCTCCTGGATCGGCATCAGGGTGGCGGCTCGACCGACATTGGGCAAAATGATGTTTGTGATGGTAGGTCATTCAAATGGTGAAGCTGCGAAACGTTGACCTCAACCTGCTCGTGATCCTCGACACGCTTCTCGACGAGGGGCATGTCGGCCGCGCAGCGGAGCGGCTTGGACTGTCCCAACCGGCGGCCTCGAATGCGCTGGCACGCGCGCGGACCTTGTTCAACGATCCGTTGCTGGTGCGCGCTCCGCCTAGCGGCCTTCGTAGAACGCCGCGAGCCGACGCGATGCGCGAGCCGCTGCGAGCCGCCCTTGCCGGGCTGTCCGCCGTCGTTTCTACTGCTGCGACCGACATGGCCGACCTTCGCGGCGCCGTGCGGCTGGTCGCGTCCGACGTTCCCGCCGCGGCGCTAGGCGCCGCGCTGACGTTGGAACTGGCGCGGCGGGCGCCCGGTATCAACCTGATCTTCCACCCGTGGCATGCCGGCGATGAGGTCAAGCGGCTAGAGCGCGGCGAAGTGGACCTGGTCGTGGCCGTCGCATCCGTTTTCGGCGCGTCGCTACGAACCGAGGTGCTCGGCACCTATCCTTACACGGTGCTCATGCGGCACGACCATCCGGCGGCAGCGGCCGAAATCCTGGACATCGAGCAGTGGCTCGCCTTTCCGCATGTCGTCGTGTCAGGCCGTGGTGATCCGCGAGGATCGGTCGATGCCGCCCTGACCCGCATCGGACGCAGCCGGCGCGTCGCCGTCGTCGCTCCCACCTTCCTCCACGCGCTCGAACTATTGTGTCACACCGACTTGGTCGGCACCTTTCCAATGGGTGTCATGGCCACCATCGCCGCCGCGCACCTGACTTCTCGCGCGCTGCCCATCGCGATCGATCCTGTTTCGCTCTACCTTGTCCGGCACCGTCGTACCGACATGGATGCGGCGGTGATGCTTGTCGCCGGACTGATAGGCACAATGGCTTGGGGCCAAAACAAACAGCAGACCGAATAGAGCTCTGGAAGCAGCGGTCTACATTGTATGAATAACTGGAATTGAGCGCTTCCTGCCGATCCGGCTTTTTCGCGAAACCGGCGATCGAGAAGGCCAGAGCGTTCTCAATTGGGAATGATGATCGGAACCGCCGCCGACGCGTTCCCGACAGGATGGTCAATTGGGAAAGGAGCAACGTCTGCCACGTGGCCTGGATCAGCCCCGTGTAGCGCAACCGCCGCACTGGCGATGATCCACCACGGGTCATGCGCTGTTCATGATGGTGCCGATCCTTTTCAATGACACCTGGAGGGTCGGGCTGATTGTCATCCGACCACGTTTAGCGCCTGCCATTCTTCCAAATGATTGAGAAACGGGAATGGGCTATATGGTGCGGCCCGCATCCTTTGATCCAGGTCGCCGGATTGTCCACAAGCTTCTCAGCGCCGCGTGTAGAGGGCCAGCTTGAGCGCTGGGTCGTCGTTGGCCTGAAAGCTCGCATACTCGTAGCGGACGACGCCTAGCGCTGGATGGCGCAGGTACTTGGTGCCGGATACCGGTGCGCCTATCCCGTGTTCGGACCACCAACCGTCGAACTCCGGGCAGCTCGCGCGGACCCGGTCCACGAGGGCGACGAAGGCCGTGTCGCCGGGCCAGAGGTCGTGTGCCGCGCGGAACAACGACACGACGCGCCGCGCCTCTTCTGCCCATGTCCCGCCGAAGACACGTCTGGCGGCCGGATCGGTTAGCATCCAGTGTAAGATGTTGCGGTCCTCGGCCCCAACCTGGCCGAAGTCCCCGAAGAGCGCGGCAGCGGCGCCATTCCAGGTCAGCACATCGAACCGTTGCCCGGTGACATAGGCAGGCTCCGGCAGACTGGAGACGATGCGACGCAGCACGTCTGGCGTTTCTTCGAGCCGAAACGGCTGTCGTCCGCCTGCCGCAGCGAGCGAGCGCAGATGAGCCAGCTCCACCTTATCGAGCAGCAGGGCGCGGCCGAGCGCCTCCACGGTTTCGGCCGATGGAGAGACAGAGCGGCCTTGCTCTAGCTTTACGTACCATTCGGCGCTGATGCCGGCGCGCTGCGCCACTTCCTCGCGCTTGAGGCCGGGCGTGCGGCGCCGCTGCCGGGTTGCGCCGGCGATCGTATCGGGAGGCAGGCGCGTGCGGCGGGAACGCAGGAAGTCTCCGAAGGGACGGTTTTCAGCCATGCCATGCTCCGTATGTGGTATCGCCGAAGACCAGTATCGTGCCGGTTCTTCCTGCCAAATCCCGAAATGTTACTCTTCTGGCTTCGTCTGCCGGGAGGTTCGCACATGAAGGCCGCTGTTCTACCCGAGTTCGGGGTGCCGTTGAGCGTCAAGGAGACGCCCGATCCGGTGATCGGTACGGGTGAGATCATAGTGGACGTCGTCGCCGCGCCGGTGCTGTCCTACACGGCCGAGGTTCTCAGCGGCGCACGGCGCTATATGCTGCCGACGCCGGTGGTGCCGGGGGCCGGCGCTATCGGCCGGGTGCGCGCGGTCGGTCCGGACGCCACCAGATTGCAGCCCGGCGATTGGGTGTTCTGCGATCCCACGGTGCGATCGCGCGACGGCGCGCCCACGCCCGACATCACTTTGCAAGGCGCGAGCGCTCGAGGCGAGGGCGGGCAGAAGCTTCAGCGCTACTTCCGCGACGGCACGTTCGCCGAGCAGGTCCGCGTACCGACGGAGAATGCCGCACCTATCGGCACCATCGACCCGGAGGATGCTGGCCGGTGGTGCGCGGTCGGCGCGTTGCTGATCGCCTATGGTGGCTTGCTGGCAATGGATTTTCGGCCCGGCGAAACGCTGCTGGTGAGTGCAGCGACCGGCAACTTCGGCTCGGCTACCGTTGCGTTGGCGCTAGCGATGGGCGCGCGCTGCGTGGTGGCGCCAGGACGCAATGCGGCGGTGCTGGACGACCTGCGTCGCCGCTTCGGCGAACGCTTGGTGCCGGTGCAGCTCACGGGTGACGCAGCGGCAGACACACTCGCGATGCAGAAGGCGGCACCAGGGCCGATCGACGCGGTACAGGACTTCCTGCCGCCATCTGTAAGCGCCGGTGTGGCGCGTGCGGCCATCATGACGCTGCGACAGGGCGGCAGGGCCGTGCTGATGGGCGGCGTAGGCATGCTGGGCGGCGAGGACCTGGCGCTGCCCTATCCATGGATCATGCGCAACCTGATCACTGTACGCGGCCAATGGATGTATGACACTGCCGCCATACCGGGCCTGGTCGGTCTGGTTCGCGGCGGGTTGCTGAACCTCGGCCACTGGGCAGTAACGGCGTTCCCCTTGGCCGGAGCCAACGACGCCGTCGCGCATGCGGCGGAAAACGCTGGGCCGTTTAAGCTAACGGTGATCAAACCGTAGTTACCGGGAACAGCGGTAAGTTCATCCCGTAGGCGGGATTGATTGGCTGAGTGAGCAGCAACCGGCCAATAGCGCTTCGTTGGAACGAACGCCCCGTGGGAACGGGCCGGCTTTCCCGATTGGGATCGTGTTTTGGGAATCGGCTGTCTCAGGCGAGGCGAACCTGTAGATCGCTGAGGAGCCAGCCGCCGGCTCGGCCGAGGGCACGATCCCGCATGTGAGCGGCGTAGATCATCAGCGGCCCCGTCCCGCGGGCGGGATCGCCTTCGATCGCCAAGGAGACAAGGCGACCATCGGCCAGGTACGGTGTAACGAGGTGTTCGGGCATCCGGCACCAGCCTAGACCCGCCAGCAGGAAGTCCAATCGCCGCCCGAGTTCCACGAACCGCCAGGCCTTGGTGCCGATGACGCCGTAGCTCGGGCCGTCAGGCGCGGCGGGGTCAGACAGTACGAGCTGGATATGCTCGTCTAGGTCGGCGCGCGTCACCGGCCGGCCTAGTTCGGCCAGGGGGTGAGCCGGCGATACGACGGGCATGAGGTTGATACCGAGCAGCGGCAGGGCCGCCACGTCGTCGGGCACGCTCGGGAGTAGGATACAGAGCGCGAGCGCGGCATCCCCCCGGCGCAACCTTCGCTCGGCCCCACCCAGCCCCTCAGTGGAGAAGCTGACGGGGAGGTAAGGAAACTCGGCGCGTAGCGCGTGCAGGCTGTCAATGAAGGCGGCGGTTGGCACCAGCGGATCGATCGCGATAGCCAGCTCGGGCTCAAGCCCCTCGCGCGTGCCGGCGGCCAGCGCCTCGAAACGGGCGGCACCGGACAGGACGGTGCGGGCTTGTCCCACCAGCACGCGGCCCACGTCGGTCAGCGCAGGCCGGAACCCCGACCGGTCGAAGAGTGTGACGCCCTGCACATCCTCCAACGTCGCTATGGCCTGGCTGATGGCGGATTGCGCGCGCCCGAGCTTGCGGCCTGCGGCAGAGAAGCTGCCCGTCTCCGCAATCGTCACCAGCACGCGAAGCTGGTCAAAGGTCAGGCTTCCGATCATCCATCATTCCAGCCGATGAGGATCATCACATCTTTATCGCTCCCGCGAACAGCGTCCAGCGACCATAAGGTAGGTCATGCAACCG
>JAABUO010008166.1_pt1 | contig 11874 bp, 14 predicted proteins | sample 5559291 | NCBI WGS metagenome assembly JAABUO01 (sample SAMN10711878, study PRJNA513372) | rock metagenome | isolation source: Antarctica rocks | place: Antarctica: Victoria Land, Finger Mt sud | reverse complement strand
TGCATCTGTACAACAGTGAGGTCAAGCAAGAGGTTACAACTGGAAAAGCCCCAGCTTTGGCTGCAGTGACCGAGGTATGTATAGTATACTGTGCAGTAACGTACTGTGGCTTATACTGGCCGCATTCAATTGAGGTGTTGCATGACAATGTCCCGGCCTTGGCTGTTGTTACAGCAGTGACCTGACTGATGTCAAAGAGTTGTTGCGAACAGAAATTAGCGATACATCAGGAGAATGACAACACCATGGGTTCCTGCAGATCCTACCACAAACGCATTCCTCTTCTGATGCTTGCTTTTTGGTGCTGAAAACACACACAGTACATTGTCTGCAACACTGACAGGGTGAGCTGGTAAACCAAACATGGTGCATAGGAGAACAAAGTGTGCAATTGAGACTTACTGACATTCTGCATGCTGTCCTGCAGTCCAGTAAAGTTGCCTGAATGCTGCGCAGGCAAAGATGATCAAGGTCGCACTTGAAGATGCCCTCATGAAGCTCAAAGACCACTTTCATGGTGAGAAGCATTCACAGCAGGGCTGTTTCTCAAGCAAAAATACAAACAAAGCCAATAAAGAAAAAAGTATATACAAGAAAAAACTCAGCCTGCTGCATCTGTACAAAAAAATGACAACGGTTTTCATTGTGGGACCACAGCATGCCTGCAGGGTCGCAAATATTTTGATGGCACATAGAGACTGCAGCAAGGCCTGTTCAAGATGACAAAGAGCTTTATCACAATGCTGACTGTCACTTTTGTTTGTGCTGTCATTGAATTACATAGTGGCGAATTCCCTTAATATATCAGTATTGGATCCACACACACATTCCAAAGGGTTCATTGATTTGCAGAGCCCACTAAAATGCAGAAATTATATTGAATCACTATTATACGCAGTTATGCAAGGCTGTGTGAGGCTGCACCATGCATGTACTGGCAGGTCTGTGGTACACAGGATATCTTTTGTACAGGCTCCTTGTGCAACAAGGTGGAGAGAAGATTGCAGCTATGCCTCCCATATCTGGCTAAGAGCCTGAGCAAGCTTGTGATCAACTCAGGGAATGCTGACTTACAAACCCATGCCTGTCAACTGATGAGCTGCGAGATTGACTACTTGCAGCAGGAATTGGAACTGCGGTTGCAGGCAAGAGCACCACTTGATTCAGTCACGAGCATAGACACCATTGTGTGGCTGCCATGAAAAACTTCATGCATTAGATGCTTGAGGGAGCATTGCACTCTGATGCATTGGCTTTTTCTCTAAGCCTGTTGCCCTGCAGTCTGCAGTCTGCACATGCTCCAATTATGCGTTAAGGGTGAGCAACAGTCGCATTGTATGCCAGGTCGCATGCCAGGTTATATGCCACTGGCATACATCAATGGAATGCTATGAATGTTGCATGTGAAGCACTCGCAGACAAGCATGCTTATGTCTCTGTGCAGGATGCAGCTGCAGCTGAGCTTCACACAAAGCTCCTGTGAAGGTTTTCGTGAGGAATAGCATACAGGGTGTAAGGGGAGCAAGGAGTGTAACAGCATCGATAAGGGGAGAACGGGTGGTATGGTCTAACAGAACAGGAGCCCAGAAGCAAACCGTTTGGAAATGCCTTGAAACGCTGCTGTTGATACTGTGAGGCTGTGTTCACACAACCATGTGTGTGCTGTAGTACCCAATGCATCCATGTAAATTCATGTTGCACCCTAAATGCGAACTTGAACTGATTACTCTGTGTAGTGTTCATGCAAACTTGTATGCTCAGGGATGGCAGTGAGCTTCAGAACTGATCCAGGCTTTGGACAGGAGATGTGCAGCACAGCCTGTTTACAGCTCAGGTGAAAGGGACAAACAAATGATGAATAGATTACCCCTAAACTGACACATGGGTGCATTTCACATCAGTGCATAAACTTGCTACAGAATTGAGCAGTCTGAAAGCAGAACAGTATCAAGTTGCATGTCATCCTGCCAAAGAATGTGTCTCTAGTACATGTGCATGCATGCAGACATCAAACAGTGTTGACAAGCACCATAATCCTCTGTAGCATCACAGTACTGCACACAGCAATGTTCCTTGCAAGGCCATCTGGCCATTGGGGTATCTGAGACAACAGAAATTACTGGCGTGTCCTGTGGCTCAAGTGTCTGGCTATGATGAGCGCCCATATGCAGCTGCTCTTTAGTACCTTCAGCAGAACTTGGTCCTTCAATGTCTGATTCAGTAAGCTTGCCACTGCTCTGATCTGGAGTATGCACTGCTGCACAAGCACGACTGTTTCCCTCACTGTCAAAGCCTCTCTCTGGTATTTACACTGTCATTCATGTGTCTGCACTTTCCTAGGTTCCTGGGCTGCCCCACCATCCTGCTTGGGCTAGCCTGACAACCCATGTGGGAGCTACTCCTCATTCGCCTTCTTCTTCTCATGCCCAGGCTCGAGACTATTGATTACAGATGTGGTCTGCTTGGTGGGGAGGTTAGCCAGATGAGGAGTGTCCTTTGTAGCGCCTTTGCTTGCCGCATTTGAATGGACCGCCTGCATGAAAGAAGACACGTCAGCTCATGTGACTGGAATTGCTGTACAGCCTGCATTCTGATTGCTACACATGTGCTAGTTGCACCATTGCACCCTACATCAAAGCTGCAGGCCAATGTACTGCATTGACCTGCGCCCCAAGCTACATGCCAAATTGCTGCCTTGGATTTCTTAAGCATGCATCACAACCCGCATTGCTATGATTCAATGCACTGCCTGCATCACACCACTCCTCACAACATGCTGCATTGAAGCAAGATGGCCTGCATCACACCACTCCTCACAACATGCTGCATTGAAGCAAGATGGCCTGCATCACACCACTCTTTTGTGCTGGCTGCAGACAAGTAAACAGACAAGTATACTCTACATTAACATGACAGTACACTTCAGCACTGACCACTTCATGCAATGCACAAGCGTGATCAAGTGCTTTTTCAGCAGTGATCAAGAAAACGTACAGTGTCAGACTCTCCATTGGCGGCTTTGCTTTCGCTTGGTGGCACAAGGTTGCCAGCAATCTGGGGCTGAGCATTCTTGTCAAAGCCACTGGATTTGCCAAGCGTTTCCATGTTGACATCTTCATGGTCATGAGCCCCAGCAGCAGCCTGCACATGAGACACAATTCAGATGTGTACAGGTATGTATACAATCTATCACATGCAGGTAAGAATGACTGACAGTTCTAATGCCAGAGCTGCTGTGTTGCCTGGCATGGCCATGCTTAACCTTCTGAAGGTCACAAGCACCACCAGCAGCCTTTAAAATATGCAAATGTCTGACAAATGAAAACGGGACAGTGACGCATATTGGTCGGACAGTTCTTGGTTAGTTGTACTGTGACTGTGTAGATTGGTCAGTCATACTGTGGTGCTATAGATTGCAAGAGGCGCAGACAATCTCCACCTCATAACTTCTTCTTCTGGTTGACGTGTGCACAAATGTCCCACACAGTCACACAAAGCATGCAAGGTATGCAGCTAAGAACTTGGTCTGAAAGGTCAGATGGTCTGGGCAGTATCCGCACCCGCACAAGATTCTCCAGAGACTTAGGTCGGATGATCTCAACACCGTCCCCTTCATCATTCACAGACACAATCTTGATGACAAAGGACTCTCCCATGCGCTGCACGCACACAATGTGGTCCCGGGGCTTGACTAGTCCCACCTTCGCACTCATCAGCACCACCTCCTCCAGCAACGTCTCTCCTGCGACATTCACTCACATATTCATTCATCCATCCAGTCACTCTGCTGCTTGCTCACTCACTCGACCAACCGCTGGGTCTCTCTCTCACTCACTCACTCACTCACTCTCCCACCCCCTCCCTCCCGCACCAACCTCCCTTCCTTTCTCACTCACTGAATCAATACTTGTCTTTTTTTTGGGAGGTCAGGTACATACAGTCCTGAGCAGCTACCTCCTTCGACAGTCAGCATACCAGCAATGTGTTTGGACTGGTGCAATGCAGCTGATGTACATGAATGCAGGTGATGAGGAGAAGTACGAGAGGAGGAAGGAGTAGCTGTGTGGGCCAGGATTTTTATGCCCACCAGTGCCGTCTCTTCTTGCATGTCCCTCCTGAGACCGATTCAGGCTCGACTGACAAGCAGTGAAGATGAAGGAGATACGGCGAATCTGTAAAATAGGATCTGGCATCACCAAAGAAGGTCCAAAAAGCAGGGAAAAGAAACAGCAGGGAGCAGAATGAAAGCCAGGGTAAGCTGAAGAGGGAGAAGACAGGAGAAAAGCAAAGAGAAGAAGAGGGAGAAGAAGAGGGACCAGACAAGATAAAAAATGAGAAGAGAAGAAGAAGAAGAAGGAGGAGGAGAAGAGGAGGAAGAAGAAGGAGAAGGAGAAAAGCAGGGAGAAGAGGAGGGCAATGAAAGAAGAAGACTGACCGCTAGGGGAGGGAGCAGCCAAGACAGGGAAGAGTGATCTGCTGATCTGACACTGGCGGGCCACAGCACGCCCCTCCAGCTTCCACTTCATGGACTCTGTCTTCAGCTGAGGAATGACCAGCGTCAGAATAGGCATGGCCGGCCTGTATTTGCTCACCAGGCTGGCTGTGTGACCTGCACACCATAGCACAGCACAGCATGCTCAGCATCACTTTCAAAAAGGGCACAGTGCCTCCCTTCCACAGTCCCTCGCTCCCACAGTGCCCGCCAAATGGCCAAAGGGCAGCGGCTGATGTCAGAAAGCAGAGCGTCAATGCAGCACGTTGATGGGTGTTCTTGCCTGCATGGTTGACACAACCAGCAGGGGTAAACGCACAAGACCAGCATCCCTGTCAGCATAGAAGCCAGCAGGCTTTAGCTTACCCAATCTAACAGGAACTTGCAGATTGGCAGAGGCTGTTGCCCTTTAGCAAAAGGCCAAAAGGCAGACCGACAACAACAAAAGGCAACGGTCGTAGGCAGTCTCACCTGTGTCGCCTTTTAGCCAAAAAAGCAGACCAACAGCAACAACAGGCAACAGTTGCAGGCAGTCTCACCTGTGTTGCCCTTTAGCCCAAAAGGCAGACCAACAGCAACAAAAGGCAACCGTCGCAGGCAGTCTCACCTGTGTGTGTGTACACAATGATGAGGGAGGCGTGGACTTTGTCAGCAGCCCTCACAGCAGAGGAAGCAATGGACTCCAGCTTGGACATGACAGGGCTCTTTGCGCCCAAAGAAGAAGTGCTCCCCAGGCCAGCCGTGCTACCAAACTTCCCATTTGGCACTCGGCCTGACACGTAACACACAAGACCATACTGAGAGGAAACCCACAGGACATGCCATGCTTGGACCACATTCAGGTGATGCATAATCAGGCATATGTGTGCAAGCAGCTGTTGAAATGAAAGGGTGAAATGCTCAAGCAAACAGTCACCATACACTGCAACAAGACCAGGCCTACCCAGCACTTGATACCTTATCAGAAGGATTGGTAACTTGTTCACACTTTCAGGATATTGTAAACCACTCATGCTGCCTCACCAGCATTGTAACAATGGAACAACTGTGAACACTGCAGGATTTGCTGCCAGTTACACATGTCACTTGTGTGATGACTGCGTGGGGGTACCTGTGCCGGTCTGTCTATGTGCAACATCTGAGTCCGTGCGTTGTAGGCCATCAGCGTGGTCTGAGAAGTCCAACATGTCTGGGTGATCATCGGCATCCAAAGCTTCCTGCAGAACCAATGCAGCTTGTGTTAAGCAGTGGACTAATTCACCAGATTGCATGGTGTGAGAAGTCACAGATATTAGAGTGCTCATCAGCATCCAAAGCTCCCTGCAAACACAATGCACTGGAAAGAAGACTGCTTTGGCCAAAATTGTAATACTACTACATCACACACCACATATTTGCCTTTTTTTTGAGAAGTGAAGACAACAGATGCAGAGTAGCATTACATTACGAGTTTTTACATGTAGGAAGTCGATGGAACATCTGCTTGCTCATCAACGGCCAAGGCTTCCTGAAGATACATTACAGACAAAGATAAAGCAAAGACTTGCAGTTGTGTCGGAGACTGTCTTGCAGGCAATCAAAGCCATAGAAAAGCCAAAATTTCTTAAGGGAGCTATCCAGGACTGCATGTACCTGACGTCAGGGGCGCATGCGTGCAGAATGGACGAATGAATGAAGCACTGACAGTGACAGCAGCAGCACAAACGTGCAGTATGGCAGTCTTGGCAAGCGCATTGGGCTGCATACCTTGCATAGCTGCAGATCTGTCCATGTGAGCTATGTATTAGTAACCCTTTTGGTGATGGACGTCATCTCTGCCAGGTCAAAAACAGACCCAGCAGAGAGATGCAGAATACATTCTTGTCAGAATGCAAACATATGTCTGTTCAAGTTTGCCGGCCATGACTACTGTCAAACACAGGAAGACTCTACGCAAGCAGGCAATCATGATAGTGACAGCTGATTGGTCGTTGGGCAGTTTGGTGACTGCTTCCAAAGAAGCAGCATGAGTCTCCACTGTCACTAGGCCTGCCACTGCAGCTGAACTTTCAGCTGATTACTACAGGCTCCCATCATGATTGTCAGCATACAGCAGCAAGCCTAGTGACAGCGGAGGCTTATGCTGCTTCATGCGAAGCAGACTGATGCTTGCACTGGGTAACATGCGCCACATTAGTTAGGCTGTCCACCATACTTTACCTGGCATTGTGACTTCTCTTGCGCATGCTGTGATCCACTTGCAAAGGGGCAAAGCTGTTTAGCAGCAGTCGACAGTCTGGTAGCATGCGTTGCTCACCATTGCATCATACCAGAGTGGAGAAGATGCAAAAACAATCACTTGCAGGGTTAATCAGCAGGTGCAAGTGACACCCTCATGCAAGATGAAAGCTCATTTGCAGGAATGTCTCACAGTCACGAGTGTTGTCAGAACTCCCTACCTGCCTGCTTTTACACGCACGCACGCACGGACAGTGGGGGTGCTAGCACCCTCCTTCACCACTGCAGTGTTTTGGTGCTTTGTTGTCAAACGCCTTTGAACATGGAGTGCTCAGTGTACGTTGATTCCCCAGTAGTGTTTGATTGACTTTCCTGATGAGCCCCACAGACAGAAAGTGTAGCTTGACAAATGTGATGGAGGACAACAGAGGAGGGATGGAGCCGGGCTTACCTGCATGAGAGTCTCAAAGTGGTAGTTGTGGTCAAAGACCTTTTCAGCCTGCTTGCAGATGTGCAGAATGGTCTCCACAGTTGCGACTGGGTGCTTCCCTCGGAGAGTCTCAGCTCCCAGCATGATGCAGTCAACACCGTCCAGCACTGCATTGGCCACATCTGTAGCTTCCGCCCTGCAAAAAGCAAAATGTCAGTCAAGCAAGTTGTTGCAGATGTTGAGCATGATGACTGTCGCAGTCCACAGTTGCATTGGCCACCTCAGTGGCTTCTGCCCTGCAGGAACAGAACCTGCAGGTCAAGAGTGTGGATACATACAATCACAAACATACTGGCATTGTCACCGCTGTTCATGATTGCATTGGCCTCGTCTGTGGCTTCTACACTGCAGAAAAGTAATGCAGGTCAAGCAGGTTGGTGCAAACAGGGACAAGCATGTTTTGTTCCTGCACAAAACAAGCTACAGATACAGCCGATGCACTGATGACGATGCCAGTGTGCTTGTGACTGTATGCATCCATGGTCCTGACCTGCATGTTCTGTGCCTGTGTGACAGAAATCATGCATATCTGATACACAGATATTGGAAGGGCATCTGAAAGCATACAGGTACCCCACATGAGGGGCTAGCCCAGGGGCAGAAAGTTTTCAGGTTTGCCTTCTTCAAACGACTTTCTATGGTGCAGACAGGCAAAATTTGCAAGGGTTGCCCATGTCTGGCCTTCGGCCAAATGGGGGCAGGGCACTTGCCTGCGCATGTTCTGGGAAGTCAAACCCTGTTGGTACACATCAAGATGGCCACACACCTTAGTGGACAGTCACATGAGACCATCAGGTAGACAGCATGAATGAAGTGGGTGGAAAGGCTGCAGTGAAGTTGCATCTACACATGTCAGCAGAGTCACCTGTGCTGCACTTGCAATACAGGTGACTATTCCTGCAATGCTATTCAAGCAAGGATGTCTAATGAGTCACAACTGGCTCCACACCATGTTTGCACATGAGTTTTCACACTAGACTGTTGGGTACTAAGTGGAAAAATGGAATACCTGGTTGGGCGAGGAGAGGAGACCATGGTGTCAACAACACGAGTGACAATGGCTGGCTTGCCAAGCATGTTGCACTGCTGGATGACATGCTTCTGCACCAGGGCCATCTTCTCAGGCAGCACATCCAGCCCTAGGTTGCCCCTGCTCAGCATGATGGCATCTGCCTCTTGCGCAATGGCCTTGAAGTTGAACAGGGACTGCCTCGTCTCACACTTGGCAATCAACTGCATGACAAGCAGGTTATTGAGGCTGTGGAAGTGATGTGCACTGATTGTGAGTTGTCTGCCTCTTGTATAATGGTCTCGAATTGTTGATCTCAAATGGGCTGGAGCAGGCCCAACCCCCCTCCTGCCCCCACAATCCCTAACGTTTAACAACTCACTGCATAGCACCTGGAGGTTTCAGGTTGACTTGGTCACGTACCGTGCATATCTTGTTTTGCACAGCTTGTGTGTACGGAGGTCATTCTGTCCCTTTTGTTTCAGCCCTAACAGTGAGCAACATTCTCTACTGTGGCCAGGCATCAACTCAAATCGCCTTGTGCAGCAGAATGATCTCCAGGTAAACAACATTGCAAAAAGCAGTTCTTGCATGGCTGCTATGCATGACCTGATGACTGCCCAGTCTCGTGCACAGCAGCAAATTTAGGTGTAAGGGTTTGTGCTTGGAGGTTTACCCTAGAAGTACACCATAAACCCTAACCCCTGGTGTGCAGCCTGTAGTGTCATATAGATTTGAAACCATACTTGACTATTGCTTGCACAGCCTATACTTGGGACCCTGGCAGACTGACAGCATCTTGTCACATTTCTCATCTTCAGAAGCATCTTGGCAGTAACTTGTACAGCCTACATCTCCCTTTGATAGCGTCTTGGTCTTGTCTTGCAACAAGCACAAACATGCACGTACAAGGGAAATGCAGCAATACCTTGGTAGTTGTCATGTTGATGGAATCTAGGAACTCCCTGGCGCTCTGAATATCCTCTCCAGAGCGTGTGAAACTCAGACTGATGAAGTCCACCTCAAACTCAACTGACAGATCCTTGATGTTGGATTTGTCATCTTCAGTCATGATCGGGAGATCATTCTGGACATTGTTGAGGGTGTCTGAGCTGCGCTCTGTGTGGAAGATGGTGACTAAACCATCGAGGTTGGCATGATTGTTGGCTGTGCAATATACATCATCGCCCTCGATCTTGTCAACCTGCAGTGTTCAGCCTTGCTTGAGCAAAGACTTGTCTTGCATGTCAAGTGCAGACAAGGCACACTATTGTGTTGTCTGTAGCTTACCAAGCCGCTTTCAGGCCACTTTCTCTTTGAGCTTTGACAACAATAAGCGCTTGTGCGTGCACTACAGTGCGAGCTCACCGCATAAGCTTACCTAAGCTCCCAACAGACAGATCTTAACACATGTTCATCGTCAATCCGGTACAATGACAGTGTCATTCTGGCATGCAAAGTGTGAAAAGAATCAATGCAAATGCTGACCAAAAGACAAACGGCAAGCATGGGCCATGACGGACGACCTGAGTATAAAGTTATATCACCTTGATGCAAATTTTCTGCGACACAGCTCTGCTTAACACATGGGACGTGGGATTGTAGCTGATGAACCAATGTAAGATGGATGATAGCAATTTCACAGCGTGAGCAATTAGCTGATGCAACAGGATCCTGTGCGAAGAGAACTACTCAGCACTTTACGAGCTTGACCCTGAGGCACCGACACACTGAGATTTGAGCTTACTTTGACGTATAGGGATGAATCCTCTGATCCAGTGACGAGATAGCGGCCAATGAAGATCATGTCGCCCTTTTGGATCATGCTGGTGAACTTGGGGTAGCTCACAGGCAGAACTTCATCTGAAGGCTCTGCCTCTGGATTCTGAGTAATGATAATCTGCATTCATACAAACAAGTATGTAATTTGAGACAAGTTCAAGTTTTTGCACGCTGGATGAATGCACTTGAAGTGTGCTGCTGCTGCATTTTGAGCACAGATGGCCTGCACTTTGTCCATACAACAGCCAAGTTGGAAACAAATCTGCCAACTCAAAGTATGAGAATAACGGCCAAACTAGGAGTGGTTGACAACAGCATAACACCTGACACTGCACTTCCTGGGTTCATGTGAGCTGTTGAGCTGCGTGCATGACAGTGATGTTCATGTGAAAGCAGACCACTAACACTGTGGGAAATGATAGGCCAGCTCACAATATCCGCATCAAGGTTGAGGCAGCTTGACCATTCAGGTGCTTTGCCATGATCAGCAGTGTATGTCTTAACAATGTACTCTCTGGGCATGTTGCTTGTTATCTATGTAGATGAACTATGTATACAACCATACAAGCAACAGCAAAACTGTGCGCAGCAAAGCATTGAAATACAGATCACATGTGAGCCAAGTATATGCACCTTCTGGCCTTCCTTGACCTCCATTTTGTTTACATGCTCTGGCCAGCCAGTCTCGTCAATCTCATGCTCACGCATGACCATAATTTCTCGCCCGGTTGTGTCTAACATGACTGCACACAACTTGCGAGTCTTTCTCATGGCTTCATTCAGGTTTCTCAGTGACAGCCGGTGAAAGTCAAGGGTTCCCCACTGCGCCATAAATGCAAAAAATAAGTCTCAGGAGACACGTCTCTTGTTCACACAGCTTACGAGTGTGGCTGCACAGGTTGAGGCTGTAACAAGGTGTATATAGAAGCCTTACTGTCAGGTCACACCGGGCACATGTAGCCCCGGCTTGAAGCAGCAAACACAGCGTCTCCACATCTTGACAGCTGGGTCCGATAGTGACAACGACTGCATGCAAAACGCCGTTGTCAGTCCGGTTCGATGCCCATGCCACAGACGCTTGTATCAGTCAAGAGCGCCAGATGACATCCCCAGATCTCATGATCGATAACGGCAGACATCACATAAGGATTGTCGGGATCAGAAAGGTAACCCAGTATGTGACTGCTGTCCGCCTATGCGGGTGTGCTGCTGAAGTTGCAAGATACTTTAGGGCGAGAACGAAGGCGAGCCTGCGGATGTACCTTTGGTAGCTGTAAAGTCAGCCTCAGAAGGATCGGCGGGTTCCAACAAGCTGCCCAGATGCGTCTGTTTCAAGAAGTGCGTCTTGGTCACATACCCCATTTGTCCCCTTGGCATGGTGACGTCTGTCTACGACACAAACGATGACGCCCGACCAGTTCCCTGACGATAACCGAACAACTCCGCTGGCAGACTTGTGTGTCTGCAAATGTTGGTTCACTTTAGCGCTTCGTGAAGACGGTCAAGAAGTTGGGACCTCTCCGCGACGGTTGTCATTTGATATATTGTCATTCGTCTAGGGCCGGCCGAGGTCCGCCCAGGGCTTTTCGATCCTGGTCAACCTTACCTCTACGTTCATGCCTACTACAGCCTCTCCAGGGACAATTGTCGCGGAAGGACCTGTTCACAGTCCTGCATAATGAGGCACGGCCTGTCGCAGCTGCTGCCTCGGCTGGAGACTTCATGCTCGACATTGCTGCAGAAAAACTCCGGCGCAGTTTGTACCAGTCAGTTTGCGCTGACTGCCACCGGTCGCAGAGGCTTCGCTGATGATGCCGATCTTCGCAAAACGCCTCTACATGCCTTCCATGTAGAGAACGGTGGTAAGTGCTTCCGTGCAGAGCC
>JAABUO010008165.1_pt1 | contig 11875 bp, 16 predicted proteins | sample 5559291 | NCBI WGS metagenome assembly JAABUO01 (sample SAMN10711878, study PRJNA513372) | rock metagenome | isolation source: Antarctica rocks | place: Antarctica: Victoria Land, Finger Mt sud | reverse complement strand
AGTACGCTGCCAGGTTTGCCAAGAGTGGTGATCATCCATTTCAGCCTAGGCAGCTGCTGTAGGGTGGACAGCATTGCGTCACCCAGGGTAGCTTTGCCGGTCCATAGCTGCACTTGACATCGACACAAGTAAGGGAACAGCGTATTACCTTTGGGAAAATGTGCAGAGGTGCACAGGTAGTCAGCCTCCTTAAGCAGCTCATCCAAGCCCTCTCTGAGCCTTTCAGCTTCAACAAGGACTGGGACTCCCCTTTGTCGGGCTGCTTTTGCTAACAGAATGGCAGAGACTGTGAGACGCCCATCAAAATATACCAAACTGGCATTGTTAAGAATCTGCTCGACTTTGTCTGGCTGGAGATCTTCTGGGGTATATTCTATTCCAGGAGTTTGAATGCATGTTCTGGTGCCACCTGTGAGAGCTCGCTGTTTTGTGATGCCAAGGTACCTCCTGTGTTGTGGGGTATGGCCAGACCTTTGACTGGCATGTGATTGTATCAGAACGAGGGGAAATTTTCTTGTTGCATGAAGCAGCATTGCAACTTGCCCTTGCCTTTTTTGTCAACAATCATGTAGCTGAAGTGGGAAGCGCCTTGACTTCTCAGTAGGAACTCTGTGTTGATGCCATCTGCTTGAAGTTCCTGTACAATTTGCTGCCCTATGCTGTCATTGCCAACCTTAGTCACCAGGCAAGCATCAATGCCCAGGCGAGAGGCAGCTGTCAAGGCATTGGCACAGTTTCCTCCACCTCTTGTCTGAAGCACATGAATGCAGGCTTTTTTGCTGGCATAGGAAGCTGTAAGGAGCTGCATAGGTACAAACTATTGGCACTGCACAGACTATCAATTCACCTCCATGCGCTGAGTGCGAAGTTTTTCGTCCGGTTTTGGGAAAGCGGCAACCTGTGCTAAGAAGTCCCAGCAAGCAAGTCCAAGGCCGACCACCTTCTTTCGGTGCTCGAGCGGACTGTCTGCAACAGCTTGAACGGATGCCTGTACAGTCCGTTTTGCGAGAGCAGCGTTTGGAACGAACAAGTCCACAAGGCAAGGAAGTGCCTGCTGCAAGTTGTGCTGACGCGCTGGCCCCCCGTATGCAATGTGCTGTATGATGCCGGGCGCTGTCCGCCAGGACACTGAACCGTGCAGTTGCCTGGGCAGTGAATTGGTCGTGCACATGACATCCACTCGATTCACAGCAAGCATCTCGCAAAAGCCAAACGATACCTGATCTTGAAGACAAATCTTGCACCGGCTGAGCGCGCCTGTTGCGTGCGATTGGAAGTTGCATGCATGGGTTGCTAAAGCATGGTTACTAAAAGGTTACTCAACGGTTACTAAAATGTCTCCATAACGTAAGATATACAAGTCAAGGTGCAGCAACACTCACAACAGTCCTTAACCGGAGTGACAGTGCTCGCAGTCAGGCAATGTTCGTACATCACTGCGCCATTTGAGCGGTATGGAGGACCAGGATTCACAGTTGTGCAGAGACCCTCCGGAACCGTCAGGTAAGTGTATGTATGAGCCTGTTATCAGGTGCACTGAGCCGGCGACGCGGCGTTTGTCGATTGAAGACAGTGCTGTCACCACCCAGGCGCGCTTCAGCAGCGTTTCGGATTGTTGCAGTCTGCAAAATTGCATGCTTTCATTGATTTTTGTGACCAGAGCTGTGCTTGTCTTGCCAGATTATGGCGCACAGCGGTACTATTATCAAGAAGGGCAGCGTCAGCGTTTTCTGCAAGAGCAATATCAGAGGTTGGCACTCCAAGACGCGATGGCCGCAGAGCCGAATGTCCCTCACAGTGCTGATCCAGAGGCGACTGATGAAGCACTGCCAGAGGGCGAGTTGCCAGAATACATTCAGGAAGAAGATGAAGAAGAAGATTTGTTGTACTCTGTTCAACCTCAGCAGCTGTCTCATGGTGACATTTACCTGGCGTCCAGTGTAGGAGACACGAACAGAGTCAGGTAAGAATCCCTTGTGTATAAAAAAATGTTACTGCTTTGCTGCTTTATGCTGCATACAGGCTGGCTGCAAGAGAACCCAGGCCAAGTCACTCAGTGCATTTGCTTCCAGGGAGCTGAGCATGGGCTCCTGGACTGCAGGTCTCTTGTGGAGGAAGAAGCAGTGGATGTCAATTTGAGAGATGCCTGGGATGCTGTGCCTTTGTACTACGCCTGCCGTTCTGGTAAACGCTTTGCGAGACATTGTCAGGTTGAGGTTAGGATGCATGATGACTATAACCAGTCAGTACACCCAGATTGCTGAGCTTTGTTCACAGCAGGCTATCGCCGATGATCTACATGGCGTTTCTGCTTCTTCACTACACTTCGTTACAACTTCATTACAATTGTGGTAACTTGCATGGCATGCTATTGGCTCTGGACTACAACGGTCATGCATGTTTGTCACAGAGACAACACCTTGGGCTACAGCTAGCATGCATCACAAAGGAGCCTACAGCATTGCAGGCACACCTATAGTCTATGCGCCAGGAATATATGCAATGCTGTGAACAAGCTGCAATGAGACAAGTCAAGTGTGTGAGCACTGTTGTGAGCTCAGAAAGCTTTGTAATGTCACTAGGCTCAGAAGGCGGTGTGTAAGCTCCCAGCAGCAGTTGCGCTTGCCTTCTCAGACCTTGTGATAAGCTCCTTACTGTTTCTTCAGGGCACAACGATGTTGCTCAGTATCTACTGGAAGCTGGCGCTGTCTGCAATGAGTACACATTCGATGGTGATCGCTGCCATTATGCTGCTCTGAACCTGGGCATCAGGACTCTGCTGAGGCAGTTTGAGGCTCGGCCCCCACCTCTCTCACCATTGGCTTCTTCTCTGCGCAGTCTGTCATCTTTGTGTGAAAACCCAGAGGTATGCATCTGCCTGTGGGTCTGTAATAAGACAATTCGAGTGTGGTTGACCTCTGGAAGTTTGCTGTTGAGGTGAGACTGTTGATTGTGCGTGTCTGCATGTATCTGATATGTTTTCACAGGTCACAGTCATGTTTATCAAGCCAGATCTGTAACTGTGCATACAGCCATGTTTGTAATGAATTTATCATACGCAATGACAGAGACTTCATTGGGATGCCTGCACATTCTCATCCATGCTTCCCACTGTCAAGATGCGCAGTTTGATTGACCATGAGTTTTGTCACAGGCAACAAGTAGCAGTGGTCAGACAGAGGCCCCATATTGTGACTTTGCATTTGTGTTGGGGCAGGATTTTATTCCATTGCATAGGGCCATACTAGCAGCTCGATCCAAGTTCTTCAGAAAGATGCTGCTCACTCAGTGGAGCTCCCGGGTGAGTACTAGCTTGTGAGCAGGCCTCGAGTATGAGTGGCTGGCTGTTGTCACGACGCTTTACAAGGCGTAAACACTTCATGGCCAGCAGCATTTGTCAACAGCATCTTGGCATTTGACCAGAGACTGTGCTGCTGAAATTGTGTGTTGTATGTCTTTGTCATGCCAGCCACATTATAGTAAAGCCATCTGCTGCTTTCCATTTGCTTTCGCACTCCTGTATGCACAAGCACTCAAATTTGACCTGCAACCCCCAAAACCCTTACTTACACCATCCAGCATTTTGCCTGTGCAAAGCATGCGTCCAGAGTCTACTGCAATGAACACATGAGTGTTGGGAAAGCTCACCTTCATAGCATCAGGTCTGGACCCAATATTCAGGCGGAGAGTCATTGATCCTTATGCGCAGCAGCAGCAGCAGCAGCACTGTGTAGCTGCTGTATTTTGTGCTGCTTTGACCTCAAAGACGACTGCTGTCTACACTGCATGATACCAGGTATGACCTTTGCTTACATCTTGCACTGGCTGGACCTACAGGCAAATGGTATGAGGACAGTGCATCTAGGCAGTCCAGCCCTGAGTGCGGCAGCCCTGAAGGCAGTCCTGGTGTTCATTTACACAGAGAGGCTGGATGTGGGCATAGAGGAGGTGGAGCCTGTACTCAGGGTCATGCGTAAGTGCCGTCTGAAGCATATGGTTCCCTGTATTCAGAAGGAGCGCAGGACGCTGCGGTACCATTCCAAGTCCTTGCGTAAGGATGAGGCGGGTCCCCGCAGGTCTGCTGCTGCACTTTCTGCCCATGCTGTGATGCTGTGCTGTGCTTGCAAGATATGCCATCGTTGTGTTTATGCAAAGCAGGTATGCATTCACAGGGATATCAAGAGGTCAGGCAGTCCCTGTTGATGCCCTCTGCTACAGTGACGCTGCATTTCCTCACAAGGCACTACCAGCTTTAATGCATTGATGTTCGCTTATTGCTGCACAGCCCAACAAAGTTGCAAAAGTTCGTGTCTGTGCCATCGTATGGTTGGCATGTCTGTTTGCATGCGCTGGCTAATATAAAGGTCAACACGTGGTCCTGATCTGTCTGCCACAAATACTTGCAGCACTTGTAAACATGTCAATGGCAGCTACATCTGCAGGTTTGTGCTGCAACCTGGCATGCTGCCTGAGGAAGCCAGGCTGGCATATGACCTGCGTTGCTTACGTCAGAGAGCAGCTGCCTTGGAAGCTGCTGGTGCTACAGTGTCTGCATCAGACTTTGCTGATATCATTCTGCTGATTGATGCAGTCCGCTTCAGGTGACCCATCACCAGCTTTGATTGTGGAATGTAATTAACTGTGGGGGTGAATGTCATTGCAATGCAGTTGCTGATGTGTTCAAGACAGGCTCTTGACTGCTGACACAATGCCATGCTTTGATACTGCATATATCTCAGCTACATACCTTATCAGCAAATGCATGGATGCAGGTGTCATTGCTGCATTCTAGCTGCACGCTCAGACTATTTCAGAGCCTTTCTGGAGCGCTCCCCTGCCCAGAACACCTCCTGCATTGCTTCACGCTCTAATTCCAACCAGTCAGAACAGGATACACATGCTACCACGAGCAATGCACAGCCAGCTGCTGCCAAAGCTGCGCCTAACCAGCATGCTTCCCAGCATAGCTTCTGCAGATGCACAGAGGTACACCAGAGCGCAAGCATGGCTTCTGATGGTAGGCAGGACAGCACAGCAGCAACTGCTGGGCAAGTTGAGCTGCCCCAGCTTGCGGTGGCAGATGTGACGCCCGAGGTGTTCAGGCTAGTGCTGGAGTTCGCATATAGTGGATCAGTGCAGATTTTGGCGCCTCAGTGGCTCAAAGCTTCAGGCGCAGAGCAGCTGTTTGAGGCAGCTGAGCGATACCTGCTGCCTTTGCTCAAGGTGAGCACATGGTTTGCAGCAATTCCAGCTTGAGGTGCAACTTCCAAAGATGCTGCAGATGCTGCTGTCTTGCAGCATCCGTGTCTCAGACCACTGCTGAGATCTTGCATGTAACCTGGGCATGTGCTGCACTGCTGCTATGCAGCATCAGAACAAGAGGCTTTGAGGATAAAGGTATGCTGAGGTCCACTTGCCTTGAGCTGAAGGTTGATGTTTGATGCAGCGAGAGGTGGCAGAGCATATAGTCGCCGCCTTGGATGCTGGAGGAGGGTCCATGGACCAATTATGCCGTCTGCTGCTGGCTGCTGATACTTACCAAGTGATCCTGCTGCGCAATCACTGCCTGGCAGGCTTGGCTCAAGCTTTCCAATGTCTGCACACCCACACTCCCAGGGAGCAGGCCATCTTTGAAGCCTTTGTTGATGCTGTTGCACCAAAGGCAAGGCTCTCAGTTGCTGTTTTCTTCTTGTACAAGCTTTGACGCTATCATGCAAGATTGTGTAGCATGGCCAATAAAACACATCGGGGAAGGAACATATTTTGGTTTGTTGTATCAGTCGTGTGGGGCGGCTGATGCCAACAATTGCCTGCTATGCGAGTGTGCTGTGCCTTTGAGTCCACCCTGCATGGCGGCTAAATGCTGTATTGGCAAGACAAGGTTGGCCTTAATCAGGGTTTGGGCTCACACATTGTTGCTGTTGATTTGATCAAGCGCTACTTGCAGGGTACAATAGACATTCTGGATGGTAGCAACATCGGTGGAGCATCTCATGGCAAGATTGAAGGCAGTGGTGTTGGAGGTCTGGGAATCGGTACCCTGCTTCAGGATTTGAGAGAAACTTTCTTGGAGATGTTTGGTGGCACTGGAAAGCACAGGGATCGAGCTGCCAAGTTGTTTGATGCACAGTTGCGAGATATTGCTACAGCCGGTCAGTCATGTTGACGAGCACATACAAGCTCAAACGCTGTTGATGAGAATGCGTAAGCCCTTCACTTGTCAGCCTGCTCCAGTGGGTACCATAAGCACCATAAAATCCATAAGCCCACTGGAGCAGGCTGGTGGAGCAGGCTCACTTCTCAGCACATGAAGATGCAGCGACGAAATGTGGCTGCTGTTGACGGCTGTGCGCCAGGTTGTACAAGTACAGGCTGCTGTTCAGCTGTCCAAGGCATTGTGCTGTTGTTCAACACGTGCACAAGCAGCTGCTCTGCTAAAATAGACCAATCTGGTGAGTGCACTCCCTGTCACACAGCAAACCTTGATACGGCGTATATCATCTATCTGGCACTTTGCACATTTTTGTGGCAGCTCCGAAACCAACAGTGCCACTCAATACCAGAATGATGATGGTGCTCGTATGGGACTGACGCCGACAGCGGCAGGAGTCGATCGTATGTAAGATGTCATACCTGTTTGCGTGGTTCGACAGTCAGCTCGTGCGTGATCATGCTGACACTTCCGCAACAGATCACCTTTTCTTGTCGCACGATCCGGCGAGGCCCATGTGCCATAGCCTCGTCTGTACTCCTTGAACACACATGCACGAGAAGGATTGTTTTAGGCAGCGTATTGCATGCTGTGGTCGTAGCAGCTGCACCTAGACAGGTATTTCTCGGGCTTGAGATCACCTGCACACTCTGACAGGCCGCACTGTATGCTTTCACCCAACAACATGGTCGCATGTGCAGGTTGAACACACCATAGACAGAGTCTTTGCGGTCAGTGACGTTCATTGTGACTACACCCTTAATCAGGACTGGCTGACAGAACTTAAACACAGACAATATGGGTGAGGCCTATCTCAAAAGCAGTAATGTGACACGCCGGTTTGATTTTGACTCATGACAGAACAGACCTGCATGGTTTAGGCAGAACGACGTTTTGCTCTTGGCTGGAGACATCTCTGATGACCTTGGTCTGATACGCCAGAGCCTGAGCTCAGCAGCTGAAGCTTTTGGCCGGGTCTTCTATGTGCCTGGCAACCACGAGTTGTGGGTCAGAGGCGAGCCTCACAGCGTCAAGTAAGGCACGTGCACCCTGCAGCTGCAGAAAAATTCAGCAGTGTATCCTTTGCAATCTGTTTTTGCAACTACACTCTCGTGCCTATGCAGGAATGGTGCAGCGCAAGACTCATTTCAGAAGCTGCTGTTGATATTGCAACTATGCCAGGAGCTTGGCATCCACACAACACCTGCACGTCTGGGAAACTTGTGCATTGTGCCTTTGCTGTCCTGGCACCATTCCAGCTGGGATAGAGAACCTGACATACAGGGTGTCCCCCATGTATCTGCTCTCAGCATTGCAGACTATGGGGCTTGCATATGGCCTGACACTGGTCCAGGTACATGAGTCAATCGTATGCTGTTCATGTCGGTTGTGGCTACTGCTCTGATCCTGTATTAGCACTGGTTTGGCTTGCAGCTTCAGAGGTGCTTCTAATGATTGGTTGTTCCTAGCAGTCATGCATGGATATTGGCCATGGCCATTGTTGGAATCAGTTCTCAGGCCGTGTATGTCAGCTGTTGCTCCATGACTGGTTGCTCATGACATGCTTTATGGTTCATCAAGGCTTTTGTAGGTTTTGGAGGGGCAGTTTACACCAGGCAACAGGGGGCAAAAAACTTCTTGCAAACTTGTCAGAATACAACGTGCTTCACTGCTGCAGGTCAGGGGATACATGGGTCCCTTGATATAGCAGAGTGGTTTGACAAGCAGAACCAGACAGGCTGGCAAGAGCTGCTGCAGCAAAAGCATGGTTGTGATGTCATCTCCCTTGCCCATTTCTTGCCCCATCAGGTATTCTCCTTATGTCCTGTTGTGCTTGTCACTTAAGTAAACTCGTCAATCCTCATATCCTCACTGTGTTTAGCATGGGACTCCATCTTGCTACATGTGCAGAACATATGAGTTACTGTTTGTGTATGCTGAAGAGTTTGTCATTTGATGTGAAGCATGCAATCAGACAAATGCACCCTCAGAAAGCTCGAACCGCTGCCTGATGGAGAAAGAAGTCAATGGTAACTTCTCTGCAGTTCAATCAGTGGCTAAGCATGTGTAAGCTTGTTGAAATGTCATGACAAAAATTCAGTGTGATAAAGATTTCATTCAAAATGTATTGCCACCGCAGGCATTGCTGCCAGAGAAACGTTATTTGTTCTATCCAAACTTGGCCAAGGCCGCTGGCTCAGAGCCTTTGGCACACCGCTTGAGGGCTCTGCGACCCGATGTAAACATTTTTGGCCATACTCACTTCTCTTGGGATGCCACTATTGAGGGTAGGGGTTCAAGTCCCGACCTGGCATGATCAACCTTGATAACTTAGTCTGCTGCTCATATTGCTGAGCCCTTTTATGCTTGAGAGAACTCAAACATCCATATAGCAAGAGCGCTTGGGCTGTTTTCTCAGAGGGCTTTATCACGGATGCCAAAGACACAAACTCTTGTTGTGTGCAGCAACAGCTATGCTGCACGTGACTACATACAGGCTTGACAGGATAGTAAAATAAGGACGTTGCAAGGTGCAGCATTTGTTGCTTCAGTCTGTTGTTCTTGTACAGCTTACCTAGCCTTGTCAAGCTCATCTGCCTTGATACAACCAGTTCGACTGCCCCTTTTATAGCATCATCACAGGATAGCTCTTTGCGTTTCTTGGGCCAGACTACCAGCAACGGGACATGAAGCTCTTTTTGGAGCAGACTTCTCTCCAGCTTAGTTTGTCACCTGTGCACCTGTGCTTTCAAGCCAGGTTTTCTGGTGACTCACAATTGGCTACACAACCCCCCAGCCTATAAAGTACTAAAGGAAATACAACAGTGGGAAAGGGTTACATGCAGAATGTGATGGGTTGCAGGAGTACGTCATATCCAGGCTCCACTGTGTGGGCCATCAGAGCGCCGCCGCCGCCCGCGCTCCCTCACCTTTGAGCAGCTGACCCCCCTGGGTCCCATGGACAGATCCAGGATCATACCCACCCCCTCAGGCTTTGACCCTGTGAAGGCAGACTGGCTGCCCATTCAGATTTATGAGAGTGATGCATACAGATCCAGAATGGGCAAAGCAGGAGATGATGCTGATGGATGGCAGGTATACCTCTCTGGTTAGGGCTTGGCTGGGCAATACTGCTGTATGACATTTGCCCTTCACAACATGTTCAAAAACCTGCAGATGTAGGTACATGCTGTGATCCATAATGCAAAGCTGTTCAATCAGTAGCAGTCTTCAGTAGGTTTGTGATTCATAATGCAAACCTGTTCACTGCCCTGTCGATGCATGCATGCCATGTGCAAACTCGTTAACTGCCGTGTTGATGCATGCAGGCCACTATTGAGCAGTTCAAAAACCAACAGCACGATCAGTCTGCAACTGCTTGCAAGTCCTAGCAATATCCAATAGCATATTACATTGCCCATAAGGCACCATTGATGCTGCAAAATAGCTCTGAATCTGCTCAGCGTTGTTGAAAAAAAGTTGATGTCACAATAGCCAGCATATCTGCAGAGTGCAGGGCATGTTGATGCAGGCCCTGCAGCATGGTTACATGTGCCCTCCTTTGGGAGCTCACTGGAGTGAGTATTACAGTCATCACAGGCGGGAGCCTCACAATGTGCAAATGGCTCCGTGGGTTGCTGGTATGTATGAGCGCAGGACCAGACGTGCTGCCAAGACTGCTGGCAAGCCACCGCCAAACGAAGGCATCTAACAATAATAACGGTTTATACGCTTCCCGGCCTATGGTGAGCTACAAACAAAGGCACCTCAAACATCAAGTGGCCAGGCATCTGAGCAATGGTATTGTGCATCTTGTGAGCATGTCATGCACTTCATGTTGACATCACGCTTTGGTGGCATAGAACTGTCATGTGGTTGTGGCCCATGCAATGTGTGATTTGGTGCTAAAGCTAGACCTGATTATGTTGCCATGTAAAGCAGTCAGCAAAATCTGGTGAAATGCCTAAATTTCAGATGGTCATCTGGCAGTACAATCGCTGATGCTTGTCTCAATGAGATGTGATGCTTGTGACATGCCTGCCTATAACCTGGTGTGAGAAGAGCGTCAATCTGATTCAAGCTCAAGTGTGAAAGGTTCCTGTCACACTCTGTATTGACTATAGCTGCTGGGTTGCTTGTGACGCATCCTGCTCAGTAAATTTTCACCTCGTGACTGCTCTGTCATGACGCCTAAAACGTACTGGAACCTAGTCAAACCGGCCAAAATCTAAAGCTTTGTTACTTGCAGCATGGTAACATGATGCTCTAGCGCAAGAGCTTTTCCATCTTTCGGATTCCAACTGGACGTTTTTGTCCTATCAGGACAGCAAGCTGGATTTGATTCATCAACACTATGCGGTCCTTTGTTTGATTAGTTATAGTATACTCAAAAACGGTTTTAGGCATGCTTCTAAGGGCACGTGGCACCCAGCTGCGGTATAGTGTAGTGGTTAGCACCCCAGACTCTGAATCTGGTAACCCCGGTTCGAATCCGGGTACTGCAAATTTGTTTTGTTGTGCTTCTAGCCCCATCCCAAACCAGTGGTTTGCACAATCATGGCTCAGACGCTATAGGACCATCTTTCCCCTCCCCCATAGGACCATACAGGCTGCTATACTCACAGTCACAAGTGACCGCACGGAGAGCTCAGGACCAGAGCCTCAACTACAGCCCTGCTCGTCCATGGCAGACAGACTCCTAGTCCTGGAGGCAGATATCCTCAGGAGGTAGGCTAGGATTTTGCTCCAGAGCCTGGCCACTGGCCAAAGCCGAGACAGCTGTGCAGAAGCTGACCCAGGTGCGGCGCAAGGACGCTGTGCAGACTTCAGCTAAGCTGAGTCAGCTTGAGGGGGGTCTCAATGGGCTGGAGAGGAAGCACCTGGATTCTGCTGCTTCCTTTGCAACATGGCAGTAGTAGTAGTATGGTAGTAGTAGTAGTAGTGTGGTAGTAGTAGTAGTATGCATGTGCAACCGACACGTACGTCGCAACATACACTCTGCACTGCACACTCAAGCATAAGTCCCAAGCTCCTGCTCACCCATGATCCCCACGTCACACTTAAATTTTCAGCCCATATGGATGTGTATTTTGGCCCAGCATGCAAACAGTTGAATGGCGGCCTGATGTTGTAAAACACAGTGGATTTGGCAAATTGTCAATATGCTGCAGCCTTAGCAGCTGTTGTTGGTTAGGACTGCCCAGAATCAGCACGCACATCCGCCCTTTGGGTGCTGTTCACTGGTCAAGCACACACGCACTGTGGTCCATGCCAGTGTGTGATGAACCTTGGACTGGTTTTCAAGTCTAACAATGACCATGTTCTTCTTCTTGCCTGCCTGCCCAAGTGTCTGCCGACATCACCTATATGAGTGATGCTCAATGTAGGAGTTGCGATTCTGACTTTCTGAACAGACACGGATGTGTGCACAATGCATGCAAGTTTTATTTGTGTACAACACATTGACAGGTATGTACACACATTTGTGCAGGAGGTGCACAACATGTGTATACATACATGAAGGTGAAGATGACAATTGTGTTGTCTGGTTATGCAGATTTTCAGGATGCTGCCAGTGAAGTAAATCCGGCTGGGCCGCCATCTGTAGCAGTGTGGCAGTGTATTACAGTGTATTACGGCGTGACGCGGCCCGCTCACAGCACG
>JAABUO010008164.1_pt1 | contig 11876 bp, 11 predicted proteins | sample 5559291 | NCBI WGS metagenome assembly JAABUO01 (sample SAMN10711878, study PRJNA513372) | rock metagenome | isolation source: Antarctica rocks | place: Antarctica: Victoria Land, Finger Mt sud | reverse complement strand
CAAATGCCAAGGCATCTCTTTGTATACTGCATATACAAGTTTCAACCTCAATGCACATTGCTGAGCAGGCTATTGCGTTCTGCATGCATCACATAGCCCAATGCTCATTGGTGTATGCAATCACTATTGAGGATGCCGCTTAGCCAGTTCGACTGCAAAACAACACGGTGAAATTGCACAAATTGGTCGGAGGTTGCACAACATGCAAGCAATGTTTTTGTTTGCTGCAGCAGTCTTACCATCTGTGAACATATCTGACAATGGTGCCTTCGGCTCCTTTTGAGCTGCCTCCAAAGCCTTCAATACCTGAAACATGCAGCATCACTAGTTTGGCACCCACATCAAGGCAGGCAGGACATCGTCCAAGCAACGCAGCATTGTACTATTTGATTGACAGGCTGGTGCATATTTAGAGAAGGTCAACCCCCATTCAATGACATATTACAGCAATGCATTCATGCTCAGCATGGGCAAGGCAGCAAGAGTATCCGCTGCTTCACTACAGTTGGAACCAAGCTAGCTACAAGACAATGACAATCTGCAGTGTCATTGTGTACAACAAAATATACCTCCTTCCTGAGGCTGAGGCGCAAGTCCTTCTCCTGTTGTGGGTCCCACCAGTCATTTGCCAGCAGCAGGTTCTGAAAACGCATGACTGGGTCCCTGGCCCGCCACCTGTTCATCTCATCTGCTGTGCGATACCTGCAATCAGGAACATGCATATAGCAGCCCAGATTCCCTGACATCCAACCAAGCCTCAAGACAGACGCAAAAGCACTATCAGTCCATGACCTTTGACATGCAAGTAAATGCCAGGAAGTCATATAACAAGAGCCTTGCACAGATTTTCACATGGCAAGTCCCCAACAGTAGCATCCGAGCAATAATTTACATCCCAAGTAATTTTGTGAACATCTGCAATAAAAGCATGTAATGTCACTTATAGCTGAATTATACCTAGATGAGTCATCTGAGGTTGAGTGATGGCCACTGCGGTATGACATGGCCTGCACATAGAGAATGTCACTGTTGGCTTCACACCCACGTAAGACAGCTGGAAATGACACACGAGCAGTCACTGTATGATGCCCATCATGCAGAAAACGAGCAGTTCATAGCAGAGAAAGGCCATGACCAGTGGGCAGCAGCGTCAGCATACAGAAGAGCAGTGCATGTGAGATAGGGCTTCAGCTCACCTCAATCAGCACAGGGCAGCTGTTGGCAACTGCTATCTTGCGTGCTTCAGCAGTGGCATTGTATACTGCCCTTGCATCGCCACCATCTACTCTGATGCTGGCAATGCCATAAGATGGTCCCCTTCCAGCGATACCATCACCTGAAAAAGTATTGTACAGGGGCTCATGAACCACAGACACCATGACAGTTGTGTTGTGATCCATGGTCTTTGAGACTGGTGCAACAAACAACCACTGCATCCCAGACCGTGGTATGTAGCACATGATGTCAGGAAGAAGACAGTCATGGGCAGGCGCAGCATGCAGCTGCAAATGTGGAGAGCTTTACACCGTCAAACTGAGCGTCGATGGACAAACACAAACCTCTATATTGCTCGGTGCTGGGAGTGCTGATGGCCCAGCCATTGTTGCGGCAGATGAAGAGCACGGGTGCTCTCAGAGTGCTGGCAAAGTTGACAGCAGCATGGAAATCTCCCTCTGAGGCCGCACCTTCCCCAAAGTACACTGCCACACAAGCCTGCTTGCCCTCCAACTGCAGAAGTGAAACGCATGCATTAGCATCATTGTTTGCCAGAGGCTGGCGTCTGGCATGATGACTCAGCATCATCATCAGCTTCTGCAAGCCATGTCGAGCTGTATGCAAACTGTGTACTTTCCTTCTGTAAACAGTCTGAGCTGTCAGCTGCCTCTGTAGGCACAACATCCATGGCTTGAGTGCAGGCTTACAGTTGCTGTGCCATGCAATACACCTGGAAGGTGCTAGCAGCTGCTGACCGTACCTTGAGAGCATAGGCAGCCCCGACAGCATGCGGTAGCTGAGTTGCCAATGGTGAGGAGATGGTGTGAAAGTTGAGCTCCTTGCTGCCATAGTGAATTGGCATCTGCCTCCCTTTCCCATGGCCGTGGATGTTGCCGTAGCACTGCCAGATGCATCAGGGGGTCAGACAATGTGCATGTGGGACACTGCAGCTGTGACATGTGATTTCGCTGACCTGATGCGCCATTTGCTGAATGGTGTAACCTCGCCAACATCATGACTCCATGCTCCCGATACTGTGTAAACACCTATGCATATACCAACAAGCCATTGTAGCAATCATTGCTAATCATCACATCAATTGATGGGCAGCGCTAGGCTGAGGCAATGATTGCTTATGTGATTATTGCTGCTGCCTTTGGTGTGCTGGGTGAAGGTAGCTTTTGTGTTTTGGACAAATGTGTGTTTCTTGGGGAGGCATAGCTTTTGACTCACAGTGTCTTCCAGTGTCAAGGCCGCTGCAGAGCCCACAGCTGTGGCCTCCTCACCAGCGCTTGTCATGAAGAATGAAAATCTTCCCTGCAAACAAAGGCATAGCGGGCTTTGCAAGCCAGCAGCTAAGCTCTGTTTCATATCCGGGATTTTAAGCTGGGTTAAGTAGGCGCACTGTCACAATGACTGCCAAAGCAGGACCCCACCAAGGTATCTGCTCAGCACAACTCAGAGCCATGCAAAACTGTCATGAGTTGAATATGCTTCACCTGTCTTTGAGCTTCATAAAACACAGTGTCCACGATCTGCAAGGCTGCCATTGTACTGTACATTTTGGTAGCCAGAGCATGATCAATCTGATGGGGCACATCTGCACCAGCTATGTCTGTTCCAGTGCTGTCCACAGTTCGGTAGCAGCTCATAGGAGGAGTGGCGGACTGAGGACCACCAAGCATCAAGAGCTGCACTCACAGCACGCAAGTGCTGAGTACACCACTAGCTGCTGCACTTCTGCAACCCGAGCAAGACTCTGGCCAGTACTTTCTTGGTGAATGGAACTTTGCCGCCCGGGAAATCCATAGACTCCTCCAGTTTTGGAGAAGCGTCAGCCTCGGTGCTGAACACTTGCTTTTGTAACAGTGCTGATGTTGCTACTACAGTAGAGTGAACTGGCATAAGCTGCTGTCTGACAGCTCCACATAGTCTCGGCAAGAGCATGCTGCAGGCCTGACAGGGCATGCCAATACAGCTTGACGGGTTTTACCGATCTAAGACGAGCAGTCAAGCACTGTTGACTGTAGCCTACAGACTGTAGGTTTGCGTGTCTGACTATCTGATCTGATCCAGATCTTCAACTTTTTTGTAGACAGCTGGCAGTGAGCGTTTCATCACCCAGCACAAAAAGCTGCAGACACGCCCCGTAGAATTTCCTCGTGGTCTAGGCCTGCAGGCGTAGGGCCTTGGCTCGACACAGACATACAACTTCGGAACAATTCATGCTACGATACAGGTGGCACCGTAACCAGCCGTAACCCAAGTAACGCCAGCGTTCAACTTGACTCTTGGCAACTCGATGTGCAACACTTGATGTGCAACTCGTGTCCTTCACTTGGTAGCGTGGCATATTGAGAGCTCTACGGAGTCCTGTCCGTCCACAACAGAATTCGCTAGCCCTGGCTCTGTGATGGTACAGGCCCCTGCCCTGACTGAGCTGCCTGAGGTGTACAGCAACATACTGAATTTTGGCGAACTGCTGTACTGTCAGCAGTTGTTTGAAAATGGCGCCTGGAAGATCACAAACTGGAGTGGTTCAAAGCCCACAGAGAGGCGATTCTGGTTCATGGACCTACAGGAAGATCCTATGTTCACTGACACAATATTCCAAAGGCTTAGGCAGCTTACCGGCAAGGACTTTGAGCTAAGGAATGTATATGCGAACGGTCAGACCTTTGGACATGATGGTGACTTCCACACGGACGGCCAGGATGCTTCGCATTGGACCTTCCTCATATATGCCTCTGAGATCACAGATGGTGGTCTTACACTATTCAGAATTCCTGGAACGAAACTCCTGTCTGCTGTTGAGCCAATAAGAAACACAGGTGTACTGTTCCATGCAAACCTTGTGCATCGGGGTCTGGCGCCCTCAAGGGAGTGTGATGCAATGAGAGTGTCAATAGCTTACAAGCTGCGGGAGCGAAGCGTGTCCTGACAGCATAGTTGCATGGCCAGATGCAATGACTTCACTTTGTAACAAGCTCGCTTGTGCAAAAACTGTCATGACACAAACAAAACCAGCAAATGAATTGACATAGGTTGTTTTAGCTTGACTGTGCACTTCCAATTAAAGTTTTACTAGCTGGTGGCTCAAATAGAACTGATTTGCGTTTCACTTGTACCTTTCCCTTCTTAGCTGTAGCTTGTGAAAGCAGTCTATGAGCTTTACTTACATCCACAGCAAAAAGCTGTTTGGTTCTGAGCAATTCTTTTGAGACCATGTCTGACCCAATCCCTGCTTGCACCCATTAAGCTTTGATGGGTAGTGCTTTGTGAGTATTTCATTGCCGGTGCATCTGTTCCTTGTTTTGTTTTATGTATGGTTCTTTATACAGTCGAACACTGACTTTAGCTAGGTACCGGTAGTGTCTGTGGGGTTACTATCAGCATTGGTATTCAGGTTTCAATCCCTTCTCATAATTTCATCTCATGCGTTCTTGATGGTGTTGACCGCACAGCAGTTCTTGTCTACATCATAATGATCACATGCAAAAAGAACTTCTGATCTGCAGTCGTGTTCAATTTGTTACGTTTGTCTCAAAAAGTAAGTCAAGCATGGTGATGTTTTACATGTGCCATATCCTCTAGCAGCTGATGTGATTTTGCTTGCTTTCGCATTAACTCAAGCCCAAACAGCTGGCATTGCATGGGACCAAGACGAACGTGCAAGGAAGCTTCGAATGTGTGTGCACGATCATGCTAAATGCACTGCAGAGACTCAGGCAGTCTTACACTGGTGTACTAATTGCAGTATGACTAGTAAATATATATATACTGGTATAATTTTAAGGTGTGCACAGTCGATGCACAACTGAGAATCTTGTTTTTGATTTCACGCTTAGGATCAGGAAATCATTTCCTGGAAATTTTCCTGGAAATGTCACCTCAAGCCCTTACATACTGCTACTGAGCTGACTTTGCTAGTGAGGCTGCATAGCAGACAGCTCTACATTGTATCGCATGCTTTAGCACAGGACACCTGAAGATAAAGAGCACTCCATCTTCAGCAATGCTGCATCAAAGTTGCTGCAAATCAACATTGCAGCATCTTTTGGGTCACAGCTGCACAGCAGCATTCAACTGCTGAGATGCAAAGTAGAATGCGGTTGTGGAACACTAGCCTTGCAACTTATTGCAGGCTGACTTTGAAACTGTAGAATTGCACCATTGCAGTGCTACTATACAAGTCCTTCATACTCAGAGTCAGCGCCTCCAGCTTGTTTTGCAGGTATAGCATCATCAGGCCTGTCTGTGGGCCCCCAGTTCTTACTGTCTGCATCTCTCATCACAGGCCTGGCACGACTATGAACACGCTGGGGATGCAGTACACTGCTATCCCCCTCTTCTGCTCTTGACAACAGTGCCGCAGACTTGTAGTCATCAGCTACTCCTGGTGGAGTAGAGCCTCGACCCAGCCTGCAACCACATAGGCAAGGCTGTCATGTCACACCATGAAACAGCATGCTGGTGGTCTGAATTGGACCAGCTTATGGCCATTGCTTGCAACGCATGCACATGGAGTTGCTGTAGCTTGCGGTAGCGCAGCCTCATGCAGATGGACGGCGAGAAACTGCCAAAAGCTGCTCTTCAATCGCTTGCAGACTCAAGAGCCTGGGCTTATGCCAGGCAAGCTGACCCACACAGAAGCAAACTCAACCTTGTCAGCCTTGCATGGTCGTCAAGCCTCAGCTTGCAGTCCAGTCTGGCTGTGACACAGGGCAAGTGGATACTAAAGAAATGGTCGTCAGCGCAGGCATGTGTCAATGACAAGAGCATCAGCCAAAACTGACTCCACCACACCCAGGCTCACCTAGATCTGCCAAGCCCTGGCTTGAAGGATCTAGTGCTGCTGTTGGTCCATTGCCGGCCAAAGGAGCGGCTGTGCCCTGAGCCAGGGTCTGGTAGGTCCTGGGTATCGTGCTCCCCACCCCCCATTGTCTCCAGGCCTGTGAACTGCAGGCACATGGCAGTACATAGTTGGTTATCATACTGAGCAGTGTAACAGACACCCAGACATACAGTATGTAGCATGTCACCCGCTATGTGCTCAGTGAGTCTAGAGGCTATGGTGAAACGATGCTGTGGGATACTGATTGGATGAATTTAAAACAGGGCTCAGGGTTGTTAGTTGCAGGATAGCAGATTTGGCGACTTGGCTGTTATTGGTGTCAGATTGGGCCTCACCTTGCCAACATAGTTCCAGAGCTGCTTTGCTTTGCTCATGTAATCTTTGGGGTCCTCCTTATCATTGCTGCTTTTGGATGCCTGGCCCCCCCTTCTGGAGGCCCCTACCCCCCTGCTGGACCGCCTTGCAAATTGGACCCTGCTCCTGCCATTCGGTCCCTGTGGGCGGCCCCTGGGGGTGAAGGGCTGTCCCTGACTGCCCCCACCATTCTCATCATCGTAGTCACCGTAATGACTGAACGCACAGTCAGCACATGTCATGTAATGAAACAAGCAGGGAAGCATCCTTGCAGTAAAGCTCCATCGGAAAATGCATGAACTGTGGGTTTACACAATGAAGTTTGCTGGCAATCTCCAGTCGCAAATACAATATGGGAGCATTCAGGGCAAAGTACAGACACTCAGGACAACAGTAACAATCCCAAATCTCACAATTGGGTCACAAACACGGCATGGGAGCATTCAGGACACAACATAGACACCCCCCACAATAGTGACAACTCCAACTCTCCAGTCAGAATCACAACATGGCAGCATTCAGGACGCAACACAGACACCCCTTACAATAGTGACAATCCTCAAGGCGCAAACAGGAGACAAGCAGGTATGTCAGTTGACAGGGCCCACCTTTGTGACCGCTCCAAGCTGTCTGCAGAGCTGTTGTCATCATCATCTTTATCCTTGGCCTTGGATTTCTTCCCGGCCTGCAGCAGGTATGAGTAATCTTGTCATGAGACATACCAGGTGAGGGGTATTCCAAGGCTTGCCGCTGCTGGCTGCAAGCATGACTAAGCAGAACAGAGCCAAAGAAAGCAGCTATTGGATCAGATATCACATTGTAAAGCAGCTGGAACACACACACAGACCATCAGGATCATGCCCTGGCCAGGGTGAGTGTTTGGTGATGGGGTGCTATGGGGGACTATCTGCTCAATGAATGCTTCACAAGCAGCGCTTGGAATGTACATCAGGTGCATGTTTTGTCGCCTGGTCCTCGCTTGAGTTGCAGAACAGCAAACATGCTGCATCAGTTGCATTGGTGCAAGTCTATGCTGCGTCACACATCCACATCGGACCACCACCCATTTGCATCCCAGACACATCTTCTTCAAAGGTCAGGCATCCATCTCAAACACAATCTGCTAGAAGTTGCATGTATGGCTCTTGGTGCGTCCCTGTGAGGCTTTGTCATTTTGTTGAAGCTAGCATACCAGCAGAACACATCAACATGCTCTACTGTTAGTACATTGACTGCCAAAACAGGACCTCATGCAGGGATCTACTCAATACTGAGCATACCTGAGTCGAGGGGACGACATGTGTTGAGTGACTGAATGAATACGTGAAATGAATGAGTTCTGAAGGAGGGCACAACGCGTGCATTGCCAATGTGCAGGTATGCCAAGCAAGTACCTGCTGCAGCTTCTGCATGACCTTCTTGAAGGCGGGCTGCAGCTGCTTGGGCACAGCCCCCTCCATGGCCGCTAGCTTGCTCAGCGTGTTGTCTTTCTGCACACACACAACCACACTGCTAGTTTGTTACGCGGACTCAAAGTGCCAAACGCTGCTACACATGCATCGCTCTGTATAGACACACCGCTGATTAGTAACACGGGGTTGACACGCCGCATGCTGTGATGCAAGCAACCTGTGAATGAATTTTTGACGGCCTGGTGTCAGTTTTCCCCCTGTCTGCTGCTTTTGCTGCATGTTCTCTTACAGACAAGCCCCACGATTGCATGAAATCCTTGGTTTGCTTTCTAGGTTCGACATCTTGCATAATCCCTGGACACACTGCACATGTTCCAAGTGGTTTGCACATCCCTAAAAAGTGCATCTCTCAGAAGCTTATGTTGCTGCCACTGTGTTGCCTGTGCACTGACAGCATGGCTAGCATATAAGCTTCGACGTGTGTTTGCATTATCAAGGCGTCATGCAAAGACTAGTGCATTTGCAGGACAGACAACTGCCAGGCTTTGACGTTATCAGCAGCAACATATTGGTACAGAATGCCGATCAGGTGTGAAAGAGCAAACAGGTATAGATACGGGTCACACTGAGCTCAGCAGCTGATGCCAGTGCAGCAAATGCGCACATAGCAAGTCCAGCACGAGACTGCATGAGGGCACCTTGGTGTTGACAGCACTGTCATCTTCCTTGAGGGCAGCCAGGTAGTCCTTGGCCCACACAAAGATGTCGGTGTTGATGCCAGTCACAATGTAGATCAGCGCGGCAAGGGACAGCACAATGTTGGTGAAGAAGACAATGCCCAGAGACAGCTCCAGACTCAGATGCTGCCTGCATGTAACAGCAGGAAACTCAGGGCTGAGTGGCTGCTGCTAAGTGGACTGGCATGGTCAAGAACAATGCAGTAGATCTCTCTGTGGTTTGAAATAGCGTTGCATGAGGTGGCCTGCTCAAACTTGGCGAGTTCAGCATTCCCAGTGGTTGTGTGTTGACTGCCCTGCTGAGTCCCCAAGACCGGAAATGGATGTTCATTGATTGGTATCATGCCCTGCAATGCTTCCAGGCACATGTGGAAACAAAGCTAGTTGCATTTCCCTGCAATGCTGCAGATCACATCTTCATCACAACTGCTGGATTGCAAGTCAATTTCATCCATTCACTCATTTGTTTGTCTATTCGCTGGCTTGTTTGCTCATTCAAGACATGCTTTTCCCTAGGCTGAGGTGCATACTGTCCTTGGAATCTCTCTGTAGGATGTCTTGATCTGGCAATCATCGCACCAACAGTCATGTGTATAGTATGCAATTGGTCACCATTTTGGGCGCCCACAGCTGCAGCTTGCCACTAAAGGTATTATGACGCTACTCGGACATGCACTGACACAATGACAGAAAATGCATCGACCGACTGACAAAAGGGCCTTGCAAGAGGACCATTACGACTTTGACAGACTTCAGAAAACCAGCAAGCACTGCCCATGACCTCACTAATACAAAACATTGTTACCATATGCAGCATCATGACTGTGCAGACCTCTTGACACTCACCGCACAGCCTGTGCTTCAATGGCGACAGAAGCAAAGGAGACATGAGACCATTATATATGTGGCTCATATGTTGTATGAGCTTGCCTGGTGTAGAGGACAACGACAAAGGAGGCATCCCCCAGGAGGATGGCCAGGATGACCATGACCTTGATGATGTCCATGAGGTAGTAGCGCACTGTGAGGCCGGCCACCAGGGTGATGAGGGCGTGCTTGGGGTCTATCTTGCTGGCACTCTCTGCATCCTCCTTGGCCTTGAAATCTGCCTGCACTCGCACCATGGCTGCAGCTCATGCAAACTTGCTTATTGCATGTGACTGCTCTTCACTGGAGTCAGAGACCAGCAGTTTTGCTGCCTGGTCTGAAAAGGTGACCCTGTCTTGTTTCTGCGGTGTTGCCTTGGCCGCACTCTAGCCATGAAAGTACCCCTTTTGATGACCGGGTACTGTCAGAGGGGTTGTGCTGCACATGCCTTTGTAGACCATCCTGGCAGTCTGGTAAAGGCGGCAGGTGCAGCTTGAGACTGGGGATGAGGTTGGGGATCACATTCATAAGATGCGAGAGGACCATCCTGATTTTGTGTACTCTACATGCTGTGTTACACAGTCGAGCTGGCACTGGGTCCCAAGGAGGTAACTTGGGGGGTGTCAAGGTTGGGGGCTAAGGGTGGGATCAAGGGGACTGGTGTTGGGAGAGAGCATACTTGATGGGCATCTTGGTGCCCTTCTATGCAACCTTGATACGGGCAAGACACACTGGCCTGAAACCTGAAGGAGGCTGCTGGGCAAACATTAGACATCATGCCACTGAACTTTGCCTGGGGCCCGAGATAGTTTTGACATGCTGCCTTTCAGGTGCAAGCAGCTGCCTTTCAGGTGCAAGCAGATGCCTTTCAGGTGCAAGCAGATGCTTTTCAGGTGCAAGCAGATGCCTTTCAACGGCCCCCAGACAGTACAAGTGGGCAATAGGGCTGACCTTGACTGCAGCGCTAGCAGCAGCAGCAGCCCTGTCTGCTCGCCGCATGCGCTCCTGCCTCAGCCGGTCCCGCTCCTCTTCTTGAGCCTGCAGCTCAGCGTTGACCTGCCCACTGATGCGAGCCAGGTCAAAGGGCCCAGGCGAAGCAGGGGAGGAAGGGGAAGCCAGCGCCCCTGAGTTCCTCCTTTCAAAGTCAGGGTCTCTGCAGAGGTACAGGCAGCAATCATGTGTGCAGTTGACAGTGTCTTCTGTGCAGGACATGCAGTGTTGTGCCATGCTGTCATTGTATTGCTTCAGCATATGCGGTATAGAAACAGCATACTCCTTGTGATGCAACCCCTGCCCTTGTGCTGCTGTAAGAAAGCAGCTGAGACTCATCTCAGAGCTCAATGAGAGTGCAGCACTCATCAGAAATGCCCCAAGGTGCAGGTGCGGTGGCGTGCAGGCACAAACAGATATGGAAGGAGCAGCATGATAAGGTGCTTGACTAGCATGGTCTGCACAGCAAGGTGTTGTTGCAGCCTGCCAGACAGAAGCACTGGCATATGTACCTGGGATTGTGCAAATTTGGGTCCTCAGAATCATCATCTTGAAACCAGCCCTGTCTCTGCATGCCGCTGGCTGTGCGGGGCTGTTGCCCACGGCCCTTGGGCCTACTCTGCGGCGTGCTGGTGGACAACTCTGCTTGTGCAGAGGCTGTGGAGGCCTGCTGTCCTAAGGGCTGGTTGAAAGAGCCCTGATCCTGAGCTGAAAGGCCCTGACCAGAACCCAGAGGTGGTAAAGCCTGCTGCCCAGAGTGGGATTGTAATGCATAGGGCTGCTGCACTGAGCCCTGGGGCTGTATCAGCATGCCCGCACCTTGCATGACACCTGATCCTGAGGCTTGAGCCTCTGAGGGCAGCTGTACTTGCAACCTGGGCTCAGATGAGAACACAATTGCGGATGGACCCTGGGACTCAAGCCCAGGCTGTTGCACACTTCTCTCAGGAGCTGAGTCAGGTGAAGCAGAGTTGACAGGAAATCTGGGCGTGGATGTTAATCTGACACCTTGTGCATTAATTTGTTGTCCACCGACGCCATTTGCTTGTGGAGTGACGCTACTCTGTGGCAAGAAAGAGGCTGTGCTTTGCTGCTGCGTCATTGAGTTGTGAGGGCTATACGCCAAGTTGCTCTGCCACTGAGGCTGCGAGCTCTGAGGAGTGAGAAGTGAGTTGCTTCCAGGCTGTGAGCTCTGAGGACTGAGTCTTGAGGTGCTGTGCTGCTGAGGCTGGGAGCTTTGAGAGCCGAGCACAGGACTGCTCTGCCACTGAGGCTGTGTGAGCGTAGAGGACTGAGCCCTGAGCCTGGTCTCTGAAACTGCCCGGAGTTCTGCCTGCTGCTAGGGGCTGATGCCTGGTTAGGGGTCTGTACCGAACCAGCCCTGGATCTGAGGGGGCTGAATCTAGAGGTCTGCTGGGGAGTGGTGCTGCTACCAAACCTGGGAGG
>JAABUO010008163.1_pt1 | contig 11879 bp, 11 predicted proteins | sample 5559291 | NCBI WGS metagenome assembly JAABUO01 (sample SAMN10711878, study PRJNA513372) | rock metagenome | isolation source: Antarctica rocks | place: Antarctica: Victoria Land, Finger Mt sud | reverse complement strand
TGACTAAATCAGCGCTGAAAGGTGGCTATTGGTGGCATCACATACGCCTTGAGCCGCCTTCCGACCGACAATTTGGCACTAGTTTTTATCGTCCTGCCCCGGTGCTACCGGAATCAACAAAGTACCGTAGTGCACAATCAAGCAGCTTTCTTTGATGCGCTGGTTTCTTTCTTGGGTTGGATGAGGTGGGGTTCATGGGGACAGCCGTAGACGGCGCAGACGCGCTCGGCCAGTTCGGCGGTCGCGAGCAGGCGGTCGGGCTCCATCACCTTGCGCTTGCCATGCAGCCACTTGGGCTCAATGGGGTTGAGCCACGGGCTCTTGATTGGCAGGGAGCACACGAGCAGGCGGACGCCATGGCCGGTGCGCTTGACCCGGCGGTTGTGCGCGCGGACCCAGGAGCGGACGATCTGGGAGTCGTGCCAGGAGGCATTGTCCCAGACCAGCAGGACGGCGCGCTTGCCCTGCGCCCGGGCCGGGGTCGCGCACCAGTCCAGGACGTCGATGGTGACGGCACTGACGGGGCGCCCATCGACAAAGCGCAGCCAGAGTTCCTCGCTCCGCCGACGCTCCGCATCCCAGGAGCGGGCCAAGAGGCCCTAGCAGGCCATGGCTTTAGGATCGTGGTCGGCGCGCGCGACCGTCTGCTCGACCAACCGGAGGGGGTGGTCGTCATCCTGCCAGGCGTGCAGGGCCGGTTGGGCCAGGCGGCTTCACCAGACCTCGTCCTCGCAGCCAAGCAGCCAGTCGGGGTGCGCCTGGGCCAGCCGGATCAGGCGGTCGCGCTGTGCTTTTTTTCGGGCGTACTCCGGGTCGGGGCTGGTGATCCACTCTTTGGCCCGCCGCCAGCGCACGCCCATGCGCGCCAACGTGTTGCGGATCGTCTCGTCGCTCACCCGCGTGGTGGTCAGGCCTTGCTCATAGGCGACCTCCGCAGCCAACTCCAAGGTCCACAGGCTCGTGCCCTTGCCGAAGGAGCGCGGGCTTTGGTGCAGCGTGCGCAACGCCTGGGCGCGCGGGGTGTCGAAGGCGCTCACGACCACACCCGGATGGTGCGAGCCGCGCGTCAGGATGTCCAGCCCGCGCCTATTAAAAGCATGGATCACGGCGCGCACCGCTTGGCCGCTGAAGCCCACGCGCGGGGCGATCCGGCCGACGCGCTCGCCCGCGGCGCTTGCCAGCACGATCTGCGCGCGCCGGAGGACGAAGGCATCGGACGAGCGCACGCTGTCCTCTAAGGCGCGGCGCTCGGCGTCCGTCACTGGACGGACATAGAGGGGTCGGGTATTATGCATGCTTATCTAGTATCCCATGCTTCAAACAAACCCCTTGGAGAAAACACTAGCGCACAGGCCGCCCCGTGTGACGGGGCGCTCATAGCCCGTGGGGTCCGGATGTGCGAAGCGGGGGTGTCCTGCGTCCGGCCGCACCGTGACGCAATGTTGTAGGTCCACGTTTGGACCTGCTCAGCGACAGGTTCCGTTTTTGGGAAGATATTCTCCCACATTGCATGTGCTTTTCGATACAAGTATACTTCCATAAAGATAAGTTGTCGTTGTTATATACACCTGATGCAGGCAAAGCAGTCCTACAAATTAGATGTTGTTATTTGCTCAGGCGAGGGTGTATTCCTTCCCAAAAACGGAACCTGTCACTGAGCAGATCCAGACCACGTTGTAGGCTCGAAAGGATGGAGAGCTTTTACGTATGTGGATATAGCCTGTTTAGGTCCTTGAGCGCGGCGAATAGAGCGCCTATGCTCAACGCAGGCCAGGAGAAAAAAGAGGTGTTTCCGGCCTTGTAGACAAGGGGATAGCCAGATGATCGCGAAGCTCGAGTCTTTTGTCCGCCGCTTGACCGAGGATGAGTCTTTCCGCCAGAACGCGTTGCGCAATCCCGAGCGGGCCGTCAGCCTGTTCGGGCTTGTCGGCCCCGAGCGCCACGGTGCGATGCACCTCTGCGCCGCCGTCGCTGGTCCCGGCCCCGGCCCTGGTCCAAAGAACGGCATTGAGAGTTGCTGGTGGTAGTGACGGAAGAGTACGCCCGATGCCTATGGTCCGTGGACACGCTGAGTCAGCCTCTGCCATCGATGAGGCCCACGTCCTCGACACGGTGCAGGCGCTTTTGCGCGCGTCCCTTCACGCCGCGCCCTGGCCCCCTGCTTTAGTCGCGGTCACGACCGCTGCGCTCGCAGAGCCGATGCGGGCGCTCGGCGGGCGGCTCACGCCGTGGGTCCTCTTTCCGCTGTGTTGTTGCGCCGCCGCTTGCGGAGATTGGAGCCCCGCCCTCTCCGCGGCGGCGGCTGCAGAGCTGTACGTGGCCGCGCTCGACCTCTACGACGACATCGAGGATGGAGATCGCTCCGTCATCGTCGAGCGGTACGGCCTGCCGATCGCGCTCAACGCGGCGACCGCGTTGCTGGCGCTCGCGCATACCGTTTTACAGCCAGCCGCGTCCGCCGGGACCGCTGCCGCCCACCGTCGGGCCCAAGACGCGTTGTGGGAGGGGCTGGCCATGGCGACCGGCGGACAGCATCTCGACCTCAGCGCGGCCGGCGGCGCCCCCCTATCCGTCGATGAATGCCTCGACATCGCCCGTCGCAAGGGCGGCGCGTTGGTCGAGGCGTGCTGCCGCGCCGGCGCTGCTTTCGGCACCGACCACCTGGGGATAATCGGGCGCTGCGGCCAGCTTGGTTCCTCCCTGGGCCTGCTGGCGCAGCTCGACAACGATATGCACGACGCCGAGGATAGCCGCGGCAAGAGCGATGTGACGCGGCTCAAGCAGACGGTCCCCATCGCGATCGCTCGTCGTTGGCGGGGACAGGACTCGTTGGACGCCGCGGTGTGGCAGGGCGGTATCCAACTCACCTATGCGTTGATCCATGCGGAACGCGCGCGCGCGCGCACGACGCTCGAAGACGTCGCGGCTCTCTGTCCCGACCCCCCCTATGCGCGCGTTGCCCTTGGGCTATTGCTGCCGGCGCGCGGCGTTGGGCGCGCGGCGTCGACGTGACCAGGAGCCCGTCGGCTTCGACACGACACAGGCGATCAGTGCAGCTGATGATCGCCTGTGTCGTCGTCCTGATGTACGCGGCCATCGACGGTAGCGCGCTGTCCGCACGTCCGTCCATGCCGGATTGGGGGGCACGTGTCGATCGGCAGGGCGTCGTGACGTGGGTTGACCCTAACGGACCCGCCGCGGACGCCGACCTGCGGCCGGGGGACCACGTGTTGCGCGCGGGAGAGAACGCCACCGGCCCGTACCCCGACGTGGCACAGCGCCGGCTGTTGGTCGTGCGGCGACCGGGCAGGGCGCATCTCCTGACCGTACGCGCACGGCCCGTTTTTGGGCCGACGCCGCAGGGACAAGCGCTGATCGTGGTTGGTGCTCTCTTCTTGCTGGTCGGCGGTGTTGTCTGGTCGTATGGACGTGGGGGGCATACCCCCCTGCTCCTAGCCGGTCTGACCACAACCGGCGCCCTCACTCTATTGGGGTATGCATGGGCCCTCGACGGGCAAGGATGGGCGATGCGGCTGGCCTTTGTCGCCGGATCTGTCCTGTTTCCGCTGGCATGGAGCGCCTTTTTCCTCTCCTTTCCGCGCGACCGGCTTGTGCAGCCCCGCTGGCGTCGACCTTTCGCCCTCCTCCTTGCCGCGGCGCTGGCGACGCTGTTGGCCTATGCGTTGTGTCTGCTTGGTGGCTTGCCCTATGCGCTTGTGCATGCCATTAGCGCTCCTGTCTTCCCTGGCGGCGTGCTCATGGGTTTGACCGCGCTCTTCCTGCGCGGGCGTGATGAAAACGTCCACCTGCGCCGGCAACGGCGCATCGTCTCCTACGGCGCCGCCGGCGCCCTGCTGCCGGTGTTGGCGCTCTCTTTCGCGCCTTTTCTTGCTCTCGGTCGCCCGCTCGTGCCGTACGACGTGTCGGCCCTCGCCGTGGTGGTGTTGCCGTTGGCGCTGGCCTATGCCATCGTGCGCCACGACTTGATGGGCCTGGACGTGGTCGCGCGGCGCGTGGTCGCCGCCGCGCTAGGCGGGTGCATGCTGATCGCTGCCACCGCGGTCGCCTCTGTCGCGCTCGCACCCCTGCTGGGCGGCCTCAGCCTGCTGCCTCTCGTCATCGCCGTGCTCGCGGGCGCGGCAAGCAGCGGGTACGTGCGCGGCGTCTCGCAGACCCTGGCCGAGCACGTGCTCTCGCCCGAGCTGGTGCGCTCGCGCCACCTGCTGGCCAATCTACAGGGGGTCTGGCAGCGTGGTGAGGAGGACCTCCCCCGCATCGCGGCGCGCCTCGAGGAGGCCGCGTGCGACACGACGGGGGTGGCGTGGGCACGCCTCCTGGCGCGACGTCGCGTGCCCGGCGCCGTGTTCCACATCCCGTCCGTCGCGTCGTGCGATGAGGGCGCTTCCCCCCTCTCTCTGCCGGTGCTGGCCGAAGCGCTTGCGCGGCAGTCATGGGGCGTCGCATGTGGCGAGGATCACACTGCCTCCGCGGCGGCCATCGCCGACGAATGGCGCGCGTTAGCCGGAGGCCTGTCCGCCGCGCCGGCCCTCCTGATGCCGGTGCATATGCGCGGTGAGGTCATCGCCGTCCTCGCGGTCGGCGCGCGCGCGGACGGCTCCCCGCTCGGCGGCCCCGACCGTGAGGCGGTGGCCCTCCTACTCGCGCACGCGACCCTGGCCGTCGACCACGCGCGCGTGCGCGCCGAACTAGAAGAGGAGGGCGCGGACGCCGCCGCGCTCTCGTCCGCCAGCATGCGCCTCACCTCCGCGCTCGACGACCGGCCCGCGCTGCCACGCCACATCGTCGACGCCCTGGGCGCATTGCGCGACGTGCGCGGTGTTGCCTTGCTCCTGTACGAGCCCAACGGCACGTCGGCCGTGGTGGCGACGCACGGCGAACCGCTGGCGCCGTTGCCGGCGGCGAATCCGGGTGAGACGACCTTCACGACCGGGCCGGCTCCGTCCGCCTGGCTACCCCTCCTGGTCGGCGACACGGCGATCGGCGCGTTGTGCATCCGCTGGAGCGACGCGCATGTCATCCGCGACCACGACCGCCGCCTGCTCACGGTCTATGCCAACGGCGCATCCATGGCCCTGGAGCACGCCCGCCTCTACGAGCGCGCGCGTATCCAGGCCGAGCGCGATCCGGTCACCGATCTCTACAACCATCGCGCTTTTCACGCGCGCCTGGAAGCCGCGATAGCCAGGGCGGAGGCGACCGCGGCCCCTGTCGGTGTGCTGCTCGTCGACGTGGCCGACTTCAAGCTCTTCAACGACACGCACGGACACCAGGCCGGCGACCAGGCGTTGCGTCGCGTCGGCGAGGTGCTCCAGGCCTGCTGCCGCACCTCCGACGCTGCGGCGCGCCTGGGCGGCGACGAGTTCGCGGTGCTGCTGCCCGACGCGACGGCCGACCTAACCTACGCCATCGCCGAGCGCATCAGCGACCTCGCCGCGCTCGCCGAGTTGACCTTGCCCGCGGGCCAGCGCCTTCCCGTGCGCCTCTCTATTGGCGCGGCCAGTTTTCCCACTGACGCGGACGCGGCCAACGCCCTGCTCGCACGCGCGGATGAGCGCATGTACGCGGCCAAGCGCGCCGGCGTGGCCATCGACGGGGGCGGGCGGCGGGGCGACGAGCGCGAGGAAGGCCGGGGCGACGGAGGCCGTTTCGGCATTCTGGAGGCGTTGGTCGCGATGGTCGACAACCGCGACCGCTACACGGGAGAACATTCCGAACAGGTCGCGGCCTACGCCTGTGCCATGGCCGCCGAGCTTGGCCTCTCCCACGACACCATTGGCACGTTGCGCACGGCCGGCTTGCTGCATGACGTCGGCAAAATCGGTGTGCCCGACCGTATTTTGCGCAAGCCGGACAAGCTGACCCCCGAGGAGCGCGACATCATCGCCCGCCACGTCGATCTCTCCGAGGTGCTGCTCGCCGTCGTATCGCAGGACCGCGACATGATGGACGCGGTGCGTTACCACCACGAGCGGTGGGACGGCGCCGGCTACCCCCGCGGTGTCGCGGGCGAGGGTGTGCCCTTGCTCGGCCGCATCATGATCGTGGCCGACGCCGTCTCAGCCATGGGCATGGACCGCCCCTATCGCAAGGGGTTGTCATGGGCGGCAATCGCGCGGGAACTGGACCGTGACGCGGGTGCGCAATTCGACCCGGCCCTGGTTCCGGTAGCCCTGCGCGCGCTACGGGGCCACCTCGAGGGTGCGGCCTGAGCGCGCATTGATCGTAACGAGCAGTACCACACGATCCGAGTCGGGCGCGCATAGCACGCCTCATCCGCTATCCAAGCCCCGCTGTGACGCGTCATCAATCGACTGATGTTCCCTGGCTCCCCCGTCCGACGTGGTGAAGCTTGAATCGTGGACGGGCGCTGGTGTTACCTGTACTGGGCCATCGACGCCGACGGCACCCTGGTCGACTCGCTGCTAAACGAGACACGGGATAGGGACGCGGCCAAGCGCTTCTTCGTCCGAGCACGGACGGTGGTCGGGCACGCCGGAGAAGGTGACGACGGACGCGCACGACGCGTACCCGCACGCGATCCGCGAGACGCGGGGGCTGGAGGTGCGCCATCGAACCAGTCGCTATATGAACAACCGCATGGAACAAGACCATTGCGGCAGCAAGCAACGCTACGACCCCAGGTGTGAACGCTACTCAATTAAGGACAAGGCTCCCCGGTAGGATGAGAGTGTCACACACCTGTGTCGGTTACTTAACCTAAAAGGTGTCGCGTCAGCAATCCATGGGTCTCGCCTTGATGCACTGCCGGGTTTGAACGGTCCGGGCCCGTACCGCAGGGCGTACAACGATCTTTCGAGGCAGGTGTAACACTACAGGGCAAGCGTTACCCTTCGGGGCGGGGAACACCGAGCGCAAAACCACTGTGCGGCCACGCATGGGGAACGTTATTCCTCACACGACGCCCCCGTATCCTCACGAGGGTAAGCCGCCTTGCGCGTCGCCGCGGCCATGAGCATGGCCACGCCGAACCAGCCCCAGTAGATGCGGTGGCGCTGGATTTTACCCTCCGCGATCTCCATGACCTCGACGATATCGACCTGCTCCCCGTCGGGCATCGCGCGTGGGTACTCCCAGGTGAGCGTGCGCCCATCGCAGAGGTAGGTCCCGGTGCGGTACCACCGCACGAGGTCGTTCGGCCGGCGGCGCGTGCCTTCGGTGAAGAAGTGCCGGAGTTCGTCGTGGCCGTGGCAGACGCCGCGCGCGCTGTCGAGGATGACCGTGATCAGCGGCGTTTCGAGCGTCGCGTCGGGCGCGTAGAGGGCGAGCAGGGCCGGGACATCGCCGGACTGGGCGTGCGCATGCCAGGCCTCGTAGATGCGGGCGCAGGCGGCGATCTCGGGTGTATCGACGGTAGACACGGGGCATACCTTCCTTCCTTTCTGTGAACGCTGGAGATGAGTCGTGATGCTGGCCGGGAGCCACTTGATCCCCGATCCATCCCCAGCGTACCGCCCCATCGTTTCGGCGCGCGCCGAAATGCTGCGCCGCTATACTGGAGGGACGAGACGCACGCGCGGGACGGCAGGGGACGGCAGCGATGGGGCAGGCGCGCGGCCCGCACATGGGGAGGGGGCGCGACCGGATGGCGGCTGAGACCAACATCGCGGCGGCAGCGGCGCTGCTCGCCGATCCGACGCGCGCCGGCTTCCTGATCGCCTTGAGCGATGGGCGCGCACTGCCGGCAGGGGAGTTGGCGCGGCGGGGCCGGGTAGCTCCCTCCACGGCCAGCGCCCACCTGGCCAAGCTTGTGGAGCAGGGGCTGCTCAGCGTCGAGAGCTGTGGGCGCCATCGCTACTTCCGGCTCACTGCCCCCGCGCTGGTGCGCGCGCTCGAAGCCCTCGCCGTCATCGCCCCCCCTGCTCCCGTGCGGTCCTTGCACGAGTCCGAGGTGGCGGTGGCCGTGCGCTTCGCGCGGACCTGCTACGACCATCTGGCGGGGACGCTGGGCGTCGCCGTGGCCGAGGCTCTCGTCGCGTGCGGCATCCTGGCCGAGATTGAGGACGGCTACGCCGTGACGCCCGCAGGGGCGCGGAGCCTCCAGGAGTTTGGGGTGGATGTGGGAAGCGCGCGGCGGTTCCGGCGTCTCTTCGCCCCGCATTGCCTGGATTGGAGCGAGCGTCGCCACCACGTTGCGGGGGCATTGGGCAGCGCGCTCACGGGCCAGCTCTTCGAGCTAGGCTGGATTGTGCGCGCACCGACAAGCCGCGCCGTGTGGGTCACGCCGACAGGGCGCGTTGGACTATGCGACTGGCTGGACGTGCGATTGTGACGACGCGTGCGGACGGTGGGACCTTTCCCCCTGCTACCTGCTGAATGTAGGCGCGGGCATGAGAGGGCATGAACGCCGTTCGAGTGCGATCCGTCGGGGCGGGGGTAACGATCGAGCCCGATGCTTACACTGACGATAACTGTCGCACACCGCGACGGAGTGGGAGAATAGGATGATGCCATCTTCGGAGACTATGGTAGGCGCCACCGCGGATACAGCGCGCGCGGGTGCCGCCCCGCCCCTAATCGCCCTCCGCGCGCATATCTCCGAGGCCACGCCGCGCGACCTCCGCGGGGTCGAGACCCTCATGCGCGTGGCCGGGAAGGCGCTCGGAGCCGAGCCGCGCGTGATCGAGGGCCGGCACGGACCGTTCGGCCGGGCGGTGTGGGCTGAGGACCTGGCGGCGTCACGAGAGATCCTGACGGCGGCGGGGACGGAACTCGCTGCGGCGCTCGCGCGGGCGCCGCGCCCGCCGCTCACGGTGGCGCCGGACTGTGCCCTCGCGCTCGGGACCCTGCCGGCTGTCGCGCGCCTGCGTCCGGCGGCGCACGTATTCTGGCTCGACGCCCATTGCGACTACGACACCCCGGAAACGACCACGATCGGCTTCCTCGGGTGCATGAGCTTGGCGGGGGCATGCGGCGCGTGGGTGAGCGGGCTCGGGCCGCCGTTCCCGCCCCGGCGGGTCGTGCTATGCGGGACGCGCCCCGGCCCCGGGGCCTTCGACAGCGCGGCCCAGCGGCTGGTCGAGGCGAGCGATGTCCGGCTCGTCGCCATCTCGGACACGACGACCGCTGAGGTCCTGGCGGCGCTGAGGGACGCCCCCGTCTATGTCCACCTGGACCCGGACGTGCTCGACCCCTCCGTCAACCCCGTCCCCTACGCGCGCCCGGGCGGCCTCTCGGCGGAGGCGCTCCGGGAGGTGCTGGCCACGGTCGCAGCGCGCCATGAGGTCGTCGGCGTCGAGGTCACGGCCTTCCACGCCCCCGACGATCCGGCGGACCGGGACGCCCTCGGCGCGTTCCTGGTCGATGCCGTGACGCCTCTGCTCATGTCGGCGCGTCACGCGCATAGGGAAGAGACGCCCTGATCTACCAGGGGGGCGTCAACTGCCGAGCCATAAAGGCTCGCGCTCCATCTCACGCGAATGGCTGTCGACCGTGTCCCTCCGGGGCGCGGGTAACGATCCGGGGTGGAGATCGTAGCGCACGAGCCCGAGTGTTACGCGGGGGCAAGAAAGACAAGAAAGACAGGGGTACGAAAGAAAGGGGTAGGCGATGATGACCGATACACCCGACGCACCACCATTCCGGGCGCGCGTTGGCTCGTACTATTGGCAGGTACCACACATGGGGCAGGCGCTGCACTTCCTCCGCGATGGCTTGGGTTTCCACCTCCGTCACGAGTTGTGCGCCTGCCGGGTGCCGATGCCCACTGAGGACGAATTGGCCGCCCACACCTGGCTGGAGTTCGACGCTGGCGTCAGCATCTTTGTGCAAGCTGTGGAGCGGATCGAGCCGCGCGAGCTCGGAATAGGGGTTGAGGTCGACAACTGCGACGGGGCCTACGCGACCCTGGGCGCACGGGGGCTCGCACTGCTTGAGCCTCCACGCCCTATCGCCGCCGGTGTCCGAGGATTCGACCTGAGCGATCCGTTCGGCAACACATGGTTTGTGTTCGGCCCCTAAAGCTGAAAGCTGCCCACACGGCGAAGTAACGATTCAGGGCACGGATTACCCTTCGGGCGAGAACCGCGCTCGGTCAGAGCGTCAGTCAATCAGGAGGAGCAGGGATGTGGGAGGGGGACGCGGCGCCCCTCACGCCGGCGCGGGCTGATCGTCCCCACGGCCCGTGACGGGACACCCGCAGGGCCGGCCTGGTACGCTCCCCCTAGAGACGCCGAACCACACAGGAGTCCGCCTGGCCGCGCTGCCCGCCGGGCACACGCGGCGTCTCGCTGAGACGTGGAGGGGATCATGACGCACGAGAGTGACCACCAGGACGACAGTCCCCTGATCGCCGCTGACCGCTGGCAGGTGGCCTACTGGGCTGACACGCCCCTCACGCACGCCGGGTGGGCGGCCGGGTTCCTACCCTTCGTTGAGTACGTGTCCCCGTCGTACGCGACAGAGGAGGAGGCGCGTCGCGTCGCGGACGGCCTGATCGGCGCCGCCCGCGACGGCGGCACGGTCCTCTGGGCGTGGGCTGTGCCGGGTCCCGCACCCCACACCGGCAACGACGCCGACGCGTCAGAGGACGGCGCCGCGTCGGAGAACGGCACGCGCTCTCAAGGTCCGTGATGTACTCGACATAACGCAGACGCCCGCGCCCTCCTCGGCCTGGCCGTGGGCGACGCCGAGACCCTGACCCTGGGCGATCTCCTCCCCGATCCCGCCGCCGCCCGGCCCGATGTCGAGGCCGAGGCGCAGGAGGTCGCCGCTGTCGTGCGCGCCGCCCTGGCCACCCTCCCCCCGCGCGAGCGCGCCATCCTCACCGCGCGCCACGGCCTCGACGACACGCCCCCGCGCACGCTCGACGAGATCGGCCGCGGCCTCGGGCTGACCTGTGAACGCGTGCGCCAGATCGAGGCCCGCGCCCTCCGGCAGTTGCGCGGTCCTGCCCTGCGCCGCTGGCTCGACGACGACGACGACGACGACACCCCCGCCGCCTCCTGACGCGCCGCGCGCCATCCGGGCGTGGGGGAGAGTGAGCGATAAGCCGAATTATGAGGACCGTTGCTGCATGGAGGCGGACAGTGTATCGTCTAGCCATGACGCCTCGACGCCCCCCTCGCCCACGCGCACCTCTCCTCATCGTGGGCCTCCTGCTGCTCCTCGTCGCTCCAGCGGCCGGGGTTGCCCTGCTTGCACGCCCTGCGACCCCTACAGTCGCGCTCGAGCCCGGTATCCCTAATGAGCAGGCCCTGATCGACGCCGGCCTCTCCGGCACGCCCGGTCCTGGTCAGCCGACAAGCCCCTTCGTCGTCGATCGCGTACTCGTTGACGGCACCGCCACCTACGTCCAGTACCACATGGCCGTCCCCGTCGGCACGCCGCTCTATCCTATGCCCGCCCTCCCCATCCTCGCCGACGGCCGCGGCCTCCCCGTCCCGGTCTCCGGGGGCGACCGCTTCTCCACGGGCGACGTCTCCTCCGCGCGGGTGGCCCTCCCCGTCGCCCTGCCCGCGTGGCTCCCCTGGCATCCCACAGTCGTCCGGCGCTTCTACGCCGCCCTCCCCCCGCTCCCCGCCCGCGCCCGCGCCGCCACCCTCCGGTTTTGCCTGACCGTCGGCCAGCGCGGCTGTTCGCCCGTGGAGACCATCCTCGTCCCCCTCGACCCGCGCGCCGCCGCGCTCCGGCACCGCGCCCACCCGGGCACGACAGCCCGCGCCGCCGGCGTCACCCTCGCCCTGCGCGACCTCGGCGTCACCCACCTCACCTACACCTACACCTACGCGCCGCACGGCGGCCCCTCCTACCTGGCCCTGCCGCAGATCATCCTGCCCACGCCCGGGCGCGATGTGTTCACCCCGCTCCGCGACGCGCTCCGCGATGCCGCCGGCCGGGCC
>JAABUO010008162.1_pt1 | contig 11879 bp, 4 predicted proteins | sample 5559291 | NCBI WGS metagenome assembly JAABUO01 (sample SAMN10711878, study PRJNA513372) | rock metagenome | isolation source: Antarctica rocks | place: Antarctica: Victoria Land, Finger Mt sud | reverse complement strand
AACAACCTCAACAGCCATCTGTCTCAGAAAACCATCCTCCAGTACTCCAGCAAGAACCTATGGCTCGAGAGTTCCGGGACTCCACTCAAACCAACCTGCCTTCGCCTCCTTTAACCAATAGCCGTTACACGCCCTCAAGCACCTCATCCCCATCGTCATACTCAATATCAGCCCACGAGTCGAATCGTATGCCACCCGCCAATCTCTCATATAGTCATCCTCAAGAACACCCGCAAAGCTCATTAGAGGACGCAGTTCTTGGTCCGCCTCGAAGATCGCAAACACAGTCTCCAAGTGCTATGAGGTCGAGAATTGATTTAGCTCAGAATATCAAGATTCCTTATCAGCGGCCAGCTTCAGTTAATCAAACTTCATACGGGGATGATGGTCTAGTGCGTTCTGCAGCTGTGTACCAAGAGAACAGGCGTAAAAACCCAATCCCGCCAGCCGTGAACTACATCAGACCGTCAGACGGCCGTGAGAATGATCATCTTGAGCGTTGGAAGGGATGTCCAATATTTGCTTTCGGATTCGGTGGCACCATTGTTTCAAGCTTTCCGAACCAAATTCCCCGATACGCTGCCGGCCAGAGTATCCCGATGATCAAGTGTAGCCCCGGAGAAGTGAAAATCCGTACTGGAAAGGCTTTCGCGCTTGAGGAAAATATCGCAACTTTCCCGGGTCCCTTGAGGTCCAAAAGTAAGAAAAAGGAAGTCCTTGACTGGCTGCAAAAGCGGATACTTGAGCTCGAGAGCGCTCAGCCGACAATTATCCAATCTCTGACCCTACTAGATCCCCGTAAGCGCCATGAAGAAAAGATCATCCTTTGGAGGGTAGTTCAAATACTTGTGGAATACGATGGAGCCATTGAAGGAAATTTTGCTGCAGAGAAAGCTGTGAGGACCGTGCTCTCCCCAGAATTGGCCGCGGGAGACGACGCGAGAGTACAGTTACACGGCTCCAACGCTCCTCTGGTTGGTATCTCGAGATCTGGTGGCTCGATCAGCTGTAGAAGGTTTGCGTAAGATCTTGCTGCATGGTGAGCGGGAAAAGGCTATTTGGCATGCCGTCGATCGCCGATTATGGGGACACGCAATGCTCTTAGCATCTACTCTTGACAAAAGTGTCTGGAAACAAGTCCTGCAAGAATTCAATAGTCAAGAGGTCAAAGCATTTGGCGATAACACCGAATCACTTGCCGCCCTTTACCAGATTTTGGCAGGTAATTGGGAGGAAAGCATTGATCAGCTCGTTCCACCTTCAGCTCGAGCGGGTTTGCAGATGGTTAGTAAGGCCTCTACCGGTGGACCAATGAAGAATGCACTTGATGGCTTAGATAGATGGAGGGAAACTCTGACCTTGGTCTTGAGCAACCGTACACAGGATGATGGAAATGCCCTCCAGGCCCTGGGACGACTGCTGGCCGGGTATGGTAGGATTGAAGCAGCACACGTCTGCTACATTTTTGCCAAAACTCCCGGACTCTTCGGTGGTCCCGACGACCCTCAAGTCAGTGTTGCTCTTCTGGGAGCAGACCACTTACAGCAGCCGTATGACTACAGCCGGGATTTTGATAGCATTCTTCTTACCGAGGTATACGATTTTGCTCGCACGGTGCTTGCGCCATCGGCTGCCGTGACTGTATCACCGCATCTGCAATCTTATAAGCTATATCATGCTTTGACCCTGGCCGAGTACGGGTATCGATCTGAAGCACAAAACTATTGTGATACTATCACGAGCGCCTTAAAATCGACAACAAAACTATCACCCTACTATCATAATCTCCTTTTTGCGGCTCTTGAGGATCTACTTCAAAGATTACGGCAAGCACCAAAGGACAATTCAACCTCAATGATAGCTGGACTCAGTATGGATAAAGTATCAGGTTCGGTTTGGTCTAGGTTGAATCAATTCATAGCGGGGGATGAGAGCGATGCGGAGTCGACCAAATCTGGCAACGTGCATGACCCAGCCGCTGGACCATTCGCCAGAATTGCTGGTGACTCACCGAACATTAGTCGACCGCCATCATCGAACGACTTGTACGGGTCATATCCTCCCATGGGTGTTGTCCCTGCGACGAACTCTCGTTATGCTCCTGCTGGTCAATATACCCCTCGATCGTCGCTTGAACAGCCTGCCAGACCATCGCCAGATCTCCAACGGCCAGCACAGAGCGAAGGTCTAAGACCTCTGTTTATTCAGCAACGAACTGCTCCTGCCAGGCCGAGGTCTATTTCTACCAAGTCATCACAAGGACAGCAGCAGCATGATTTTTACAAACCACCAAATCAGCCCTCAATGTACACACCACCAGCGGAAAGCTACTTGCCAACCCCCCCTTCGCAGCCTCAATACATGCCCACAGCTCCTCCTGAGGACCCATCATCTTCCCTCTATCCACAGGAGCACTACCAACCATCCCCATCACTGGAACCAGAGCCATCACAAGAAACTCACAGACCAGATCAAGAAGCTCATCCTAACACAACCTACACACCGAACGCTTCAGATGAAAATCCAACTTCCTCATCTTACAATCCTGACCAATCAAACTACGAGCCTCCATCTGGTTATGGTTATGAACCGCCCTCTTACGACCTCGGAATCCAAAACAATACCGAGAGTCCCGAGCAAAAGAGCCCGAAGAAGAAAAAGTCGTTTATGTACGGCGATGAGGACAGCGGATATTATGCCGCCAAAGCAGCCGCCATCCTCAAGGAGCAAAAAGCGCAAAAGGACCGTGAGGCGGACGACGCATTTAAGAAGGCTGCTGAGGCCGATGGTACGCTTTTCCACCACCCATCTAAGTATCATGCCAGGCTAATAAACCCAAAAGCACAAAAAGGTCCTTCGCTCAACCCCAAAAAGACATGGTTCGGTGGCTGGCTCGGTGGGAAGAAAGAGCCGAATGAGCTCAACCAACCCGCTGGTAGCGCCCCTATAAAAGCTAAGCTGGGCGAGAAAAGCTCCTTCTATTATGACAAAGACCTCAAAAAATGGGTGAACGGCAAGGGCGGCGAAGATTCCACCGCCGCCTCCCCCACCAAGAGCCCCGCCATCATCACGCGTAGTGAGTGGCGCAGGAGCTCCTGTCCCCTCTTTAAATGTACCTCCGGTCCCTCGTCTTCCATCTGTCGGCACGCCGCCTATCAATGTCACTGGACCGCCTACGGGTACCCCGGTTAGTACGAATTTCCCAGGGCGAAGCGATTCACCAGCCGATATAACTACCAACGGCGAACAAGCTGCCACCTCATCAGCGCCTCCCAGCGGTTTAGGTCTCTCCGCGCCGCCATCAGCACCACCCTCCCGACCGTCGACTGCGATGAGCAATGCGAGCACCATTGATGATCTGATAGGGATACCGCAGGCGAGAAAGGGCGGGACGGTTAAGAGGGCGAAGAAGGGAAGGGGGTATGTTGATGTGATGGCTAAGTAAGAATAACACAAGCGATGGGGAGAGGGATGACAGTGTTGATGATGTTGGGGTTTTTTACTTTCTTCTATTGTACAACTGGGTTTTGAAAGGGGTTTGTGTCCTGGGACTCGGAGTTTCGACTGTCTAGAGAGCTGATGTAATCAAATACCCTTTTGGCGGATGCGGCCGCGCATCGGCTGGAAAATGAAGGATTCTTTACAGAGCTTATGTATTAAGAATACTTTTTATTTTACGGGCAGCTGGGTTTTATAGAGCCCGTGAGAGGCGAATTCCCATTCCAATAGCGCTCTTCCCTTTTTTAAAGTAGCTCGCGTACAAGAGCTTTGAGTGTTTCCCTTACCGCAATAACCGTTATCATGAGTAGCAGGCTTAGTCCACAACGTGATTAAGTTTAGACGTCCTCAATACCATACCAATCCGGACAAATCAACCAATTGAGCAAAGAATCAACGGGTCACCGGGAAATTTTGGCAGTGGTTAAGAACCAATTCATCCATACTTGTGGAACTCCTCCCTGTTCCTGAAACGGCGAGTAACGCGGTGGGGGCTTTCTTGTGAGTTTTTTTTCCCCTAAAATTACCCAGGTAGTGCCTAAGAATCGGGATGGCGAAGCTTGTTAGTTTTTAACCGCATCTCATACTCTGGAGACCACGTTCATAACAACAAAACCCGTCCCCATTGCAACGTTTCGATATTCAGCCACACATTTTGATTTTGTGGGGGCCATAGAAGCTCGTATAGAGCACTTACGCAGAGCTTTTCCCTAACGGGGCGTTGAGTACCACAGGATCTAAATGTAGGGAGGGTGTCAGAGAGGAAGGGCATCTGCTGGGGAATCAAATGGGCTTCTGTGGAGTGGGGGCGTTGCCGGTATGCGATTGGTGTGAGATATGGTTCGTTGATATTGACGGGCAGCTTACGGAGAGCGTGTTCATGGAGGTTTAGGATAGGGGATGTTCGTTTGGGTAAAAATGGAATCAGGAATTAAACCGGAATTTTACTTCTTCAATTGCACTCAGATCGCGAAAATTAACCCATGCTAGCTTAAGCTGGCTGCCGTACGAAGCGCGGAAGTTAGTTGCTTGAAAAGCCTGAGTATCGTTCTTCAATTAAAGAGCTTTGAAGTAATGTTACACATGTTGAAGTAATAAAGCAACTTCGCTCGGGTAAAAGGCACATTTGGGTATCGTAGAAAGCCTAGAGCAACTGAAAAGCTGGAAATTGCCGCCGAAAGCGGTCATGAACAGCAGAACGCCGAAGAAGAACAATCCAACTGCTTTGGAGCAATGCTTCTTGTCGGACTTGGAGACCTTGTAGGTGTTGGGATGAACGGCCTAGTCTACTGTGAGATCTACGACCTCAATGTTGTGTGAACGGCGAGACTTTTTTCGGGAACTTGTAAGTTCTGAATAGTTACGCTCTCGTTTGATGCCGGCAGGGGGTTTTGCATTCTCTGATTTGACGTTGGCTTCGCCTTCGAGAAGAGCAAGCCGAGCCTGGCTGGAAGTTAGACATTGCGCGAACATTGGTCATTAAGAATTAAGGTATCACTAACACGTAAAGCTTTCATCTCTTGCCCCCGATCAGTGACTGCGATGCTCTCTGGAGCTGGGGAGGGGGTTTTTGGAATGCAGCCGAGCATTTGGAGAGTGCCTGGGAAATACTAAATTAGAGTAGGGTCCCATGAATATTTCGAGTGGACTTACGCTTTGACCTGTATGAGATATTCCAAAGGAGCGGCTGCCCAAGATGTCCCTTAATCGGACATGCTTCAACGCTGGTCGGTGGTTCCTTTGACACGGCATAATCAACGCAACTGAGCAAACGGTCAGCAACCGCATGAAGAAGTCGGTAGTATGGAGTACTCGACGGTGTTGGCAATAGCTTTGCCTTTCATCACCTTCTCAGAAACCTCTCCAACCCTATTCAGAACTGTCGTTGGAGTCTTCACAGTTTTGCCATGTCTGACTCGCACAAGCTTCAGCTGTATCTGACCTAGCTTCTGCATCTTCACTGGAAAAGCATTCGACCGTGTAGTCTCCGCTGTAGATGCCACTATATGAGATCTTGCCCAAAGATTGTTCGGGCGCACTTACTAATGGCCAATGCCCCAAAGCACAAATTGCCAGATCTCCACTGCCTTAGGTCTTTGTCGAAGTAGGAGATGCGCGACAAGGTAACTTGCCGGCCCTGCGAAGGTCGGGTGTTCAGCCCAGAGCCTCTACTGATATCACTGTACCATTCATTCTCTTCACCATCGAAAGAAATGCTAACTCGAGCAGCATCACAATGACCCATCTCAAAGGTATCACCCAATGTTACTTTGACACTGAACATGGCACCAGTAACTGCTTCAATATAGTGCTGGCGTATCCGCGGTTCCTCGTTCTCCTCCGCGTCAGGATCGTCATACAAAGGAAGCAATTGACCATTCGAGATGACTTCAACGTCAATGCCTCCGAATTGAGCCGAGACTGCCATTTGGGTGCTTCGCAGAGATCTCTAGTCTCTGTAGTCTAGGTCGAGTAGCGCCTTTAGTTTATTGTGTTTAAGGAAAGGGAGAGGCACTATCACAAAGGATTACCAAACTTCGTTCTCTGCGACGGAATTCCGGGTCTCCTCAACGCCCAGCTACGTTCCATCAGCCATGGGTTTGACTCTGCTTGCTCCACTTCCTCGTACAGACATAGAGTCAATGTTTCTTAGCGCGTTGTGCAAGTGATTTCGGAGAAACGCGCGGGAAACCAGAGGTCACGTGCATAGGTGGATATGGGCAGCAGAGAATTTAAAGGAGCTATGTAAGATGGACTCTACTCATTACTCAAACAACTAGTTCAATAATCTTATACTCTGAATTAGTAAGTCGAATATGTTTGTCAAGAATACTTAACTGTTGAGAGATCCTTGATTACACTTCTCGATGATGATAAAGAGTAAAAATTGCATTACAAACAGAGATAGAACAAAACTGGTCAAGCTGATTGCTACTGATAAGTAGTTGGTTGCGGTGGCTGTTGTCGAAATGACTCCAAGTTGAGGGACCAGATCTTCATGGCTCTTCCAATCACATTTACTGACTTTCCTTGTACGTTAGAACGCCAATCTTGATGTTGGTCCTAAGCAGGAACTCTTGAAGCAAGCCATGAGAAGTTCAATTCTTCTCGAACCACAGTTTTCACGATTGCCCGAGCTCGATTCTACGAGAACTTTGTATTCAGTCTAGATAAATTATACATAGCAATCCGAAAAGAAAGAAAACTTTTTCACAGATTATGTTCCCCCATGCCATATGTTGACCGTATCCTAATTGTACTGCCAATTATTTCCGATCGTACCAATTTGGTATCTTGCAGAGTAGTGTGGAGCCCCACATGTGCATCATCAGTTGGTATCCTTCCAAGACGCCAATGGAGAGAATTCAAAACCCCAGACACTTTGAACGAAGAACTAAAAACGGAAAGTTCAAAGTATTTGTTTGGCATCCTGTGTTATTGCCGTAGTCATAATACCTTATGGGCACCATCTCAATTTTGACACAATGTAAGCTTCACGGCTCGACCAATATGCACCTCATCAAGTCCACCTGGTAAAGTCTAGGCTTAGCAAAAGCTTATCTTCCTCAGCCATACCTCCCAGGGCCAAAGCTCCTCTCCATTGGTCACCTTCGACGTAAGAACGTGCACCCCCTCGATCTTCGGTACTCATTTCTGGGTACGCCACGGTTTGTGACGTTGCAGTGTTTCCATAGCGATTTCTCAATTTGATGATTTCTTTGAGTCTGTTTCTCCAGCTAGACACGTGTTCGCCTCCATCACGGTTGGACCACGCCAGACTGAAAACCGAAGCGTTGAGTGCAATCTGACGAACAAATGCTGGGAGTGCCGCAGCTGAGATAATCTTTGGCGTTGTAGTAGGAGAGATAGGAGGTAACGAAGAGGCATATTGGGTCTGCACCCGGAAAAATTGCCGTTCTCCTACTTCATGCGCTAGGCCGTCAGTCCGCCTGTAGGTGAACCCATCTGGATTGGTTTCGTGTGTTTTAACATCCTCTGGCAATCCTAGAGTTTCTGGAGTAATGATGATGTTTACATAGTTGAACTGAGACTCAAAGGTGTCAAAGTTGAAAGACAGCCCAGAGTCATTGTAGATAATCTTTACAAATTCGTTGCCAATGTGACGCTTCTTGTTGGTGCAACGCGGATCATTTTCTAGATCTGTCGGCATCATTGTGGGAACGTGAAAGACAATTTCTGTAACACGGTCACGCCAAGCATAGGTATAGGTGCCGTCCTCATCAGAATCCCGGTCTAAACCTTGAGTATTGAAAATAGCGTTCTTCAAGCACACTTTGGTGCCGAGTCCAGAGAGGAACCTATCGTAAGATTCTGTTCCAGTTATGTTAGCAAGAATCTCTATCTCCGATGTTTGACCACTCCCAAGATAAATCACCCCAACTTTGTAGCCATCGACTGTGTCGTTGCGATCAAATGTGCCAATCGCTCGCTTTGTACTGTCGTCATCTGGTAGAACTATTGGCTGCATAGGGATGGGCATTGGAGCAATGGTGGAGGCAAGCTGTAGCAAAATATGACTTGGAAGAACCCCCTCTGTGGACTGACGTAGGTTTTGCACTGGAACATGGTGTGGAGGTAGAGGTGCTGTGCATTGCTGGTACCTAGCGTGGGTTGTACCCGAGGCTTGTCTCTTTGTGATCTGTGTGAGACCACTAGCTGTAGCAGTCTCTAAGGTCATGACGCTCATACCGACAAGCCAGGTTTGCTTCAATATAGGACCATCTTCATCACTGAATTTCGAACTCGAGATCGTCTCTCCAAGATCCAAGTAAGCTGTTCGGTGCATCATGTCAAGGGTTACCTGACTCTGCTCTTCCATCGTCTCGTTCCCGAAGTCATCTTTCCAAGTAAGACGTTTCGCTATCCAACCGACGTGTTTTGCTCGTTCTTTGATGTCAATTGACAAGAACCATATTGTCATTACATGATATGCTAGAGCGAATACATATTCTGGGAGATCTTTGTGCACCTCAGCAGTGCGACCACTCTCAGATGGCGTTCTGAGCTCCCCCGAAGTGCCACTGTAGCGAGGTGAAGAAACGCTTGCTCTGTATCCAGAAGCACCCCCAGGCCTTTGTCGCTGCTCCCTCGAGTAATCAATGTAACTAATACAGATCCCGAAAATTGCACGGAGATTGTCGTCGGCAATGTTGCGGCACGCATGTGGAAGCCGGGCCAAGCCACCAAGGAATTCGAGGATGTCCACTGCTAAATGCGACTGGGTTATGATTTTAGACATTTTGCTGATAATAAGTGGAAGATATGTTGATATGCTATTCGGAATCTCGTAGCAACAAACGGCGAGCCCATGAACACAGCATTTTGTAGCTCGATCCCACTTGCTGATGCCTTCTAGAAACACATGGACAGTTTTATCCATTCGAACCCTACCGAAATGCTCACGATAGCCAATGAGTATGGTAAGAGTCTGAAACATGCACAGCGCCACGTCGCCCTTCTTCACTCCTGTGCTGGTCGGCGGGTCACGGAAATTGCCACGCCCAAGAGCAGATAATAGAGAATCTTGCAACTTGATTAGACAAGGCACGCCGTCCATGAATAACTGAAGATTGCTCAGTTGCGAGGGCAAGTGGACTAGTATGTAGCTGTAAATTTCCCAGTCATTTTCGTTCTCGATCATATCCAACATTGCGTCTAGCCAAAGATCAATTTCTAAGACAGGGCCCTCTGTGTTTCTGGCCCAATTTGCGTAGACGAACTGGCTCACATCGACTGGGGGTTCTTCTGGTAAGGCCCTGGTACCCGGATACATCCAGAGTGGAGGAGTGGGTTTGGCTAAACGATCCGCTGCATGACCAGACCTTGTGGTGGACCGCGAACGCCCTACGTTTGTTTGGTCTATCGTACTTGTTCGACCTACTCGTACCCCATGTGGATCGTCGTTAGACATCCGATTGGCTATGGGTTGCGGATAGGCAGAAGTCTCGGTCCTGCACAGCGTAACCGCTAGGCATTGGCTATCTGGGAGAGGAACGACTTTGACCGCATTTTCCGCGTCACATCGTAGGCGTGTGAGAAGCTTCATTGCGGCCAATCTAGTATGAGTAGAAATATTCTTATTCGAAGCAGTCTCGACCAACATTTGGTAGATCTTCACCGTCTTGGATGCTGAATGAGGAAGGCATTGTAAGAATAAACGTACTAAACACGGTATCGTAGTATTCATTTCCATTTTTGATGATGTATCCTGTAACAATAGAAGCCGCTTGAGTGTAGTAAGAACCGCCTCAAAAACCTCAGTATCGGCATCCCACGCGAAGTCTATAGAACAGTCTACCAAAGCATTAACTATCGGGAGATTATCCTCGTTCTTCATATATTTCAGGATGTGTAAGATCAAAACCTTGTCGTACAGCAAATTTTCTTGCTTTTCCCTCAAGCCTGAGCGTACTTCTTTTATGATGTACAGTACCCGGCAACGAATTGAGTCTGCCTTGAAAGTATCTAGGAGGATAACATTAACGAGCATGCTGAGATGCGAATCCCAATTTTCGTCTGGAGGGATAACAAGTCGTTCCGCCATCATGTAATCAACAGCTAGCCCTAAATCTGGTATATCGACGTACAGTCCCACATTGAGTAATATGTCCACTAGTAGCTTCTTCCGGTTTGGATCCAATGAAGCCCACAAAGACGAAAGAACAGAAGTGACGTGCAGCAAGATTTTTGCAATATCATCGCTCACTTTCTTGGTGTTCGTTGGAATACTTGATATGAATTTGTACAGGGGTGACGCAGATGTTACTTTACCAGGAAGAATCTGGTTTTCTGTGGAAACTTGCGTCCTTCTACAATCAATAAAATTATCAAGCATATCCTGAAGAAATTTCCAATCTTCTTTGAGCAAACGATCTGCGATTTCGCTGCCATTGAGCAGAGATTCAACGACATCTAGACACTCTAGCTCTAATATGGAGTTGAAGAGTGATGTGGCTCGGAGGGCGTAGGCGAGAGCCGAAATCGGCACAAGAGGTAATCCATCTTTTCCATCGGAAGAAACAATGCGATCTACTATAGATAGCGCCCCACGCACGGCCTTAGGTGGTCTTTCACCAGGCTTTAGTAAAATACCCAAAAGTATATCGAGTGTTTCTGCTTGATCTCCAGATTTTAGGAGGTTGTGGAGACACAGCCATGTATGGGTGTTCTCTACAGTGCAAGAAACTGCACATAGGACCTCGATGCAGATCTCCAAAGTTGATGCCGGAATTCGTGAGACTTCTGTAATAGCTCTGATAATCTCGACCGCCGCATGGAGATCAATATCGACAGTTGTTTTCCTTGAAATCCGTACCAAATTGTGAACGAGCAAGACCAATTGATCGTCGTCGAAAGCGTTAGGGTTATTGCATATTGTATTTGCAACTAGAGATAGAAGACTTTCAAGACTAGTCTCTCCGGCGATATAATCGGCTGATCGTCTTGATTTTTGCTTTTTCGAAGCCGCCCGAGCCCTCATAGTGTTGTTGAACACTGTTTCGATTCGACTGTTTAAGTATGGAATAAATGAAGCACCGAAAGGGGTGACTTGGCGACCTTCATGAGTCAACTGCCTCAGCGCCATGATCTGAAGAGCTGAGTTGGGTGCAAGGAATGGAATGGTCATCCTCGTAAACAGTTTAAGACGGTCAGGGATATCGAGTCCAGAGTGTGAAGCGCAAGCTGTAAGCAGGATGAACCCAGCTCTCCGAGCTTCGAGGGGTGCAGCCTCTGTAGTGAGGTCTTCAGCAGCGGCCAAGATTGCCCTCAAGGTATCCACGGAATGAAATTTAATCTCGGCCGAAGCAGCTTTGATGGCCATAATTCTATCGTTGAGAGGCCGCCCATTATGCAAATTGCCTAGAGTTCGCTCTTTAAATGTCTGCTCGTGCTCAACAACTTGGTTATGAGAAGCATTGAGGCGTGTAGCTGGTGTAAAGGACAAGCTAGCACCTGTTCCTAAGCCCCTGCAAGTCGCTTTACGCAGAGAGGGTAGACTTCGGTGCCCGACAGCTAAATCTCTTACCCTGTCTGTCAGCGTAGGTGAAGAGACATCAGTGTCAGGCGTCTCTTGGCCATCGCTCGCACTCATAGGACCGACGTTGGTGCGAAGGTTTGATGTGATTGGCTTATGTAGTCTTTAGAGGAGCTGATGGCCTAGATCGGGAATTCTAACGTTATCCTAAGCGCATAAAAGATTGTACGTGTCTACAATGGTGCCAGAGCAAAGCGTAACGTAATGGAAATTTGAAGTTGCTGAGGTAGGAGCCAATAGGTGAGAATGAGTCTGGGGGTGCCAGCAGGCAGTATTATGATTTTGCCACGAATCACAGCTGGAAGTACTTTGATAAAACAAAACA